>JAEEGH010017797.1_pt1 | contig 15096 bp, 15 predicted proteins | sample 9134181 | NCBI WGS metagenome assembly JAEEGH01 (sample SAMN16246544, study PRJNA631951) | gut metagenome | biome: gut microbiome; feature: rumen; material: DP-attached | host: Bos | place: Iran: Karaj | collected 2018-10 | reverse complement strand
TGTGAAGATACATAAATCCGCCGCATTCCGCAACGATAGGCATACCGCCTTCATGCGCTTCTTTTACCGATGAAAGCATGGATTTGTTGGATGAAAGCTTATCCAGGTATTCTTCGGGATAACCTCCGACCAGAAGAACCCCATTGGCATCTTCAGGTATCCTTTCATCGTTAATCGGTGAGAAATATACTATCTTTGCTCCCATCTCTTTAAGGAGTCTTATATTGTCTTCATAGATAAAGCAGAATGCCTCATCTTTCGAAACGGCTATGGTGCAGATCTCCTTTTGTGCCGTATCCGAAAAGTCACTCTCTTCATCCGGTTCACTTTGTTTTGAAATATTTAGTATCTCATCAAGATCAACATTCTTTTCAAATTCTTCGGACAACTTTTCTATTATCTCTTCAATGTTCTTCTGGGCATCGGGTGTGAAAAGACCAAGATGCCTTGACTGAACGGTAAGTTCTTTTTTATCCGGTATAAAGCCGACGACTTTGATCCCTGTCTCTTTTTCGATCATCGGGGCAAGAAGGTTAAATACCGCCTCTGATGTACGGTTTAATATAACGCCTTTAATAAGACCTTCGGTGTCATACGCTTTAAATCCGGCTATCAGAGGGATTATCGATCTGCATGCGCCTTTCGTATCAACAGTAAGTATTATCGGCGTATCCGTAACCTTAGCGAGATGATAGGAAGAACCTTCTTCCCTCACTCCGGAGAGTCCGTCAAAAAGGCCCATCACACCTTCCATAACGGCAAATTCAAAATCTTTTGAATGCATTTTGAAAATATCGTCTGTCGTCTTCTCATCTGTAAAGAACGTGTCGAGATTGTACGAAGGTATACCAAGCACGCTCTTATGGAATAAAGGATCGATGTAATCAGGTCCGCACTTAAAAGAACAGACTTTTATACCGCGCTTTTTTAAGTTTTCAAGAAAAGCTATCGTTACGCTCGTTTTACCGCTCCCGCTTTTGGGTGCGGCGATCATTACACGACGTGTGATCATATCTTCTCCTTATCCGGCAAAATCAAAAGAACAGATCCATACGGGATTTTCCGCTTTCATAAGATGATAATCTCCTGCCGTATCCGATCTTGATACCTGCATCTGGATTATCTCAAAATCTTTGACATTAAAGAGATCCGGTATTTTTTTCATCTCGCACATAGTCTCTATTGTGATCGCATTTATAACAACCCTCATTGAAGGATTGACCGAAACAAGTTTTTCGAGGATCTCTTTTAAGTTTCCGCTCGAACCGCCGACAAACGCATGAGTTGCAAGAGGCAGATCATTAAGTGCCTCAGGTGCTATACCTCTTATCACGGATATATTTTCAAGATCAAATTTATCTTTGTTGCTCTCTATAAGGTCACAGGCTTCATCTTTCTTTTCGATCGCAAAAACGCTTATCTCATCTGAAAGAAGTGCACTCTCCACTGCTATCGAACCTGTTCCGCTTCCTATGTCCCAAAATACGGAATCATTATTAAGACGAAGTTTGCAGATGCTCACTTCCCTTACTTCCTCTTTGGTCATCGGAGTTTTGTTCCTTAAGAATTCCGCATCGTTTAAGCCGTGAGTACTTCTTGTTTTTAACGCATTCGGATTGTCGATGAATACGGTAAAAATCCCCTCGCCCGCAAATGCTTTTGCATCATTAAGAGTCAATGTCTCTATCTTTTCGTCGGGATACGAAAGATTACTTCCGACCGTGATCTTTATATCATTAATTCCTGTCTTTTCAAGTTTCTCACCGAGTACTGCGATATCATTACCGTTTGATACAAGCACAAAAGTTTTAGCGGAAGTCGAGATCTTTCTTGCGATATTTTTTATCTCTCTTCCGTGAATGCTTAAGATCAGTGCATCCGAATATGCAACCCCGATCTTCGAAGAAAGATACGATACGCTCGATATCCCGGGAAGGATATCAGCACTTAATCCTTCTTTCTTTAAAGCTTCATACAAAGACGAAGCACCGCTGTAAAAAGAAGAATCTCCGGAAAAAAGGATCGCTGCCTTTAAGTGTTCATTTTCAGCTTTTAATTCCTTCAACGCAGGTATAATATCTTTCGAAAGATAATAAGGATATTTCTTTGCCCTGCTTTCCTTAAAGGAATTTAGAAGCCTTTCGGCACCCATTAAAACATCCGCATTATCGATACTTTCTTTTGCTTCTTTTGTTAGAAGTGATACATCTCCCATTCCTATACCCATAAGAGTTATAGCTGACCCGTTTTCCGGGATGACAATATCCGTATCAGTTAAAACGGATATTTCCTTAAGTGTATCTTTTGTTGAAAAACCTTCTTCTTTTGTTTCGCATCCTATGACAAAAAGAAGGATATTCTTATTCTGTGCGGCTTTGACTTTTTCGGGAAATCCTCCTGCGATACCGCTCTGCTTCGTAACCATAACGGATATATCGTACATATCGATCATGGCTTCGTTCATTTCGACAGGGAACGGTCCCTGCATCGCGATAATGTTCTTTCCCGAAATGCCTAAAGAATTGCATATTTTTATCGACTCTTCTCCGGGTATTATCCTTGCAAAAAGTCTGTCTTTTAATCCCGCATCAGAAGCATATACGTTTAATTCCTTACTGCCTGTCGTAAGAAGGATATTGCCTTTAACATCCTTTAATGCAGCGGCACATTCTTCGTTGGAATTAAAGTATCTGATCATTTCATCTCTGGTATTTATTCCCATATCTCTCTTAAGCCTTAAATACTTTATTTCACTGTTCTTCTCTTCGTTTATCTTTGATACGGCAGACTTAATGTTCTCAGTCACTTCAAACGCGTAAGGGTGGGTTGCATCAACAATGATCTTATAATCACCTTCCGTGATAAAAGATCTCATCTTCTCTTCATCCATTCTCCCGCAGTGAATGAAAGCGAATTCGTTTTTATCCAAAAGAAGTTCGCCGTATTCCGTAGCCACGCAGACCGTATGTTTTATTCTGTTTTCGGTAAGGATCTCAGATACCCTTCTTCCTTCGGTGGTACCTGCGAATATAAGAATGTTTTTCAAGATCATTTCCCTTATCTGTTTTCGCCCGTATATCCTCTCGGCGTGATGAGTTTCCCATCGACCATTCTGCTTTGTGAATTACCGATAAAAACTGTCGTAAACATATCGACTTCTTCATCCTTTAATTCTTCGAGCGTACAATACTTAACACTTGAACCTTCACGGCCTATGTTTTTCACATATCCGCAGCAGGTTTCTTTGTCTTTTATCGTAAGAAGTATCCCGCACGCTTTCTTAAGATAATCTTTTCTTTTATGACTGGAAGGATTGTAAAGTGCAATCGCAAAATCGCCTTCTGCCGCTGCCTTTAATCTTTTCTCGATCTTTTCCCATGGTGTTAAAAGATCGCTTAAACTTATCACACAGAAATCGTGATTGATCGGTGCACCAAGAAGTGCAGCACCGCTTGATGCCGCCGTAACTCCGGGGATTACTTCTATATCCGTGCCTTCGTAATCCACACCCGTTTCATACATTAAGGAAGCCATGCCGTAGATCCCGGCATCACCGCTTGAGATAAAAGCTACTTTCTTTCCTTTTTTAGCTTCCTCAAAAGCGATCCTGCATCTTTCCTCTTCCTGTCTCATCGGAGTGGAAATCAGTTCTTTTTTCTTTAATTCATCGGACAAAAGATCAAGGTATACGGTATAGCCCACAATGACATCGCATTCTTTTAAGATCTCTGATGCTTCTATCGTCATCGCGTCTTCGCTTCCCGGTCCCATGCCTATTACATAAATTGTATTTTCTTTTAGTTTCTTCATAGTTTTACAGTTTATCCAAAAGAAATATTTATCTTCTTTTTAGCTATTGCCAGAGTTTTTCCTTCCCCGGCCTGTTTTTTTACAACGAGTTTCGAATTCGCTCCCGCAGCTGTTACTGCCGCTCTTTCTGAAACATTGTCAACGCCGACTTTTTCATAAACGAAATCCGAACTTTCAAAATCGCCTTCGGCTTTACTTAATTCCTCAGCGCTGTATGTAACATAAGGAATACCGTATTTATCGCAAAACTCTGTGATACCTTTTTCATCCTTTTTAACATCTATGGATGCAACGCATGCGATAGTTTTTATATCGATCCCGTTTTCGGCAAGGATATCTTTTACAAAGTTTTCTATCTCAGAAGCTTCCTTTCCTTTTTTGCAGCCTATTCCGAGAACATATTCTCTTGCATATAACACAAGGTCTGCATTTAATCTATTCGGATCATTTGTGACAAGGATATCGAAATTTTCGTCTGCATTATAAGATTCAGATCTGAGTCCTTCCGGGAGATCTTCTTTGTCAAAAGATAGAGGATCGTCTATGCATATCCTTACATCGATTCCCTCAAGGATCTTTGATGATACCTTTGCAATGCCTGATTTATCAGATATGTAAAGATCATTCTTTTTTGCAAAAAGATCAGCAGCAAATTTATCATTTATATCTGTCGCCGTGGTTATTACCGCGTTAGCATCAAGTATCGAAGCGATCTTCCTTGCGATCTCATTTGCACCGCCAACATGTCCCGACAAAACCGGTATGACATTGATACCGTTTTCATCGATTACCAGAACAGGTACATCATTTAATTTATCCTTTACGGAAGGTGCGATCCCTCTTACGGCTATACCGAGTGCACCGATAAATACGATCGCGCTTTTTTCTTCAAATCGTTTCTTACACCATTCGGTTAATTTATCTTCAGTCTTATTGATCCTTTCGTCGTCAACAAAAGAACATGCACTGTATAAAGTGCATTCGAAATCTCCTTCTTTTAAAAGATCTTTGATCTTCAAAGAAAGGTTTGCTCCTTTGTTTGTAAAAGAAATAATACTGAGTTTCATATGATCATCCGGTCATTCCGGTTTTGCACTTCTGAATTCCGTGGAAAAATCAGCGGCATAAAGTCTCGATCTTTCATATCCGCTTTTTGATATCGCATCACCTATAAGAATGACTGCGGTCTTTTTTATTCCGTTCTTTAAAGCCGTTTCATTAAGCGTTTCTATCGTACAGATAAACTTCTTTTCTTCAGGCCATGTGGCTTTGTAAACTATCGCAGCGGGCGTGTCTTTATCGTATCCGCCTTCCATAAGTCTTCTGCTTAATTCTTCAAGCATTCCTGCGGATAAATATATCGCCATAGATGCCTGATGCGCGGCAAGACTCTCAATTCTTTCTTTTTCGGGAACCTTGGTCTTTCCTTCCATCCTTGTGATGATAAGGGTCTGTGAGATACCGGGAAGCGTATATTCAAGATCAAGGCTTGATGCAGCGCCGAAACATGCGCTCACGCCGGGGCAGCTTTCGTATTTTATGCCGAGCGAATCAAGCTCATCCATCTGCTCTCTTACGGCACCGTAAAGACTGGGTTCACCCGTGTGAAGCCTTACCGTTGTCTTTCCGTTTTTTTCCGCTTCTTTTATTTTCTCAAGTATCTCATCAAGAGTAAAAAGCGAACTGTCATATATCTTACAGTCAGCTTTGGCGTATTCAAGAAGCTCGGGATTTACCAAAGATCCCGCGTAAATAACAACATCCGCTTTTTGTAAAAGCTTCATTCCTCTTACGGTTATCAAATCTTTAGCGCCGCAGCCGGCCCCCACAAAATAAACCATTTTCTTTCCTCTTTTTAAAATATTCACTCCTTATTATTATCAGACAAAAACACTCATATCTCAACAATTTTTAAATTTTTTTAAATTTCTCCCATAAAAAACTTTTTTATGATTCGTGTATTGAATGTAACAAGTTAAATCATTGCATGAAAATGCATGGAACTTGATATAGGGAGGAAAAATTATGGAAAGAAAAACTGTATTGAGAAGCGCTGTCGCTTCAATGTCACTTTTAACGCTGACAGCATGCGGGTTATCAAATAATGTTGCCCCTGCTACAGCACCTGACGCAGAGTATTGTGTTGACACTGCACCTGCTACAGCAGATGACGGTTATTATATTGACAGTTATCTGGGTGGAGCTACTTATTCACAAAACTTCGCTAGAGAAGCCGAGGCTGACGGTTTATGGATGTATCCCGACACAAACGAGGATTACATTCAGATGAATACCGAGGAATATTCAAAGATTGTTGAGAACGTATTTAAAGATGTTGCAACATCTCCTTTATCCACATTCTCTGCAGATGTGGATTCGGCTTCCTACTCTAACTTAAGAAGAATGATCAATTGCGGATATTCACTCGATGAGATCCCCGAAGGTGCGGTTCGTGCCGAGGAAATGATCAATTATTTCCACTATGATTACGACGGACCCGAAGGAGACGAACCTTTCGGAATCAATGCAATGATCTCCGACTGTCCCTGGAATCCGGAAAATAAATTATTACATTTAGGACTTCAGACCGAAGCCATCGACTTTTCCGAAACACCCGATTCAAATATCGTATTGCTCGTAGACGTATCCGGTTCAATGTACGATGAAAACAAGCTTCCTCTTGTAAAAGAAGCTTTTGGTCTTCTTATCGACAATTTATCGGAAAAAGATAAAGTTTCCATGGTAACTTATGCAAGCGGTGTAAGCGTTGTCTGCGAAGGTGTAAGCGGCGACAACAAAGAAGAGATCCTTACAGCATTAAACAACCTTCAGGCAGGCGGCGGAACAAACGGTTCGGGCGGTATCGAAGAAGCCTACAGGATCGCTGAAGCCAACTTTATCAAAGGCGGTAACAACAGAGTCATCATCGCATCCGACGGTGATTTCAATATAGGAAAATCAAGCCAGAGCGAACTTTCCGAGCAGATCCAGAACGAAGCTAAAAAGGGTATCTTCCTTTCGGTTCTCGGATTCGGTATGTACAACTATTCCGATACCAGAATGGAAACACTCGCTGATGACGGAAACGGTAACTACGCATACATCGACACATTACACGAAGCAAAGAAAGTTCTTGTTCAGGAACTCAGTGCAAATATGTTAACAGTTGCAAAAGACGTTAAATTACAGATCGAATTTAATCCCAAGTACGTTGCGGAATACAGACTTATCGGATACGAAAACCGTGCACTTAACAACGAAGATTTCAACGACGACAAGAAAGATGCCGGAGAGATTGGTGCAGGTCACAGCGTAACTGTTCTCTACGAGATCGTACCCGCTAACGAAAACGGTGAAGGAAGCGAAAGCAACCTTAAATATCAGGAGAGCAACCTTACTGAAGAAGCTTTGAAATCAAACGACTGGCTTACACTTTCCATTCGTTACAAAGAGCCTGACGAAGACGAATCCAAGCTTCTTGAATATCAGATCGGTGCTGACTGCTACACAGAAGAACCTTCAAATGATTTCATCTTCGCAGCATCCGTAGCTGAATTCGCAATGCTCTTAAGAAACAGCGATTTTATCGCTGACGGCAGTTTTGCTCACGTAGTCGAAGAACTCAACACAATTCCCCTTAACGATGAGTATCGTCGAGAATTCGCCACTCTCGTCGATAAGTTCAACAACTAACCACCTTTCTTCGACATGTGTATAGATCGGTAAGAGGATCGGACTCACTCTTCCCGCCGCACGGCCCGCAAGCCAAACAGTTTCCAATTGCGGGTTCGTGCAAGACAAAAAGAAAAAGAGATGCATATCGCATCTCTTTTTTATTTGTATATTATTCAACAACTTTATTTTTGCCGCCGGTCTTTCCGATGTAAAGTTTTTCCTCGGCAGCCTGTATCCATTTGTCTATCGAAAGATCCTTATTTCGCCCGGCTAAACCAAGCGTAACGGAAACCTTGATATCTTTCTCATCAAAAACGAATTTTTCTTTATCAACCGCTTCTCTAAGTTTTTCCATCATATCAAGCCCGGATCCGTAATTGATCAGTATAAGGAATTCCTCTCCTCCCCATCTTGAGATGATGCAGTCCTTACAGTTTTCTTTCATGATCAGTGCGATCTTTTCAAGAACATAGTCACCTGCATTATGACCATAGACATCGTTGATCCTCTTAAAGTCATCGATATCGATCATGGCGATCATGCTTTCATTGATCGAATTGTAAGCCTCATCAAGTCTTTCCATCATATAATGACGGTTAAACAGACCCGTAAGTCTGTCTACATAGCTCATCTCTTTTAATCTCTTTTCCGAATCGATCATCGTATCGACAGTGTACTTCGTATAGAAAACCAGGAAAGCGAATACTATAAGGGAATTACCCATCCAGAAGATCTGAGAGTAAAGAAGGTTTTCTTCATATATAGGTCCGTTTACGGCAACCCTCATCGTGCTAAGCAGATAGCAAAGAATAATGATCGCACTGTACAAACCGGTAAATACCCTTTTTGTATTGAGTTTGTATGCCATGTAATTCGTATAATAGATTATTGGGATCATCGACATACTGTAAAGATGAAATCCATACGAATATCCGAGACAGATCGTGGTCAGTCCCATATAAAGCGTCAGCCAGAAATACACAATGGAAAGATAGCCCGACAAAAGACCTTTGGCTATAAGGATATATCCGAAAACATATACAAAAAGGGTTGGAATGCTGAAATAAACAAGGAACGTTGCATGATCCAGGTAAAAAAACAGCATCAACCCCAAAACCATAACTATTATGGCACTGTTTACGATATACGTCAGTTTTTTAATACCTTTAGAATTCATCTCCTGCATTTTGAATTTCTCCGTTTCCCCGATTTTCAGTATACCACAAATTAGAGATTACTAACAGAGTCAATCAGCATGCGCTCAAACAAAAAAGAGATACGTCGGTATCTCTCTTTCAAAAAAACATAATCCTGTCATCAAACATATATTATCTGTCAAAGATCAGTTGCAGATTATATATGATATTGGCCCCGTCTGCACATACAAAAAAGTATATCATTCCAATAACTCCAATAACCGTATGCACAAGAACCGTCAATGTTTTTCTTACTTTACTATTATCTTTCAACAACCTGATCTGAATTATTAAAAAAGCGATCAGCCTTGTAACAATAAAAATAAATTCACAGGTTCCGGCTCCAAAGCAATATCTTATCGGATTGGATATTTCGCCCGACCAGTTCTCCAGCTCTATAAAATCAGGTCCGACTATATGCCATAGCAAAGCCGGAATAAATAAAACAAACATCACCAGGAGAATTACATCCAAAATAACCAGCATTATGCTGACAAACGATTTCATCTTCGATTTTCCAGATTCCATATTAAATCCCTCTTTCGTATTTCGTATTCTGTATAGTATACGAATCACAAGTGATTTTTTATGGACCTAAACCAAATGTATTCCGTTCTCTGCCAAATTTGAAAGTTTTTCTTCCGATACATGTCCCTCGTCCGTCAGGGTTTGGGATAATCGGTAGTAACGGTTGCATGTGTAGTCTAATCCGTCTTCAACGCGTTTAAAAGAATATTCATACTTATCGGGATTAAAGATTCGATCAGGCATTAATTGTCTGACCATATTTATAGTTGCTTCTATCGGAAACCTCTGAAAATCCTTGAAACACCATGCATGAGAAAGGACATTACCATCGTATTCATAATATTCACAGTTTATAATAACGTCATCATTTGGGGTTCCGTAGCCCCTGAACTCTTCCGTACTTACAAGCCTGCCTTCATCATCATATTCATTCCACTCAAAATTATAATGGTCGTATTTTAACGGGCCATCCGAAGCAGGATCAATAAAATAACCTATAGTTAGCTGTTTTGATACATATACGAAAACCATCGTTGCTACAAATGCCATCTTCAAATTTCCGTCACTGTCATATTTAAGTGTGACGTAATTATCAGGATTCGCTTTTGGAGAAATTTTATCCAAAGTTTTTTTCGGAAAGATGTTTTTACGATTCTCAAGTCTTGTGATCAAAAACTTATTATAGGGATTCAACCCATACCAGTCATCATTAAACTTAATGTAACGGGTAGTCCCTCCTGCTGCTTCAAAATCCGGCTCGTAAGGAGCAACATACTGCTCGTATAAATATATGTATTTTTCAAGAAGTTCTTCACGCGGAAAATCCATATTTTTTCCCTTTATTTAATAAAACTGTAATACTCACGTGGGATCTCTTCTTTCTTTATGCAAAGATTGTGATCCGTCTTTTCGTTCAAAAGCAACTTTAGAAAGTGTGCCTATACAGGGAACCGATGTCCTTACATCTATTATTCTGCCGAAAACCATTGATCCATACCTGCTCCGGCATCTTCATTTGGACGAACTTTATTTCTCGTTATTAATTTTATCCAATGTATCTTCCAGTATTGCTTTTCTTAATTCAGTTAACCAACTTGAAAACTCAACAGTATTAAATGCGTATGTCTTGTTTAATTCGTATTCATTTTCGGACCATGTATCTATTGGAGATTCGTTGTGCTGAATAAGTGCTTCCAACTTATCAAGAGCTTTAAAAATTTTAGCCTCAACAGTTTTTTGTGCTTCCATTTCAGAATAAAGATCAAACATTTCTTTTGACACTTCATCCGGAAGTGATTTTAACCAATTATTCAATAAAGAATCTTCTACGTCTCTGTCACTATCTGTTTTAATAAACGTCGGAATATCCCCTGTAAAGCACTCGCCCAGATCGTGAATCAAACACATACAGATTACTTTATCAATGTCAGCTTCAGGAAACTCATTTCTCAAAAGAAAAGCCATTAATGATATTCGCCAGCTGTGTTCAGCAACACTTTCTGTTCTTCCTTTTGATGTTGTACAATGCCTGGGCGTATCTTTTAGTCTCTCTGCAACATGCAATATATTCAAGTATTCTCGAACATCCATAATTCATTCCTTGCTTTATCTATTTCTTTATTCGAAGAAAAAAGTGTTCATCATCCTCTCCGGATACATAAGCACCGTTTTTTAACATTACTTTCTGTGAAGCAATATTATCTTTATTAACTCGTAAATATATTTCTTCTTCAGGCACTATTTTCTTTGCTTCATCGATTGTAAGTTTCAAGCCTATAGTTCCATAGCCTTTGCCACGACAACCTTTACGAACACTATACCCTATATGCCCCGATCCTTTTCGAAGAGCATCCGTAAGGTAATGCCTTATCCTAAACTCTCCAACAATTTGATCATCATCCCACAAATAATAGTATGTTTCGGGTACAAACCAATCCGGCATATTTACCGGATTTTCATACGATATCAATTCAGGTAATGCCTTTCCCTGATAATCTTCAAATGTTATACCGTGATATTGATTGGTTAATCCATTTTCATCTTCGGGCAATTCTGTAGTATATTGCCATTGTTTAAAAGCATCTGCTTTATTTATCTTTCTTAATTCCATTTTGCTTCCTTAGAAAAACTGTAAGTTTGTTTTGTATTGTTACCAGTGTACAAACTCTCCACCTATAACGTCTTTTACATTAGTATCGGATAAAATCGAATATTTTTCGGGATGCCTAAACTTATCTCCCATAATATCTTCACTTCTGTGTGTACGAAGCATATCCAAATCAAGTTCTGCAACATATACTCCCGGTTTTCTATCAGCTTCAAATACGCACATATCTCTTAAACCAGTTTCCCGAAGCCACGGAACACCGTCAAACAATGTTGAACGGCCGTTACAATCAGGCTGTCCTTCGGGATAATTACATGTAGCAACAGCAACCATGTTCTCATACGCTCTGGTTCTTAATGCAGATAACCTGTTTATCTCCATTGGACAAGCATTAGGTGCAAGAATTAATTCAGCACCCTTAAGCATCAATATTCTTGCACTTTCAGGGAACTCTCTGTCAAAGCAAATCATAGATCCGATTTTGACAGTACCTCTACCGAAATCAAGATCTGCTACATAGAAATCTTTTCCTTCTGACAACACCTTTTCATCGTCAAAAGCACAAGTATGCAACTTCGAATAGTGAAGTATTTCGTTACCTTTTCTGTCAAAAAAGATAACAGAATTTAAAGGTTTTTCTTTACTGGACTCAAGAAACGTTATGCCAATAGCCATTTGCAATTCGATAGCTAACTTACGGAATTCATTGGCAAAATCACCGTCTTTTTCAACTGAAAGTTTGCTCAACTCCTTTTCGTCCTGCGGTAAGTAGTAACCATCACTCCACATTTCAGGAAACAAGGCTATATCTGCACCTTTTTCTTTGGCTTTCAAACAGGCTCTCTTTCCTATCTCAAGATTTTCTTTAATACTTTTGCCAGGTAACTCCTGTATAAATCCAATTTTAATAATCATATTCTACTCTCTGTTATTTAACAAAACTGAAATTTACTTAAAGTTCGAAACTGTTATTTTCACATCTTATCAGCATTTTTCCAAGCTATCTTTATCCATTAAGAAATCATATATGCTCATTGTAATTATTCCTTTATCATCTCTGGAATTCTTTACAACATCTCGAACAAGAACTATTTTTTTGAAGGAATCACCTATACTATTTAAAGATTCCTTCTCTTGTCTTTCCTTCTCCTTATCAGGAATCTGAAACGCAGACTGAATATAATATCTTCGGCTTCCCATATTTGCGACAAAGTCTATTTCCAGTTTTCTCTTCTCCTGTTTGCCGTCTTGATTACGCTTCCTTGTTTCAACAACACCTACATCAACCGCATATCCTCTTGAAAGCAATTCGTTATAAACCACATTTTCCATCAGATGAGTTTCTTCCATCTGGCGAAATCCCAGTCTGGCATTTCTTAGTCCAATATCCTCATAATAGTATTTAAGTGGTGTTCCTATATACTTTCTGCCTTTTACATCATATCTGTTAGCTTCATTGACGATAAATGCATCCTTCAGATATCCTATATACTGCACAATCGTGTTTCTTGAAATTGATGAATTTAAAACACTCTTAAAAGTTGCTTCTATCTTCGTAGGATTCGTAAGGGAACCTATTGCCGATGCAAGCACATTTAAAAGCGTTTCCAACTCTTCCGTCTTCTCTATGCTATTGTGTTCAATAATATCGCTAATATATGTTTTCTCAAAAAGATCTGTCAAGTACTTAATCTTTTGCTGATCTGTACGCATTCCCCAAATAAGCGGAAGCCCTCCGTAGGTGACATATTCTGCCCATCCATGATAAATGTCCCCTTTGTAATTCTGCATAGCCTCTTGAAAGGTCAGCGGATAAACATGAACTTCGTCTCCACGGCCTCTGAACTCTGTAAGAATATCACTGGATAAGAACTTTGAATTACTTCCGGTTACATATATATCAATATTCTTTATATGTAGCAGAGAGTTAAGAACCTCTTCAAAATCTTCAAGCATTTGCACTTCATCCAAAAGAACAAAGTAATCATCTATATCCTTAATATGATCATTCACAAAACTAAGAAGATCATCGGGATTTCGATATTTTGCATTCTCTTTCTTGTCAAACTCCATCTCGATAATGTGCTTTTCATCCACGCCCTGTTTTATCAAATAATCTTTAAAAATCGAAAAAATAAGGTACGATTTTCCACATCTTCTGATCCCGGTAATAACCTTAATCATACCATTATGCATTCGATCTTTTAAATCTTCCAAATATTTATCTCGTTTTATTTCCATTTGCACCTCTGATAATTTTGGTCTCATGAGACCTTTTTTGTCATTATAACATATAATGACACTTTGACAAGATTGTATTTGAGCTAAATCCGACGTATTTTTTTGATTCAATCAAACTAACTGAGATATTTCTTATGAGATATTTTCACATTGCTTTGTTTAACCATGGCATATCCCAACGTTGTATCCATCTTTTCATGTCCAAGAAGAGTTTGTACTTGTTCAATCGGCATTCCTTTATCTATCGCGGATGTTGCTAAGGTTCTTCTAAACTTATGGGGATGAACATGATATACATCGCTGTTATTTCCAACTTTTTTCAACATTGCCTCAATTCCGCCTGTATGAATTCTATGATACGGTTTCCTTATAGTTACAAAAAGAGCTGGGTTATTATCCGTTCTCGACGACAAATACTTTTGTAAATGGAGCTTGGTTTTTGCATCAAAATATACAACTCTCTCCTTATCTCCTTTTCCTAATACAACGCATTCTCTTTCTTCAAAATCTACATCTTTAATATCAAGATTAATTAGTTCTCCGATACGAATGCCTGTTGAATTAAGCATTTCAATAATGGCTAAGTTTCTCAGCTCCTCGCAATTATCCCTAAGTTTTTCTAAATCCTCATCAGCATATGTTTCTTTTACGGATATTGTCGTTCTTATCTTATGTATTCTACGTACCGGACTCTTGAAAATGTATTCTTCATCCTCAAGCCATTTAAAAAAACTCGATAAATATCTCCTTTTGTTATCAATTGATGCTTTGCTTATAACACTTTCCTTTTGATAATAAGAAAGAAAATCACGAATATCATCCGTATTCATAACACAAACATTTTTATTGTTTCTATCTAATAATTTTTGAATGTTATAACGGTATAATAAAAGCGTCTTTTCGGATCTTCCTTCAAGACGCTTCGTTGCAATGAACATTTCCAATAATTCTTGTGAGCTTTTTTCAAGAATGGTGTCGTCAGATTGTCTAATACTTTCTTGTAGCACATCCCTGAGTTTAATCATTTGTCTGTTATCCAAATATTTTCTCATAGTTTGTAAAATATAGTTTTCGGTTTCATGATTCATAATAATGCACCTCCTTATAAGTACATTATATTCATCTTCAAATATTTAGAAAAACTGTAAGTTTCCTACTAAATTAACTTCCGGTTTTATTTACCAAGAAAATCTTTAACCTCTTTAATCCATTGTTTTGTTTCAAAACTTAAAAGCTGCGCGTGAGCGTACCCGTCAAAACACTTAATTTGCGTCTGTGGATTTACTTCTTTCATTTTCAGTGCAGCCTTCTTTGATACTGTTTCATTTCCTTTTGTACCGTGCATAAATAAAATTTTACACGAATCATCATACTTTTTGAATTCAAATGCAGAAAAAACACTTTTTAATACATTCCTGATTGACTGCTCATCCATATGACCAGCCAATTTAAGAAAATCATCCAGATATTTTTCCGGAAGAAAATCCTTTTTGAAGCTTTCAATAACTTTAGGATCCCACTTTTTTGATTTGTTTATTA
>JAEEGH010017796.1_pt1 | contig 15096 bp, 14 predicted proteins | sample 9134181 | NCBI WGS metagenome assembly JAEEGH01 (sample SAMN16246544, study PRJNA631951) | gut metagenome | biome: gut microbiome; feature: rumen; material: DP-attached | host: Bos | place: Iran: Karaj | collected 2018-10 | reverse complement strand
CTTCTTGGCCATGAACGGCGTCTTGGTGCGGATATAGCCCCACTCGTTGTCTTCCAGGTCCTCAATCCAGCGCTGCATGGTTTGCACAATCTTGGCACCCTTGGGGAGCAACAGTGGCAAACCCTGTCCGATGACGTCGACGGTGGTGAAAAGTTCCAACTCGCGGCCCAGCTTGTTGTGGTCGCGGTTCTTGATGTTTTCCAGGTACTCCATGTGAGCCTCGAGATCCTCCTTGCTGAAGAAGGCCACGCCGAAGATACGGGTCAGCGACTTGCCGTTGCGGTCGCCGCGCCAGTAGGTGTTCGAGTTGGATATCAGCTTGAAGCCCTTGATGAGGCGGGTGTTGAGCAAGTGCGGACCGGAGCAGAGGTCGACGAAGTCGTCCTGGCTGTAGATGGTGATGCGGGCATCGGGAGCGATGGCATCGAGCAACTCCAACTTGTAAGGCTCCTGCTTCTCGGTGAAGATGGCGCGGGCCTCGACGCGGCTCACAATCTTGCGCTCCAGTCGGGTGGCTTTCTTGATGATGGACTTCATCTCCTTCTCGATGGCGTCGAGGTCCTCGCGGTTGAACGGGCGGAAGTCGAAGTCGTAGAAGAAACCTTTGTCGGTAGCGGGTCCGATGGTGATCTTAGCCTCGGGGAAGAGGTGCTTCACAGCCTCGGCCATGATATGGGCGGTGGTGTGGCGGAGGATGGCCAACGACTCGGGAGCGGTCTTGTCGAGCAGTTCAATCTCGCAGTCGTTCTCCACGACGTCTCTCAGGTCAACAACCTGACCGTCAATTTTGGCGGCGCAGTAGTTGTTCAAATCCTCGGGCTTTTTCTGCAAAATCAAGTCAATGATAGAGCATGGGGAAGCCACCTCAACCAAACCTAATTGTTTGATATTTACTCTCATGGTATGAGTATATAATTGTTGTTTTCAATAAAGTTCAAACTGCAAAGATACAACTTTTTTATATACTATCAAAAAAATATATCTTCAGAATCCAGAGGTCAGGGCAAAATATGATGAAAAAATGGCGGCAACCTGAAGTGGTTGCCGCCTTGGTGATCTGCACAAGATTTGAACTTGTGACCTCTTGCCTGTCAAGCAAGCGCTCTAAACCAACTGAGCTAGCAGATCGTTTCTCCCTTGCGAAAGCGGGTGCAAAAGTACACACTTTTTTGAAACTGGCAAAAAAATATTGAAAAAAGTCGTATCTTTGCAATGCGCCGTGCGGCGGAAGCGCTCCGTAGTGCGCTGTTAATCAGTGGCTGTGTGAGGGTGTTGGGTGGAGGATGTTTTTTGCGGGCCCGTCGGCGCGGAAAACTGCAAAACAAGGGGCGAGGAGCTCCGAAAAACGAAAATTATGGCAGACAATTATCTCGAAAAACGCTACGAAGAGACCCTGGGATCGAACAAACCCAAGGTGAAACGCATCGGCCACACGGTGGACCAGCTGCTGGCGCGCAACCGCAGCTACCGTGGTTATAAGAAGGCTTATGTGGTGAGCCGCAATGAGTTGGAGCGCATCGTGGGCGTGTGCAGCCGCATACCTTCGGGCTGCAACCGTCAGGTGCTACGCTTCTGGCTGGTGACCAAGGAGACCGGCGCCGACCGCGTGCTGCCGCTCGTCAAGATGGGGGCGGCGCTGCCCGAGTGGCATCTGCCTCTGGAGGGCACCGAACCTGAGGCGTTCGTCATCTGCTGTTCGACGGTGGGCGAGGACAAACTGGCCGATGTCGACCTCGGCATCGCCTTGCAGAGCATGTTGTTCAAGGCGGTGGAGATGGGGCTCAACGGACTGATTATTGGCGCGTTCAACCGCGAGAAGCTGCGCGAGGAGTTCTCGCTGCCTTACGAGCCGCTGATGGTCTTGGCCATCGGCAAGGGCAACGAGCGCATCGAGTTGGTGCCCACCGCTGCCGACGCGCCGCGGGCCTACTGGCGCGAGGACGGGGTGCACTATGTGCCCAAGGTCAGGGCCGATGAACTGATTCTCAATAAGCAATAACCTGCTGGACGGTGGCAACTGTGGCTCGGCGTCCGTTACTGCCGGTGGCGCTGGCCCTGATGGGCGGCGTGCTGGTGCAGCACTGGCTTGAGGCGGACCTCAAGTGGTTGTGGCTCTGTGTGCTGGCGGTGTCGGCGACGGCTGCGGGCATCTTCATCCTGCTGCGCAGGGACTGGAGCCGCCGTGCGGCGTTGGCGGCGATGCTGACGCTGCTGGTTGCGGCAGGAGCGTTGCTGGACCTCGCGAGCGACCCACGCCACGACATCCGTCACTGGACGCACGGCTGCAACTCATACGTTTGTATGGAGTTGCGCCTACAGGATACGCCGCAGCCGCGCACGCACAGCTACCGCGTCGCGGCCGAGGTGACCGCCGTGGACGGACGGCCCCGCCGGGGTGACATTACATTATATTTAAGGAAGGACTCGGTAGCCGCCGGCCTGCGCTACGGCGACCGGCTGCTGCTGCATGGGTGGCCCGACGTGGAGCGCCGCAGTGTCTATGCCACCGCCGACCACTACCTGCTGACGGGACGCGACAGCACCTCGCTACGGGCGCGGAGCGAAGCGCTCAGGATGAGACTGTTGCGCCGCATGCAGCAGGGCCCGTTGCAGCACGGCGGCGTGGCCGAAGCGATGACGCTCGGCTGGCGCGGCGACCTGGGCGACGACACACAGGCGCGCTTCCGCGACGCCGGCATCGCGCATCTGCTTGCTGTCTCAGGACTGCATGTGGGCCTGCTGGCAGGCATCGTTGGCGTGGCGCTGTTCTGGACCGGCCGCGAGCGGCGCGGACGGATAGTGCGCGGCGGTGCACAGCTGGCAGCGGTATGGGGCTTCGCGCTGCTCACCGGCATGGCACCCTCGACACTGCGTGCTGCGCTGATGTTCAGTCTCTTCATCGTGTCCGACGTGCTGGCGCGGCGCACCGACAAGCTCAACCTGCTGGCGGCGACGGCGGTGGCCATGCTGGTCGTCAAGCCTATGCTGCTGTTCGACGTGGGCTGGCAGTTGTCGTTCAGCGCAGTGGGCGGCATATTGCTGGCTATGCCCGCCATCGAGGCGGTGCGCCGCTGGTGGATGCAGGCTGCTGCGGCGAGCACCGCCGCCACGGTGGCCACGCTGCCGGTGGTGATGGCTACCTTCCACCGTCTCCCAATCTACTTCTTGATTGCCAACGTGCTGATAGTGCCGCTGGCAGGTGTTCTGTTGGGATTGTCGCTGCTCTATATGGCGCTGCCGTGCGGCCTGACGGCATGGCCGTTGGATTTGCTGCTGCATGCCACGGAGGTACTGACCGGATGGGTGCAGGACCTCCCCGGCGCGGTCGTGAAGGGCATAGACGCAAGCACCCCGGCACTGGTGGGTGTCGGGGCGTTGGTGGTGGCGGTGTTGCTGCTTCCGCAGCTGATATTCAAAGGGAAACGTGATTAGCGGATGCGCGTCCAGTCGATGGGCGGCAGGCCGTGGCTCGCCAGCAGGCTGTTGGCCTGGCTGAAATGGCGGCAGCCAAAGAAGCCGCGGTAGGCCGAGAGCGGCGAGGGGTGCGGCGCGGTCAGTATATGGTGTTTCGTGGTGTCAATCAGCGACTTCTTGGCGATGGCATAGCTACCCCAGAGCAGGAAGACGAGGCCGCTGCGCTGTTGCGAGAGGGCGCTGATGGCGGCGTCGGTGAAGGTCTCCCAGCCGTGACGCTGGTGGCTGCCGGCCTGGTGGGCGCGCACGGTGAGGGTAGCGTTGAGCAGTAGCACCCCCTGTTCAGCCCAGCCGCTGAGGTCGCCGCAGGTCTTGGGGATATTGGTGCCGAGGTCGGCGTTGATTTCGGTGATGATGTTGACCAGCGAGGGTGGCACCTGGATGCCCTGCGGCACCGAGAAGCAGAGCCCCATGGCCTGTCCGGGTTCGTGGTAGGGGTCTTGGCCGAGGATGACCACCTTGACACGGTCGAACGGCGTGCTGTCGAAGGCATTGAATATCTTGCTGCCCGGGGGGTAGCAGGTGTACTGGCTGCGTTCGGCCACGAGGAATTCCTTGAGCTGCGCGAAGTAGGGCGCCTCAAACTGCGGCTGCAGGACTGCTAGCCAGGAGGGGTCAATCTTGACGCTCATACCAGGAAACTATTGTATTTGCGCTCTTTGCCTATCTGGCTGGCGATGCCGTGGCCGGGCAGGACGCGGTAGTCGTCGGGCAGGGTGATCACGCGGCGCTTGAGGTAGTCGATAAGGGTGGGGTAGTCGCCGCCGGGCAGGTCGGTGCGCCCGATGCTGAAGTGGAAGAGGGCATCGCCCGTGATGACGGCCTGCTCGCTGGCAATGACGAAGCACATGCTTCCCGGGCAGTGGCCGGGCACATAGCGACATTCCACCGCGATGCTACCCACATTCAGCACATCGTCGTCGTTGATTTCCTGCACCTCCAGGTCGCCCATATTGTTGACAGCGAAGCCCATCAGCGAGCCATAGACTTCGGCTTGCTTCAGCAGTTTGCGCCCTTCGGCGTGCATGGTGACGGGCAACTTCCAGTGTTCGCACACCTGCCGGAGGCCCGCGATGTGGTCCACATGGGCGTGGGTCAGCAGTATGTGTGTCACCTGCAGCCCCTCCTGCTCGATGTACTGCGTCAGCTGCGCGTCCTCAAACGAGGCCTCGCAGGCAGGGTCCACAATGGCGCACTGTTTGCTGCCGGGGTCTACGATGAGGTAGCAGTTGACCTCGAAGTGGTTGAAGGTAAATTGCTTAATCATTGAGCCAGGCGTCGAACTGCTCTCTCTTGAGGGCGGGGATGTCGAGCTTCATCTTCTTGCGGAGGCCGCCGAGGTCGTTGAAGAGCTTGTTGGGGTTGGCGGCCTTCAGCTGCTCGTAGGTCTTGATGCCGGCTTTCTGCAGCACGGGCACCCAAGCCTCGTCGACGCCATGGGCCACGAGGTCGGCACCTTCGTCCTCGACGTTCTTCTCGTGCACCTCGGGCTTCATCTGCGGGAAGAGCAGCACATCCTGTATGCTCTGTGCGCCGGTCATCATCATCACCAGACGGTCGATGCCGATGCCCATGCCCGAGGTTGGCGGCATGCCGTATTCAAGGGCGCGGACGAAGTCCATGTCGATGAACATGGCCTCGTCGTCGCCTTTCTCACTGAGGCGCAGCTGCTCCTGGAAGCGGCCCAGCTGGTCTATGGGGTCGTTGAGCTCGGAGTAGGCGTTGGCCAGCTCCTTGCCGCACACGAAGAGTTCGAAACGCTCGGTGAGCTCGGGATTGTCGCGGTGACGCTTGCAGAGAGGAGACATCTCGATGGGATAGTCGGTGACGAAGGTGGGCTGTATCAGCTTGCCTTCACATTTCTCGCCGAAGATGGCGTCGATTAGTTTGCCCTTGCCCATGGTGGCGTCGGTCTCCACACCGAGGCGATTGCAGGCCTCACGCAGTTCGTCCTCATTCATCGGGGCCACGTCGACGCCGGTCTCCTCCTTGATAAGCTGGCACATCGGAGCGCGACGGAAGGGGGGCTTGAAGTCTATCTCGTTGCCCCACACATTGACCTTGGTGTCGCCGTGGAGGGCTTTGGCTATGCGCTCCAGCATGTTCTCCGTGAAGGTCATCATCCAGTTGTAGTCCTTGTAGGCCACATATATCTCCATGCAGGTGAACTCGGGGTTGTGGGTGCGGTCCATGCCCTCGTTGCGGAAATTGCGGCTGAACTCATACACACCTGCGAAGCCGCCCACAATGAGGCGCTTGAGGTAGAGCTCGTTGGCGATGCGGAGGTAGAGGTCGATATCGAGGGCGTTGTGGTGCGTCACGAAGGGACGTGCGGCGGCGCCGCCGGGTATGCTTTGCAGCACGGGGGTGTCCACCTCGAGGTAGCCCTGCTCGTTGAAGTACTGGCGCATGGTGTTCACAATCTGAGTCCTTTGCACGAAGGTCTCTCTAACCTGCGGATTGACGATAAGGTCGACATAGCGCTGGCGGTAGCGCAGCTCGGGGTCGCTGAAGGCGTCGTACACCACACCGTCTTTCTCTTTGACAATGGGCAGGGGACGGAGCGACTTGCTGAGCACGGTGAGACTCTTCACATGGATGGAAGTCTCACCCATCTGGGTTACAAAGACATAGCCAGTAACACCGATGATATCACCGATATCGAGCAGACGTTTAAAGACGGTGTTGTAGAGGGTCTTGTCCTCATCGGGGCATATCTCGTCACGCTTGATATACAGTTGGATGCGGCCGTAACTATCCTGCAACTCCACGAAGGAAGCGGCTCCCATGATGCGGCGGCTCATAATGCGGCCAGCGATGCTCACGTTCTGGAAAAGGGTGTTGTCCTTGGGAAATTGCTCAAGAATCTCTGCGCTTTTGCAGTTTACCTCATAGAGGGCGGCGGGATAGGGGTTGATGCCCAAGTTCTTCAACTCTGCCAGCGAATTGCGGCGTATCTGTTCTTGCTCAGTAAGTTCTGCCATAATATTCTTGTATTTTTGTATTCAAAATAAAATGCAAAAATACGAAGAAAGCCCGATATGACAAAATTTATTTTACGCGGCGGATGCTGTGGAGGGTGTGGGAGTAGGATTGCGTCTGTTCGTTGAAGATTCCTTTACTATCGAGTTTATCAATTCTGACATAGCCGGACGCATGGATGATGCGACCGTCACCCATGCAGATGCCCACATGAATCACCCGACCATCGGCGTTCTGGAAAAAGGCAAGGTCGTCGCGCTGAATATCACAAAGACAGACCTCATTGCCACAGGTCACCTGCTGGGAAGCATCGCGCGGGAGCCAGATGCCCATCGCCTTGAAGCAGACCTGTGAAAGTCCCGAACAGTCGATACCGGCCTTAGAGCGTCCTCCCCACAGATAGGGCGTGTCGAGAAAAAAACGCTCGGCGAGGTCGGCAGCGCTATCGAAAGGAACATACTGTTTGTTGTCCACCCAACCCTCGTAACCATCATAAAAACAGCGAACTTTAGACCATTTGGTTTCATGCTGCAGCACCTCTACGGTGTCGCCGGCAAGGAGTTGGTTGACCATTTCGGCACGGTCGTTGCCTTCGGCCCGCATGGGCACAGCAGATAAAAAACAATATCCTTTCATTTTAGATTCTTTCTTAACTCTTATCTATAATCTCTTTACTCTTATAAATATCCTTTATCTATGGATTTGACGATGCGGTCAATAAGGTCGTCCTTTGAATTATTCGAGGGGTCGAACTTGTCTTTCAAATTAAAACCGAAGAGTTTCGCACACGCCTGATAGAGTCCGGCTCGGAAAGAACCACGGAGGTCTTTGACGAGGGTGTAAGCCGAGCGACTGGTCTCACGGTCAATAAGTTTTATCAATACAAGCCCTTGAGAATAAGTACGTTTCTTTAAATCTTTCTTGTATTCGGCCTCGATATCCTTCTCGGCTTTTTTCAACATCGCCTTACGTTCCTTCGGGGATACCTTGGCCACCTCCGCCTCGAGAATATCAAGACGACGTTTGGCCTCCCGGGCATAGGGAAGCATAATCTTGATATTTCGGATAAGCTTGGTATTCTTGTTGATTTCCTTCTGGCTAAGCAGCAAATAGGAGCCCCATACATTGACAGCCTTAAGAAAAATATAAGGGATAGTATCGCCATTCAAGACGGCAGCAAAGGTATAGTGTGTTTTGGCCACCGGATTCCGTGCTGAAAAATTGTCCTTTCCCTGGGCAGAAACACAACCCACAGAAGCCCAAAAGAGCGTCAACACAAACAGGAGGCGAAGGTTCATGGCGATTATTATCCTATTCATCATCAATAACTATGAAAACATTCTTTTATTATTTAGTGTCGGAAAATAAATTTTCTTTCCATCGGTTCAAAAAATAGTCGTACCTTTGCACCCCGATAAAATTATTGAATCATGGAAGAGATACTTCGCGCGGAAGGATTGTGCAAGACTTTCACCCTCTCGCGCAAACAGCAGAAGATTGAAAGGACCACCGCCAAGCGCAAGACAGCCGTGAACAATCTGACATTCAACGCCTACCGCGGTGAGATTTTCGGCCTATTAGGCCCCAACGGCGCCGGCAAGACCACGACACTGCGCATGCTGAGCACTCTGATACGTCCCGACGAAGGTGATGCCCTGCTCGACGGATGCAGCGTGGTGAAAGAGCCCGAGGAGGTTCGTAGGAAAATAGGATTCCTCACCTCTGAACTCAAGCTGGAGGACTTCTTCACCCCCAACTACCTCTTCGATTTCTTCAGCCGTCTGCATGGCGTGGAAGAGGCCACCATCCGTGAGCGTAAAGAGCGTATGTTCAGCCGTTTCGGAATTGACAAGTTCGCCGAGGTGAAAGTTGCCAACCTTTCCACCGGCATGAAGCAAAAGCTCTCGTTAGTCATCTCTCTGGTTCACAACCCCGAAATCATCATCTTCGACGAACCTACCAACGGACTCGATGTGCTGACTGCCCGCACCGTCACCGACTACCTGCAGGAACTCCGTGGCGAGGGCAAGACCATCATCCTCAGCACACACATATTCAGCCTTGTAGAACGTCTCTGCGATCGCGTGGGCGTCATCATCGACGGCAGAATGACCGTCTGCGGCACCCTTGAGGAGGTCTGCAACGGAATGACGCTGGAAGACAGATTTTTTGAACTTTACAAAGAGCAGAAAGGAGGTGAAGAATGAAATCTAATATCTGGACCATCATCAAGAAAGAGTTTGCCCGTTTCTTCGGCGACCGACAACTGATATTCACGGCCGTTATCATGCCAGGATTGCTTATCTATCTTATATATAGTCTTATAGGCACCGGTATCAACAGTATGATCAGCGACAGCGAGAACCAACAGATAACCCTGCAAGTGGAGAATATGCCAGAGAGCATGAGCGAGATACTGTTGTCATACAACTCGCCAGTATGCAAAATAGAGTTGAAATCCATCTCGGACGAGGATATCAAAATGTTGGAAAACAAGGAAGTGAACGCCCTGATGATACGCTTCCCGGCCAACTTTGACCAGCAGGTGGAAAACTACTACTCGCTTGAAACCGAGTCAATTCCCAATATCGAAATCTACTATAACTCGGCCAATATTGCATCGAAGATGATTTACGAGAAACTCTACGAGAGCATTATGAGTTTCGAGCGAGGCTACCAGATTAATGAAAGCAGTGAAGAAGGGCCGACGGAAAAATACGATGTGGCCACGGATTCAATCGACTCCATGATTTGGAGCAAGATACTGCCGATGCTTATTATGATGATGCTCTTCAGCGGCGTGATGGCCATCGCCCCCAGTTCCATCGCCGGCGAAAAAGAGCGCGGTACCATCGCCACCCTGCTCGTCACGCCCATGAAACGCAACGATTTAGCTCTCGGCAAGATAGTGTCGCTCAGCTGCATTGCCCTCCTCAGCGGCACATCCAGTTTCATCGGCATCGCGCTGTCGCTGCCCAACATGATACAGACCGAGAGCGCCGAACTGGGACTCAACTACACCTTCAACGACTATATCGCGTTGATGTTCATCATCTTCGCCTCTGTACTTATCATGGCTTCCGCAGTCAGCCTCCTGTCGGCGCTGGCCAAAGACGTGAAGAACGCCGGCACCATGATCACTCCCTTCATGCTGGTGGTGATGGTTTGCGGTCTGATGCCGTTGATGCAGGAAAGCGCCTCAGAGAATCCCGCCGTCTACGCCATCCCCTTCTATAACAGCATTGAAGCCATGACCGCCGTCTTCGCCCACAAACTGCATTGGGGCTTCGTGACCATCACACTGGGTGCCAACATTGCCTTCACCGCCATCGCCACATGGGCACTGACGAAGATGTTCAACAGCGAGAAGGTGATGTTCTCGAAATAAGGAGACAGGAGATTACATATCCTCGACAGCACCCTTAATCTGAACCTTTGTAAAGCCTTCGTCTATCACTGGTTGGACGAGGGCTTTCATTTCCTGCGGGCTAAATTTCTGGAGTCCCTGCATGGGGGTGGGACGGTCGATGGTGTAGACCATCCACTCGCGGGGACGCAGCAGTCGGACGATATCCATCATGGGGCCCACGACCTCGGGACATGAGGAGTCGAAATCGGGGCTGCGGAGCATGCAAGTCTGGAGGACAAAGTTGCCTTTGAACTGCTTGAGTGCTTCGATAACACGTTGCACGTCGTAGCCGGGCGCAGGATTGTTAATCTTGGAAGCCATCTCGTTGGTGGGGGCGTCAATCTTCATGATGGGGTTATCCACCTTGCACAAAGCATTGAAAATCTCCGGAATATGGACACGGGTAGCATTGCTAAGCACACTGACCTTGGCCGAGGGGTAATATTGGTCACGCAGGCTCAATGTGTCGTCGATAATCTGCGGAAACTCGGGATTGATAGTAGGTTCACCGTCACCGCTAAAAGTAATACTATCAACAGGAATATTCTCTTTCTCAAGCTTTTGCAACATGCGCCCAAGGTCGTTGCGCACCTTCTCGGCGGTGGGGAGGACGGTGTCGTCACGACCATCACGGTTCCATCCACACTCACAGTAGATGCAGTCAAAATTACATATCTTGCCCTTCTCAGGCAGGAGATTGATACCCAACGAACTACCAAGTCGCCGGCTGAATATGGGTCCAAAAACGGTTTCTTCGCGTAACATAAATGTAAAGGTTAAATAGGTTTGAAAGGTTTAAGAGGTTTAAAAGGGTGACGATTATAGGTTATTAAATGCGGATTTTACTTTAGCAGTATTGGTGCGGGAGACAGGGAGGTTATCATGGGTATGCTGCATAACAAGTTGTATGGTACCCGACTGGGAAGCAATCTTTTCCACCTGAGCGAGATTGACAAGGAAGGCACGATGGCAGCGCACCACTGTCGGGTAGTCCATCAACGTCTCCTCCATCTGCTTGGAGGTGGCCCGGAGCATATCGCTACGTACATCACCATTACATAAATGATACACTTTCACATAGTTGCCCACAGACTCAATATAGAGGAGGTCGGTGATGGAGAGTGTGATGCTCTCGCTAGTGCTGCCCGAAAGAGTGATTGCTTGATTGTTTGACTGTTTGACTGTTTGATTATTTGATTGAGTGAGCGTCTGGGTATTAGTGTATTTAATGGCTTCGTTCAGTCTCTTTGTTTCCTCCAATTCGGCTGCCAAGTATTGGCTGTGGAACTTGAATCGCCAATAGAGGCCGATAACGAAGGAGCAGAAGGCAATGATGAGTAGCGTCTCGAAGAAGTTGTCCCACGACAGACGGTTACTCTCCACAAGGTTGCTCAAAAAGAAATGTCGGTAGAAACAGAGTACCAACGAGATGAGAAGAGTATTAATGAGTTGGAAGCAGAGGTTGCGACGAAAGATATATTCCACACCTTTCTCGGTAGAGCTAGGCATCTTGAAAAGGTATTTCAGGAGGGCATCCGTTAGTATACATCCTACAATGCCCAACACCCATATCGCCAACAGATGCAGGTATGCCATCCACTGCCACTGCGCAAGTCCAAAGGGCTTGAAAACAGCCAACGCCACCACCACAAAAGTGGTGCTGACAACCCGAACTTTTATTGTATCCCGTCTCTCGCTACCGATATGCATAACGAATCAAAAATACGGAATAATAACGAGTTGGGGACGAATTTATTTTGTCACTCGTCACAAAAAGATGCAGAATATCCCATTCGCTTGCGGGAACAAAAAAAAGATTGTACTTTTGCAACCGAAATAAACAATCAAAACACCAAATCATTAAACGTTTATCGTTAAACCCTAAAATTATTTGTTATGATAATAAGATTTTTCATCGGAATCGCTCTCGTCGCCATGGGACTGTTGAAGCTGGGCGACATGTGTAACATTGTCAACGCCGACTGGCTGTGGCAGCAGCCCTGGACGGACTACGTCGCCCCTGCAGCGATGATACTCTTCGGCTTCGACCTCCTTTTCCGTCGCCGCGAACACCGGCACGAAAATTTCCTGCAGCGCCCCGTGCCCTCCTCCGAAGAGGGCAAACGCATTGTCTGCAAGACGCGATTCGGCGGCGATGAGTACGTCTATCACGGCGAGACTTTCCACGGTGCCAGCCTCGAAGTCTTCTGCGGTGGTATCCGCCTCGACCTCCGCGATGCCGTCATCTCTGAGGATGAGGAAATTGACATCCACAACTCCTGCGGTGGCATTGAAATCTTCGTTCCACGGACGGTCAACGTAGTGGTGCAGAGCCGCAGTTTCTTAGGAGGCGTAGAGAATAGTACCAATAGTACTACCACTCCTTCGGCACCCACCATCCATATCATCGCCAGCAACTTCTGCAGCGGAGTCGAGATAAGGAATTAATTGATAGACAAGAGATAAGAGTTAAAAGATACGAGCTAAAAGTTAAATGATAAAAGTTATGAAAAAACTTTTCTTTGTTATAGTATTCGCTTTCACATTTCACCTCTCACCATTCACCTCTCACGCACAGGATTTGTCGCACTACAAGCAGATTGTCAAAGAGCTGAGTTCGTCAAAGTACCAAGGCCGTGGATATGCCAAGAATGGTGCCAACGCGGCGGGGAAATACCTCGAGCAAGAATACCGTATGGTGGGCGTCGACGAAGTGATGCTTCAGCCCTTCTCATTGGACATCAACACCTTCCCGGGAAAGATGGAGATGTCTGTCGATGGCCGTAAACTGACTCCTGGTATTGACTTCTCGATGCGAGAATACTCGCCGGGAGTACAAGGCACCTATAAACTTTATTATGTCGACACACTGAACTTCGATGCTGAAAAGATGTTCGCCGATTTGGCGAAACCCGAAAACAAAGGCTGCTTCGTGGTGTGCGACTTCTGGTTTGCCTACAAGCACTCCAAAGACTTCCGCAAACTGCAATTCGGTGACGAGTGTCCTAACGCAGGTATGGTACAGACCTGGGAGCCGCTGTTAAAGTTCTACAAAGCTTACGGTGAGGAGGTCAAGGGAAAACCCATCATCTGGGCAGAGTCGGATTTTCCGAAGGATGCTAAAAGCATCACTGTCAATATTGAGAATAAGTTCTTGAAGGACTACGAATGTTTCAACGTCATCGCCAAGGTGGAAGGCCGTAAACACGACAGCTGTATCGTCTTCACAGCACACTATGACCACCTGGGTAATCTTGGCCGTGATGTGTACTACGCTGGGGCCAACGATAACGCCTCAGGCACCGCTGCCATTGTTACCCTCGCCGCCTATTACGCCAAGCACCGTCCTGAGTATGACATGTATTTCCTCTCCTTCTCCGGTGAAGATGCAGGCCTCCGTGGCTCAGAGTACTATGCCGAACACCCCGTGGTGCCTCTCAGCCAGATAAAGTATCTTCTTAATATAGATATGATTGGCGACAATAACCCCGTGCAGTACTGTGAGGTGAGCGACGAGGGAATGCCTGGTTTTGCTCTCTTTGAACAGATTAACGGCGAGAAACACCATTTCAAGGCTCTGAATAGAGGAGAACTTGCCGGCAACAGCGACCACTACCCCTTCGCTCAGCGTCACGTACCCTGCATCTTCTTCGAGAACGAAGAGGGAGACGCCTTCAAGTACTATCACACCACCTTCGACGACTACGAGCATTTCCTCACCGATACCTACGAGCCACTATTCCGTCTGGTGACGGAGTTCGTGGAGAGGTACAATGTACGTGTGGAGGGTCACTACACCTATGAACATGCCTTCAACTATGATTTGGAAGGCCTCCATCTCGATGTAAATGAAACGGGTACGATGGATTTCTATCCCGACGGAACGGCGCTCGACTCGGCACGACAGGTGTATACCGCCACAATGAAGGATGGCCGGAGGGTGACGTGGGTGTACAACTACATCAGTCCCAGTCGCTGGCACCTGGAGGGCAATGACCTTTACTTTGCCGGAGTCAAGGAGGGCTTCCGTATGGAGGTGGTTGGAGATAACAAGGAACCCGAGTTGGCGCAAAAGATTGCGGGCATCTATAGTGGAAACATCGACTACGAGTACAAGTTCCACATCGACACACTAACTTCCAATCTGTTGCAGTGGAGTTTCATCTACCGCGATGGTCACTCCGACACATGGAAATTCTACAGAGAATAAATGAAAACAGAAGTTAACCCTTGTGAGACGAGCCGTGCGGGGGCATTCCATCTGTGGATGTCATCACCCATGCCGATGGTGACGCTGGTAAAAACGCTGGATGTTACTCGGTTGGAGAAGGTCAGCAAAAAGAGTGGCATGAAGTTCACGATGCTGTTGTGCTGGTGCATAGGCAAAGCCGCCAGTGGAATAGCGGAATTCTTTCTCCTGCCGGAGAAGGACAAAATGTACCGATTCGACCGGCTGGCCGTCAACGTGATTGTGAATAACCGCAATGGCGGCATCAATTCCTGCGACATCCCCTACACGGATGATTTACAGCAGTTCAACCGCGACTATTTGGAGCTGACAGCGCAGGCAGCGAGAGAGTGCAAGAGCTCCTTCCTTGAAGACCACATGGTTGTCGGCACCTCAGCCATGATACAGACGGAGCTTGATGGCATTGTCAACCAATACACTGACCAGTTCTGCAATCCGTTTCTGGCATGGGGCAGGTATCGCAAGGGATTGTTCAAGACCACCCTGCCTGTATCATTTCAATTCCACCATGTCCAGATGGACGGCGGCCATGCAGCCAGGTTCCTTCAGCGTTTGCAAGATGAAATAAACAAGGTGTAATAACAAAGAATAGACAAAAACGCATGACCACAGGTTAGCTGACTGTTCTGCAACGAAAGTTCGACCTGCGTTAGGTCAAGAAAAAGAGGAACATAAAGGTCATTGAAAATCAGAAAGCAATAAATCATTATGACATTCCACACATTCGGTAATAGAGGAAATCAGAGTTTGTTGCTGATTCCTGGCTTGGGGGTATCCTATGAGATATTCCTGCCACTAATAGCGTTATTAAAAGACAAATACTACATCGTTGCCGTTGGCATCGACGGATTTCTGCTCGGGGAAAAGTCGCAGTTTACATCTGTAGACGACCAAGCCGTTCAGGCGACTCATTATGTTCAGGAAAACCTTAACGGTCATCTGGATGTTGCATACGGCCTTTCTTTGGGTGGAAAAATCCTGT
>JAEEGH010017795.1_pt1 | contig 15096 bp, 9 predicted proteins | sample 9134181 | NCBI WGS metagenome assembly JAEEGH01 (sample SAMN16246544, study PRJNA631951) | gut metagenome | biome: gut microbiome; feature: rumen; material: DP-attached | host: Bos | place: Iran: Karaj | collected 2018-10 | reverse complement strand
CCACTATAAGTACACTCGAAAGTTGGCAACGGGTCGCCCTGATTAATAGTATAGCTCTTGGCTGTCACAGTTAATGGAGCTTTATTAATTGTCAGAGTGCCATTCTTGAAATTTGTTATGTCGCTTGTTTGTATATTACCGCTTGTTATCACAATAGGATAGGTACCAACGGTTGACTGTCGGGATGCTGAACAGGATAAGGCTGGATTTCCATTGATCGGGTCAGGGTTTGCTTTAAAAAGCTTCCATGTGAACTGGGGCAAATTATCACCATAGGTCATTGATTTATTATCAGCTACAATGACGACACCTTCGTATATACCGCCCTGGAAGACTGTCCCCCATCCATTAGAAGTATAAGCGGATTTCGAACCAGTCGGAACAACTAAAAAGCAATTGCTAGGATAGGAACCTAAATGGTTTAAGTTGTTATTACTCTCTTTGAAGGTTTTTCCAAACTGCGGAGCATCCATGATAGTATTAGGATCTGCAATATTACACATGATGCACTGCATGGAAGTGACATAAGACGATTGATCCTCAATTGCATTAATTGTGTTAGGAATATAAAGGCTGGTAACGCCCCAACTTCCGTAAAACACATTTGCGCCAAGGGTTGTCACAGTGTAAGTCTTATTATTATGTGACACCGTTTCTGGGATAGTAATACTGTTTGTGTAAGTACTTTGCTGCCCACTAGGTCCAAAATTAGCAGTAAATCGGCATGTTCCACTCGAGTACCAATCAAACAAGTCAAAGTAAAGACCGTTGATTTCTGTAAAACCATCACCGGCCATCGCCTCCTGAGGTATAGCCATTACTGTAGCAAACACTGCCAGCAGAAATAATTTGATTGCTCTTTTTCTCATAGTTTTTTTGTTTTGAGTTATTAATAGTTATTGATCGCATATACACAAAGAGTGTGAGCCTTCTCGACATCCTTAGTCTGAAGGTCCTGGAATACCCGTATAAGTAAGAATGAAAATCAGCTCACACCTGCAGGTATATATGCGAACCGACTCCATAACGGAGTAAGTAGTATATATGCTACTGCAGGAGAAGCAGCTTTCAGACTTCTCACCCGTACACGTTGAATTTTGCAGATTCTCTAGCGGGTCAAAGCTTAATAGCTCTCCTCGATGTTGCCAGTCTTTCTCAACTGACGGGACAAAGATAGGCATTTTTCCTGAATGTTGCAACATTTGTGAGCTGTTTTTTTACACTTGGCGGCAAAATTAAGGCGAAAGAGAGAAATGTGCAAGTCCTTTTCTGTCCTTTTCGTCTTTGCCCTTGCAGATTTGATGGTTTCTTTGTAATTTCGCACCGTGAAAGAGACAATACTGAAGCAAGAGGTGGAACGAACGTTTGACCGTCAGTTGACAGAGGCGCGTGACTTTGAGCAACTGAGCCACCTATTGTTATCGCATACACGTGAGAGATTGTCGCCCACGACATTGAAACGCTTCTGGGGATACCTGAAGAATGAGGAGGTGCAGACCAGGCAGCATACGCTGGATGTGCTGGCACGATTTGTGGGCTATAAGGACTATGAGGATTTCTGTAATCACACAGACAGTTTGGACGAGGTGCAAAGCGGCATCAAAACGGAGGAAAGAATCACTTTGGAAAGGCTGAGGCGAGGCCAACGGCTCATCATCACCTGGCGTCCAGACCGTAGAATCGTGGTCAAACATTTGGGTGACTGCAGATTTGAGATTGTGGAAGCTGAGAACACGAAACTAAGTGTGGGCGACACCTTCCGCTGTCACCTGATGATTCAACATGAGCCACTCTATTTAGACGAGGTGACACACCAGGGACTGCCTGCGATGACCTATGTTGCAGGGCAGAAGGACGGGGTGGTGATAGAGGTGTGTGATTAATCGAAGGGCAGTTCTGCCATCCGCTTCATCCAAGGTTTGCGGTAGCGCTCCTGAATGTATTCCTTCAGTTCTGGCTCTTTGGTTTCATTGATAAGTTCATCGGTGATTCTTAAGAACGGGATGGTGATGTTACGCCGGCAGGTTACTGTGTCGAGCATCTGCTGAATGCCACACGCCGCCATCTGCTGGTCTATCTTTCTCTTTGCAGCAGCAATGGCATCTTGGCGTTTCTGGATGGTTGCCCGTTCTGACTTTTGCTGTTCATTGATTTGGTTTATCTGAAGTCGTAGTGAGTCTGTTGTTGCCTGCTTGATAGTCATCTTTGCCAGGTTTTCTTCTTTGAGAACTTTCAGCGAATCTTTGAGAACTTTCAACGAGTCGCTGACCGTTTGCAGGCCTTGTTGTGTATGTATACGGTTCATCTGATAGAGCCCCGTCACCAAAGCCAACAAGCAGATGACAAGAAGAACTCGACGTGGCCACTGCCAGCAACGGTGTAAATCTCTTTTGACGGTATCAACATCGGTATAACGCTGATCATTTGGTGCACAACAATTACGGATGACCATACGTGACAACCATCCTAAGCGTAGTCCTCGGAGGATGCAGCCTAACGAATAGATGTCAGAAGGCCCATCGGGAGCCATATAGCCCTCTGTGCCTGCCGGAACTTTCAATATGGCATAGCTATCGGTATCGGAAAGACCGAAGTCGATGAGTTTCAGGTGCTGGCCATCGTGGGTGAGCATGATGTTCGAGGGTTTCAAGTCTCGGTGCTGTGTCTGTCGGCTTTGAACGTATGCCAATGCTTCAAGGAGCATATCAGCCACATGACGACGCTCTTTCTGGGTGTGTTTTCCTTCTGCAAGCCACTCTTTCAGTGTCAATCCGTCTATCCATTCCATCACAATGCAGAGTCCCAAACCTTCAACCTCTTCTATCGAGAATACGGAGACAACCATAGGATGCTGCAACTGATTTGCAATTTCGAACTCTTTTTGTAGGAATGTACGATAAAGGGTATCCTCTCGATACCGTGCTTTTAGTCCCTTCAGCATCCACCATCGACCATAACGCTTAGCTCGTGTAAGTTGGCTAAAGCCAGTACTGGGCACAGCAGTCAAGTCTGTAAACCGATTTGACCGCTGAATGTCAAATGGTTTTACAAATCCCGAAGTCGGTTCCGAATTCTTTTCTATGTCATTGAAAGGCATTTCTCTAAAGGTTGGTTAGCTAATGCAAAGATAGTCTTTTATTATAACAATCCAAAGAAAAACAATTGTTTTTTGCTGGAAAATATACAAAAAAGCATTACGCAAATTTCTATAATCTGTTATATCCTTAAATATACTTAAAAACGAGGTTGTGGGGGATGCATTAATTGTTTTTCCCAATTAAAAGCTATCTCTTTGCAGCGGAAAAGGTTGTAAAATTCATGACTATACTCCTGATATTTATATAAATCTTGGAGGTCGTGCGATACCCGAAACGCTTTTTCCTCTGGTATGGCCTGAAGTGACGGACTTCCAAATCGACCGTGCCGTTCAGAACGGTATGATTCCACGCCACTGTATGGTAGAGGATGCCACTAAGCGTCTGTCTGGTTACGTGAAACTTGACCCCAATTACCCGCAAATCTGGTGACGAAGAATTGATTTACGTTCTGGACTTCCTAAAGATGCTTTGGAACGGTGACATATTTTAAACAAGAAAAGGGTGGTATCTAATTGCAAACTCCAGTTGGCATTTTGCGCTGGAAAAGGGAGGAACTGGGCGTAAATTCGTGTACAAATACACTTAATATCCAAATTATTACTTCTTGGCAGGGGCTTAATTCTCAAGAAATTGCTACCTTTGCACCCGCAAAAAAAGAAACGTAAATAGAATTAAGGAAAAATGCTTAGTACTTACAGAAACCTGCATATTGTAGATGCAGCACGGCAGCTTCGCCATGAGCGCAAGTATCATCCCAGTAACACGATGAAGCGATTTGTGAAGATTGCCATCGTGACGCTGGTGACTTTGCTGTTGTGGAACATGCCTTCGGAGTGGTTTGGTATTCAGAACCTGACCGTTGTGCAGCAGCGTATCATCGCCATTTTCGCGTTTGCCACGCTGATGTGGATTTTGGAAATCGTGTCGTCGTGGGCTACGTCGGTGGGCATCATCGTGCTGATGCTGCTCTTCTGTACCGACAGCGGCATAGCGCCGATGGTAAACGAGGATGCCGTAGGCAAGTTGCTGTCGTATAAGGCTGTGATGGCGACGTTTGCCGACCCCGTTATTATGCTGTTCATCGGCGGCTTCGTGTTAGCCATTGCCGCCACCAAGACGGGCCTCGATGCCCAGTTGGCCAAGGTGCTGTTGAAGCCCTTTGGTAGCAGGAGCGAGAGCGTGCTGTTAGGTTTTCTGATGATTACGGGCCTTTTCTCGATGTTCGTGTCGAACACGGCTACTGCAGCCATGATGCTGACCTTCCTGACACCTGTGTTCCGCCAGTTGCCACCCGAGGGTAAAGGCCGTATTGCGTTGGCTCTTTCCATCCCCGTTGCTGCCAACCTCGGTGGTATGGGAACCCCCATCGGCACGCCGCCGAACACTATTGCCCTGAAGTACCTGAACGACCCTGAAGGACTGAACCTCGGACTGGGCTTCGGCCAGTGGATGATGTTCATGGTGCCCCTGGTGGCCGTCCTGCTGTTCATCAGCTGGCGCGTTCTGCTGATGATGTTCCCCTTCACCCAGAAGACCATCGAACTGAAGATTGACGGTGGCATGAAGAAGGATGCCCATACCTACATCGTCATCGTGACGTTCTTTGTGACGGTAGCCCTCTGGTTGCTCGACTCCGTAACAGGCATCAATTCCTATACCGTTGCCATGATACCGTTCATGGTGTTTGCCCTGACGGGTGTCATCAACAAGCGCGACTTGGAGCAGATTAACTGGAGCGTCATCTGGATGGTGGCCGGCGGTTTCGCCCTCGGCTACGGTCTGAATGCTTCAGGACTGGCCGCCAATGCCGTCGAGAGCATCCCCTTCGGCGAGTTCTCGCCGTTGCTCATCCTGCTGTTGGGAGGTGCCATCTGCTATATGCTGTCGAACTTCATTTCCAACTCTGCTACGGCAGCCCTGCTGATGCCTATCCTGGCCATCGTCTGCGGTGCTATGGGCGACAAACTGGCTCCCATCGGCGGCACTTCGACGGTGCTCATCGGTGTGGCCATCGCTGCTTCGAGTGCTATGGTGCTGCCCATCTCGACTCCGCCGAACGCGCTGGCCTACGCCACGAACCTGGTTGACCAGAAAGACATGTCGAAGATTGGCCTGCTGATGGGTATCGTCTCGATGGTGCTTGGATTCGGTCTGGTTTACCTGATGGGAACATTCCATATAATATAATAAGGTGAAGGCAATCCGGCTACTGATACTGATGATCCTGAGCTGGGCCGGGCTGACGCTTCATGCCCAGCAGATAAAGGGTATTGTTACTGACGAAGAGACAGGCGACAGCATTCCTTATGCCAGTGTGGTTTACAAGGGGCATAAGGTGGCTGTTGTTTCAGGTACCAGTGGCCGCTACTCCATTGTCCGCCATAATGGTTGGACCCTCACCTTCAGCGCCGTAGGCTATAAGTCACGTACCGTCCACGTCAACAACAAGGTCGGCAACAAGCTGGACATTGCCCTCAAACCCGACAAGAAACTGCTGGGCGAGGTGACCGTCAAGGCCAAGCGCAGCCGTTACAGCCGCCGCAACAACCCCGCTGTGGAGTTGATGCGCAGGGTGGTGGCCGCCAAGAAGCGAACCGACCTGAGCCTGAACGACTACTACCAGTACAATAAGTACGAGAAAATCACGCTGTCGTTCAACGACCTGAAGCCGGAACAGCTGGAGCAGAGCATCTTCAAGAAGCATCCCTGGCTGGTTGAGCAGGTGGAACCCAGTCCCGTGACTGGCAAGCTGATACTGCCGGTAAGCGTTGACGAGACCGTCTCACAGAAATTCTACCGCCGGGAACCCCAGTCCGAGAAGACCGTCATTGAAGGCCAGTCGTCGAAGGGTCTCAACGACCTGTTCCAGACGGGCGACATCATCAACACGGTGGTCAAGGACGTCTTCACCGCCATCGACCTCTACGAGGACCATATCCGCCTGCTACAGCGTCCATTCATCTCGCCTATATCGAAAGAGGGCATCGGCTTCTACCGCTATTATATAGAGGACACGGTGATGGTGGACCGCGACCGCTGCATCCACCTGAACTTCCTGCCCAACAACCAGAACGACATGGGATTCCGTGGCGAACTCTATATTCTTGACGACTCGACGCTGCACGTCCGCCGCTGCGAAATGACCATCCCCAAGCAGAGCAACGTCAATTTCGTGGAGAATGTGAAGATGATGCAGGAGTACGAAAAGCTGCCGGACGGCCAGTGGGTGCTCACGAAGGACGACATGACTACCGAACTGGAACTGTACAGCTTCATCAAGGCAGGCACCGTTACCCGTACCACTCGCCTTTCAGACTACTCCTTCGACCCCATACCCGACAAGCGGTTCAAGGGTATGAACAAGGAGGTGACCAATGCCGATGCCGAGATGCGCGACGACGAGTTCTGGCAGCAATACCGCTCGGTGGAACTGACAAAGAGCGAGAGTTCGATGGACCGCTTCATCCACAACGTTGAGAACGTCAAGGGCATGAAGTACGTCATTTTCGGACTGAAAGCACTCTTCGAGAACTCCGTGGAGACCAGCGACCCCAACTACATCGACATCTGTCCCGTGAACACCTTCCTGACCCATAACTATGTGGACGGTTGGCGCAGCCGTTTCAGCGCTAAGACTACGGCCAACCTGTGCAAGCACTTCTTCCTGTCGGGCTACTATGGCCACGGCTGGGGCAGCAAGAACAACTACTACAGCGCCGAGGCCACCTATTCGATAAATGCCAAGAAGTACCTGCCGCACGAGTTCCCGCGCCGGACGGTAACCATTCAGTCGGCGAGAGACGTCTGTTCGCCCAGCGACCGCTTCCTCGATACCGATAAGGATAACCTCATGGTGGCCATGAAGTGGGCCAAGGCCAACAAGATGCTGTTTTACAACCGTCAGCAGGTGAACTTCGACTACGAGACCGACTGGGGCTTGAAGGCTACCATCAACGCCAAGGTGGAGGAGGACGAGGCCTGCGGCGAAATGTCGTTCAGAACGCTGGACATGCCCCAGCGCGAGACTTTCGAAAAGCTGGGCAACGACGAGTTCATGAAGACTACCGAGGTGACGGCCCGACTGCGATTTGCTCCTGGCGAGACCTATATCAACAACAAGCTAAGCCGCCGCGTCATCAATCTCGACGCCCCCGTGTTCAGCCTGTCGCATACTGCCGGCTTCAGCGGCCTGCTGGGTGGCCAGTACAACTACAACTTTACGGAACTGCACATCTTCAAGCGCTTCTGGCTGAGCAGCTGGGGCAAGGTGGACTTGACGCTGAAAGGCGGCATCCAGTGGAACCAGGTGCCCTACCCGCTTCTCATCCATCCTCAGGCCAACCAGTCGTACATCATCCAGCGCGAGGCCTTTAACCTGATCAACACGATGGAGTTCCTGAACGACCGCTATGCCACGCTGATGGTGTCGTGGGACCTGAACGGAAGACTCTTCAACCGCACGCCCATCATCAAGAAGTTCCATTGGCGTGAATACGTCGGGCTCCGCATGCTCTGGGGCACGCTTACCGACAAGAACAACCCCTATTTGGAGCAGAACCAGGGCAGCGACCTCTTGATGTACTTCCCCGAAGGTTCCTACATCATGGACTCCAAGAAGCCTTACGCCGAGCTGATATTAGGCGTTCACAACATCTTTAAATTCTTCCACGTAGAGTATGTCCGCCGACTGACCTACAACAATCTGCCGACGAGTCCGAAGTGGGGCATGCGCTACACCATAGCATTCTCGTTCTAACGTTTTAGTTCCCATAGGGGGAACTCGGACTTTCAGTAGGGTAAACCCAGAGTTTCAGTAGGGTAAACCCAGAGTTTCAGTAGGGTAAACCCAGAGTTCCCATAGGGGGAACTTTCAGTTTGCTCAAAGCAGTACTCTACAGGAAAATGTTTGAAAACTTCCTTCACACTCACTTAGCTGAAAATCACATCTGATTTTCAGCTAATTAAATATTTGTTAACAGTCACCAAGCCTTCACTTTCTGTCACTTTCTGGGAAAATGAAGGTTTTGGGGTGAATAGCAGTAAGTTTGTCACAAAATACGTATGACTTTATGTGATTAAGTTACAGACTTTTAGAGCAAAAGTCGGTGAGTTTTTGTTTAAAACATGGCTGAAAGTGAAAGAAAGTGAGAAGATTATGGAAGAATAGACAAAAAACTTTCACTTCTTTTTTATTGAAAATCAAAGATTTAATAAGAAAAGTGACAGAATGAAGGCATTTTTTATAAAAATCTTTTGGCAAAACAAATAATTTTATGTAACTTTGCACCGCATTCCAACGACTGAGAAACTGAAATGAAAATAACGTTGCTCAAAAACTACCGCAAGCAAGAGACAATCCGCCGGATAGATCTTGAAACGCTGGCCAATATGATTGGTGGCTGCGAGGAAATGGAAGAAGTGCGCAGGCTGCGCGAGGTCTTCCGTTTGATTCGCGTGTCCTACCATGAGGACGGCACGGTGGAGAGCAACGTCAACGTGCAGGTGGACCTGCCGCGTATCTGCTTCTCGGCTGAGTTCGAGCACAAGAAGCAGCAGCGCGTACTGAATGCTTACAACGGCTTGGTGGTGTTGGAAGTGAACAATCTGGTGGATTACGACGAGGCACTGGCCGTCCGCGATGCAGCCGGACGTATGCCCCAGACGCTGATGGCGTTTCTGGGAGCCTCGGGCCGTTCGGTGAAAATCGTCTGTCGCGGCGAACTGTACCCCGACAAGCGTAACGCTGCGGCTGCCACGCCTGCCAATCTTGAGGCGGGAAGCCTGCCGACGGGCGAAGACGACATCCGTCGTTTCCACTATCAATTATACAACAAGGCGAGGAAAGCGCTGAATGCGCAGCTCGATGTCACCGTCGAGAAGCTGGAGCCGCTGCTCAACCGTGTCATCTACATGTCGGCCGACCCGGGTATCATCTGGCGGCCCGACGCGCTGCCGTTCTATGCCGACTGCGAAGAGGAGCAGCCGACCGTGACGCCTGCGCTGAAGGAGAAGGAGCTGAGCGACCTCGACCGCATGAAGGAGTTCTACCTGATGCCGGGCCGCACCGTGCGGCAGACGTACAGAATGAACTACCTCTACATCGTGAACAGCGTGTTGGGCTACTACTTCGACCTGCCCGACGAGGATCGCGTGGCCGAGCTGCTGATGCAGATTGCCAGCCGCTGCATGCAGGAGGGCATACCGATGGCTATAGCCCAGGGCATGACGCTGCTGCATCCCGTGCTGAACGGCGATGAACTGATGGTGAAGAAAACCTTCGAGGCGGTGTATGCCGTCAAGAACGTTGAGGAATACCGCAAACGTCACAAGGTGAAGCCGCTGAAGAGCGTGCCCGAGGACACCATCCTGATGATGAAGACCGACATCTTCCTGAACTCGAACTTCGAGATGCGCAAGAACATCATGACCGGCGTGGCACAGTACCGCGACCGGGCGGCCTACTCATTCGACTTCCACGACTTGGACAGCGAGGCACGCAACGAGATGACCATCCGAGCCAAGGAGATGGGGCTAAAGTCGTGGGACCGCGACATCGAGCGCTTCATCGAGTCGCCGCGTATCGAAAAGTACGACCCCGTGAACGACTTTCTGGACCACCTGCCCCGATGGGACGGCCGCGACCGTATAGGCGAACTGGCAGCCCGGGTGCCCTGCGACTCTGAGTCGTGGCCGAAGTTCTTCCATACCTGGATGCTCGGCATGGTGGCCCACTGGAAAGGTCTGACCTCGCTGACGGGCAATGCCCTCATCCCCCTGCTGATAGGTCCGCAGGGCTGTGGCAAGTCGTCGTTCTGCCGCATCCTGCTGCCTCGTGAACTGCGTGACTACTACAATGACCGTATCAACTTCAAGAACGAGACCGACCTGAACCTCGGACTGACCTCGTTCGCCCTGATCAATATCGACGAGTTCGACAAGACCACCCAGCGGCAGCAGGTGCTGCTGAAGTACCTGCTATCGACGGCCGACGTGAAGTTCCGTCCGCCTTACGGCAAGGCCTACCGGCAATACCGCCGCTACGCCTCGTTCATTGGCACGACCAACAATCCGAAGCCCCTGACCGACCCGTCGGGAAGCCGCCGCTTCATCTGTGTCAATGTGACGGACGACATCAACTTCACCGATGACCTGAACCACAGCCAGCTGTTTGCCCAGCTGGTGCAGGAGATTGCCGAAGGCCGTCATTACTGGTTAGAAGACGACGAAACCGAACTGCTGATGAGCGAGAATCAGCGATTCCAGCGCATCGACGGCCTGGAGGAGATGCTGTTTGCCCTGTTCCGTAAGCCCGTGGAGGGTGAGCACGGACGCTGGTGGTTAGTCAGCGACATCCATACGTTGCTGAAATGCCGATACCATAGTGCCGGCGTGAAGAACGTCTCGTTGGCAAAGATAGGTTCAACACTGAGCAGCAAGCTGTTCAGCGTGACAAGCAAGCACACAAACCGTGGAACTGCCTACCTCTTAGTGGAGAGGTAGGGACCTTTTTTCATACATATATTTACTAATTCTTGTCCATGTCATCTAATACGATGACGCCGCGTTTCGCAGGGATTGCGAGATGCGGCTTTTTTTGTGCACTCAGGGCAGAGGCCCTTGGCCATGTAGTTGATGCTCGACAGCTGGTAACCCTCGGGCAGCTCGACGCTGGGTATGGGGACGTCATTGATGCAGAACGTGCGGTGGCAGGCTTCGCAGTAGAAGTGTACGTGCTGGTCGTCATCGTGCTCGTGGCCGTCGTGGCTCAGGCAGAGTTCGTAGCGCACGCCGTCACCGCCGTCCTCGATGACATGTACCAAGTGGTGCTCACGGAACAGCGTCAAGGCTCGGAATACACCCGACTTGTCAATCGACAGAATCTTGTACTCCAGCTCCGATAAAGACATTGGCCGCTCAGCGGCGGCCAATGTCTTAGCCACGACAATGCGATTTGCCGTCGGCTTGATGTCGTGCGCTATAAGCAGCGCTTCATAATCTTCCCCCTTCAATGAATGTTTTCGTTTTCGTTTACGTTTACGTTTTCGTTTTCGTTTTCGTTTACGTTTTCGTTTACGTTTACGTTTTCGTTTACGTTTTCGTTTACGTTTTCGTTTACAACTTCCACATTTCTGCATCATTGAAATAGTCAATGCGCATGGCACGGCGCACCTCGTCCATTGTCTGGGCACCCACCTCGCGGGCTTGCTCCGTACCTTTCTTTAATATATTCTGAATCTCGGCGATGTCAGTCTCTAACTCGGCACGGCGCTGGCGCATCGGCTCCAGGAACTTGTTCAGCACCTCGTTCAGGAACTTCTTGCACTTCATGTCGCCCAGTCCGCCGCGCTGGTAGTGCTCCTTCAGCTCGTCCAGATTCTGGTACTCAGGCCAGAAGTCGGCGAAGTCCTGGTCGCAGGAGAAAGCGTCGAGATAGGTGAATACGGCGTTGCCCTCCACATGGCCGGGGTCCGAGACATTCAGGTGGGTGGGGTCTGTGTACATCGAGCGCACCTTCTGCCACACCTCGTCCTTCGAGTCGCTGAGATAGATGCAGTTGCCTAACGACTTCGACATCTTCTCCTTGCCGTCAGTACCAGGCAGACGGCGGGCCGTCAGGTTCTCGGGCAACAAGATATTGGGCTCCACCAGAACGGGAGCGTAGATGTTGTTGAAGCGGTTCACCAGCTCGCGGGTTACCTCAAGCATCGGCTCCTGGTCTTCACCGGCAGGTACCGTCGTAGCCTTGAACAGTGTGATGTCGGCAGCCTGCGACACAGGGTAGCAGAAGAAGCCCAAGGGGATGCTCTCGCCCTCGAAGCCGCGCATCTTGATTTCGGTCTTCACCGTCGGGTTGCGCTGTACGCGGCTCACCGAGATGAGGTTCATCAGGTAGGTGGTAAGCTCGGCCAGCTCAGGGATGTGGCTCTGTATGAAGATGACGCACTTAGCGGGGTCGAGGCCTGCTGAGAGGTAGTCGAGCGCCACCTGAATGATGCTCTGGCGCAGCTTCTCGGGGTTGTCGGCATTGTCGGTAAGTGCCTGTACGTCAGCCATGAAAACAAACATGCGGTCGTAGTCGCCTGCATTCTGCAGCTCTACGCGGCGACGCAGCGAACCCACGTAGTGCCCCAGGTGGAGCTTACCCGTAGGACGGTCGCCAGTAAGAATTACTTTTCCCATTTTTACACTAATTATTTGAATTTTGCGTGCAAAGGTACAAAAAAAACGAGAGAAATGCAAAGGGAAAGCTTTTTTATTCGTTTAATTAGGTGGTATCAGTCTTTTTTTGTATATTTGCGCTCAAATATTAAACAGAACGAAGAGACAGAAATAATCATACGAAAAGGAGCAATAATCAATTATTGAATATCGTTTGAAGAATATGATGAAACCAATTAACATAATAGACAGCGACTATGCACAGTGGATTAAGGAACTGAGTTCGCGCTACCGCCGAAGTCAGATAAAGGCTGCTGTGAAGGTTAATCAAGAAATGCTCCAGTTCTATTGGGAACTAGGCAGGGATATTGTAGAACGTGACGCAGAAAACCACTATGGCAGCAGGTTCTATCCTTCGCTGAGCCGTGACCTAAGGGCAGAAATACAGGATGCAAGCGGCTTGTCTGAACGCAATCTCCGTTACACTAAGAAATTCTATTTGTTCTTTGAGAGTCTCACGGGAACTTTGCAGCAAGTTGTTGCAGATTCCAAGGAAAACGTTATGCAGCAAGTTGCTGCAAAATTGTTCTCTCTGCCCTGGGGACACCATTTGTTGCTGATGGACAAATTTGCTAACCAGCCAGAAAAAGCATGGTTCTATATATGTATGTCTGTCAATGAAGGTTGGAGCCGAAACATACTGCTCAATTACTTGGACGCAGACCTTTACGAACGCCACGGTAAAGCTTTGACAAATTTTGGCCAAACACTGCCTGACGAGACAAGTGATCTTGCGCAGGAAATTACAAAGGATCCATACGACTTTGCATTTACAGGAATAACGGGTCGTTATAACGAACGATTGCTGAAAGATAAATTACTTGGAAACATCACCCAATTCCTGATAGAGTTGGGTACTGGCTTCGCATACGTTGGAAAGGAATATCGGCTGCAGGTAGGCGAAAGAGAACAATTCATTGATCTGCTGTTCTACAACTTGAAACTCTCTTGTTATGTGATTATTGAGGTAAAGATTGGTAAATTCGAATTTGCAGATATAGGGCAGTTAGGTGGATATGTTGTGTCTTGCAATCATATTCTTCGCAAGGATGGGCGTGATAATCCGACCATTGGCCTCCTAATATGCAAGGAAAAAGACCGCATACAAGCTCAGTATGCCTTGGAGTCTAGCAGCCAACCCATTGCCATCTCTGAATATGATTTGGAAAAGTTCTTTCCTGAAAAACTGGAGGGTATTATTCCTACAATTGAAGAAATAGAAACAAAACTGAAAGAAACGACACAGGGACAGATTCCTGTCATAGACCAATGAATGAAGAATAGCACATACAAATGATTTATGAATAACAGTTTCACTATCCGCAAGGCGGAACGGAAGGATGTTGGGTTGCTGCTGGAGTTTATCAGGGGCATCGCCAAGTATGAGAAGATGGAGAACGAGGTGGTGGCGACGGCTGAGACGCTGGAGGCTGAGATGTTCGACCATCACAGGGCTGAGGCTGTGTTTGCGGTAGCGGATGGCAGGGAGGTGGGGTTCGCACTTTACTTCTTTAACTTCTCGACGTTCATTGGGCACTCAGGATTGTATTTGGAGGACCTGTTCGTTTGGCCCGAGTATCGTGGGCAAGGATACGGCAAGACTCTGCTGCTGCATCTGGCAGCAATAGCACGTGAACGGCATTGCGGACGGATGGAGTGGAGTTGCCTGAACTGGAACCAGCCTAGCATCGACTTCTATCTGTCATTAGGAGCCGTGCCTATGAAAGAATGGACTGTTTATCGCCTTGATGCCAAAGCATTGGAAAGATTGCAGACAAACGAAATAAGATCGGAAAGATAAAATGGGCTTTTCTGAGTGCAGAGTTAGTTCGGCGAAGCCAAAAGTTACGAAAAGTAGGGCGCAAAACGAAAGAAAATGCAAAAATAGCGTGATAATTCGAGAAAGTTTTGTAATTTTGTCCCCCATATAAACCATAATATAGAGTAAGAAATGGAATCAAAACTGGTTATATACAATACGCTGACACGACAGAAAGAGCGTTTTGAACCCCTTCACGCCCCCAATGTGGGGATGTATGTTTGCGGCCCCACCGTCTACGGCGATCCCCATCTGGGTCACGCTCGACCCGCCATCACCTTCGACCTCGTGTTCCGCTATCTGAAGCACTTGGGATATAAAGTAAGGTACGTGCGTAACATTACGGACGTGGGCCATTTGGAGCACGATGCTGACGAGGGTGAGGACAAGATTGCCAAGAAGGCCCGCCTGGAGCAGTTGGAGCCGATGGAGATAGCCCAGTACTACACCAACCGCTACCATCAGTATATGGACATGCTCAACGTGCTGCGCCCCTCGATTGAGCCTCACGCTACGGGCCACATCATCGAGCAGCAGCAGCTGGTGCAGCAGATTCTCGACAACGGCTTTGCCTACGAGTCGAACGGCTCCATCTACTTCGACATCGAATCATACAACAAGCATTATAAGTACGGCATCCTATCAGGCCGCTCGCTGGAGAACATCAAGGATGCCAGCCGCGAGCTTGACGGAGTAGGCGAAAAGCGCAATCAGGCCGACTTCGCCCTGTGGAAGAAGGCACAGCCCGAGCACATCATGCGCTGGCCCTCACCCTGGAGCGACGGCTTCCCAGGCTGGCATTGCGAATGTACGGCGATGGGCCGCAAGTACCTCGGCGAGGAGTTCGACATTCACGGCGGCGGTATGGACCTCGTCTTCCCACACCATGAGTGCGAGATTGCCCAGGCTCAGGCCTCGATGGGTCATCCGGCCGTGAAGTATTGGATGCACAACAATATG
>JAEEGH010017793.1_pt1 | contig 15097 bp, 7 predicted proteins | sample 9134181 | NCBI WGS metagenome assembly JAEEGH01 (sample SAMN16246544, study PRJNA631951) | gut metagenome | biome: gut microbiome; feature: rumen; material: DP-attached | host: Bos | place: Iran: Karaj | collected 2018-10 | reverse complement strand
TCCGTTTCACTGTCGACCTTGGGCTGCCGTCCATGGCAGCCCATACTTAAATCTTTCAAAACCTGCTTTAAGATTTTCCTAAGTTCGCTCCAATTCACACAATTATCTCTAAGAATGTGCTGGAAGAGTATTTTTTATATTTTTAATAGTGTCTTTTATAGTCACACTGTGGTTGAGGAAGTGCAAATAGTAGAAAGAACACCCACGAATAAGAAAGCGACACGCAGCTTGTAGAAAAACAACATTTTGTGACTGTGCAGGGAAATACCTGACGGGCTTGGCGGAAGGGGCTGGCTAATATAGAGAAAATGGGGCTGTGAATAGTAAGAATCAGGGTTTTAGGTTGGGCGAGATGCTCACCCTTATTTTATGTCGTATTTTGACAAAAAGATGTCGGGTTTGCCTACGTGAATAAGAGCGGAAATCGTGTTATAGTTCAAAGTAAGGATATTTTTGATAGGTGGAGGAGACTTTGAAATGGTTATAACACGTGCAAAACTCAATGGAATTGTGAATCCTTTGGGATATAATTTTGAAAAATTGATTGCTAGCTGGAATGTTGAAAAAGCTGAAAGTAAGACATTAAAAAATGGCGTACTTGAGGTGGCTAGCGATATCGCATTTACGGATATTCTATATAGAAAAGAATCTGCTAATTTGGATCAGACAGGTGAAGTGATTGATATAAAGCTTCAGCCTAGAACTAGATATTACTGGAGGGTGACTATCACTGGAGATACAGATGAAGCTGCAACTTCAGAGGTACAGTGGTTTGAAACTGGAAAGATGGACGAGGCATGGACTGGTAAGTGGATTGCTGCTGAGGAAAATGCAGAGTTTCATCCAGTATTTGAAAAGAAGATTGTCTTGAAGGACAAGCCAGTGAAGGCTCGCCTTTATGTGAGCAGCCTTGGCGTATTTGAGGCATATATAGATGGCAATAAGGTAGGAAATGAGATTCTTACTCCATATATCAATGACTATGAAACTGGTATGGAAATTATTGCTTTTGACGTGACTGAGCAGTTGGAAAAGGAGAACACTTTTGATATACAGGTAGCCAAGGGCTGGTACATGTCAAACTTTGGTCTAGAGGGCGGCTATAATTTTGGCGATAGAATGGCTGCTATTGCAGAGCTTCATGTTGAGTATGCTGATGGTACTACAGAGCTTATAGGAACTGATTCTAGCTGGAAGGTGCTAAAGAGTGATGTGACAGAGTCAGGTATATACTATGGCGAGGATTTAGACAGAACTGTTGGCACACCAGAGATGGGCAGTGCAGTGGAAATCCAGCCTAAGGAAAAGCTTCTTGATAGATATAGCATTCCTGTTGTTGTAAAAGAGGTTTTGAAAGCTAAGGAAATTATTAAGACTCCTGCAGGCGAGACAGTTATTGATTTTGGTCAGAACCATGCAGGTGTTATGGAAATTGACGCAGATTTTCCAGCAGGAACTGTTATTACAATTGATTGCGGTGAGGTTCTTCAGGGTGGTAATTTCTACAATGATAATTATAGAACTGCACGTTCAAGATTTGTGTACACTTCTGACGGACGTAAGGAAACCGTGCATCCTAGATTTACATTCTTTGGATATAGATATATTAGAATCCAGGGCTGGGTAGGAGAGTTAACACTTGATAAGGTACGTTCTAACGTAATCTATTCTGATATGGAGCGTACTGGTTTCATTGAGACAAGTAATGAAAAAATAAATAGATTATATGAAAACTGTATCTGGGGTCAGAAATCAAACTTTATTGATATGCCAACAGACTGTCCACAGCGTGATGAGAGACTTGGCTGGACCGGTGATGCCCAGGTATTTTCACAGACAGCCAGCTACAACATGGATACAAGAGCGTTTTATAAAAAGTTTTTACGTGACCTTAATCTTGATGCAAAGCGTCATGAGGGTGCGGTGGCTAGCTTTTTGCCAAATACAGCAGGCAATCTTGCTGGAGTAGCAAGTATCTGGGGTGATGTTGGAACCTTCGTTCCAAACGTTGTCTACAATACATTTGGCTCACTTGCAGATGTGGAAGAGTACTACGAGATGATGCGAAATTGGGTTGAGTACATGCATCGTAATGATAAAGAGCATGGAGATAAGGGATATTTCTTGCTTCCATTCCAGTTCGGAGATTGGTTAGGTCTTGATGGTATTACAGAGCAGAGCTTTAAGGGCGGCACAAATGATGATTATCTTGCATCTATTTATTACTATCGCTCAACATTAATTACAGCTCAGATGGCAGAGAGACTTGGCAAGAAGGATGATCAGGCTAAGTACGAGGCTCTTGCTGCTAAGATTAAAAAGGCTGTGTTGGATGAATATTTCACTCCAACCGGAAGACTTGCTTGTGATACACAGGCAGCGTACATCGTAGCATTAGCATTTGATGTTTATGTAGACAGAGACAAGCTGGTAGATCAGTTTATTGATAGATTAAAGAAGGATTCATTCCAAATTAAATGTGGATTCGTGGGAGCTCCACTTCTTTGCACAACTCTTGCAAAAATTGGACGCATGGATTTGGCATATCACTTCCTGTTTAATGAGGGCTTCCCTAGCTGGCTCTACTGTGTGAATTTAGGAGCTACAACAATTTGGGAGCGTTGGAATTCTATTTTAGAGGATGGCAGCATTTCCGGAACAGGAATGAATTCTCTCAACCACTATTCATACGGAACAATCGTGCAGTTTATGTATGAATACATCGGAGGAATAAGACCTGCTTACCCAGGATTTAGAAAGGTTATCATTGCTCCAGAGCCAAGTATGAAGTTTAGATATTTTAATTCAAGCATTAATACAGCATCAGGAAGATATGCTTCTAATTGGAAAATCAGCGAGGATGGCTTACTCACATTAAATATCGAGGTCCCATTTAATGGAAAGGCAGAGGTGATTCTTCCAAGATTTAGCACAAACAAGCTAAAGGCTGAGGGAGTGGACATTTCAGAGATTTCTGAGGAAGGTAAAATTGAGCTTTCGGCTGGTTGCTATAATATCAGCTACATGCCATCACAGGATTATCGCAAGGTTTATTCAAAGGATACTAGACTTGCAGAATTAGAATCTGATGAGGAAGTAATGGCAATTCTTGAAAAAGAGCTACCTGCGGCTTATGGAATAATTGTAAGTCATGACAAAGAAAATGGAACTGTAACACTTGGCGCACTTCCATTCATATTCTACCTTGGATGCACGCCAGAAATAACAAATCCAATTGTAGATAGAATTTGCAATTTAACTAGATGGTAATAAATGAGAGGGTAATTTAGATGTTAAAAACAAATTGGAATGATAATTGGTTATTTTGGAATAGTAAGGATGCATTTGCGCTTGTATGGGATATACCAGAGATTGCAAGAAAGGTCACACTTCCACATGATGCCATGTTGGAAACTGAGCCAAATCCTGATTCCTTAAATGGAAATAATACAGGCTTCTACGATGGTGGTTCTTATACATATGTAAAAATGTATGAGTCAAAGCCGGGTGATAGACAAAGAAATATTATGCTTCAGTTTGACGGAGTGTATATGAATACTTTTGTTTATGTAAACGGTCAGCTTGCGGTCAACAGACCTTATGGTTATTCGCAGTTTTACGCCCCTATTTCTCATCTTCTAAAGGAAGAGGGGGAAAACGAAATTCGCGTGCAGGTCAGAAATGGTGCCATGGGTAATTCCCGCTGGTATTCAGGAAGTGGCATTTATAGAGATGTGTATTTGTTAACCTCAGGTCCTACCTATATAAAGGAAGAGGGACTAAAGGTAGTTACAGAAAACTGCAATAAGGATGAGGCTACTATTAAGCTTTCTGCAGATATAGTTAACAAGGATTTTGAGGCAAAGGAGCTATATGTTCTATATGCAGTATTCGACAAAGCTGGCAAGCTGGTAGGTGAAGAAAAATCCTTCCTTTTTGTAAAGGGTGGAGAGTCCAAGCAATCAGTTGCAAGAATCCATATAGATAATCCAAGCCTTTGGTCAGAGGACACGCCTGATTTATATAGTGTTAAAATTACACTTATAGAAAATGAAGGTCAGATCGATTCAGATGAAACAACATTTGGAATTAGAACATTATCACTGGATGCAGCGCATGGTCTTAGAGTTAACGGAAATACGGTAAAACTAAGAGGAGCATGTATTCACCATGATAGCGGAGTGCTCGGTGCCAAGACATACTATGAGGTTGAGTATCGTCGTGTGAAAATCTTGAAGGAAGCAGGATTTAACGCTATAAGAATGGCTCATCAGCCAGCAGCACCAGCTCTACTTAGAGCCTGTGATGAGCTTGGAATGTACGTAATGGATGAGACCTTTGATATGTGGACCAGAGCAAAATCTGATTACGATTACAATCTTTTCTTCACAGATTGGTGGGAAAAGGATGTTACTGCTATGGTGATGAAGGACTACAATCATCCATCTGTTATCCTTTATTCTATCGGAAATGAGATTCCTGAAATTGGAACTAATGCAGGCTCAAGCTTGGCAGCTGATATTAGTGCTCTTTGCCATAAGCTGGATAATAGCAGATACACTCTTGCTGGTATTAACGGAGTGTTTGCAGCAGGAGACAGCGTTCCTCAAATAACAGCAGACGTAGCCGGAGAGGTTGCAGCCACAGATGATTCTGTAAATGTAAATGATTTCATGACAATCATGGATAAGTACATGGACAAAATTGTTGTACATCCATCTATTACAGCAACTTTGAAGAAGGCATGCGCTGCTACTGATATTGCAGGCTACAATTACATGACAGCCAGATATTCTCTCGATGCCAAGGAAGAACCAAATCGTATCATGGTTGGCTCAGAAACATATCCACCTGAGATTGCTACAAACTGGAAAGAGATTATGAAATTCCCTCAGGTTATTGGTGATTTCACATGGACAGGTTGGGATTATCTTGGAGAAGCAGGCGTTGGCATTCCAGCATACAAATGGGGCGAAGGTGGTTTCGGAGCCCACTATCCAGCAAGACTTGCCTACACAGGTGATATTGATATTTTAGGTTTCCGTCGCCCGCTTTCATACTATAGAGAAATCGTATTTGGTCTTAGAAAGGCTCCTTACATAGCAGTTCAGGATCCTAATCATTATGGGGAGAACCTTATCAAGACTCCATGGGTAATGAGTGATTCCACATCTAGCTGGAATTTCAAGGGCTGTGAGAATAAACCGGTTATCGTAGAAGTGTACTCAAATGCTGATGAGGTTGAGCTATTCTGTAATGACAAGTCTCTTGGTAAAAAGCAGGTAACAGCAGAAGACAACTGCCGCGTATTATTTGAAACAACATATCAGCCAGGTACATTAAAGGCAGTCAGCTATGTTTCTGGAAAAGCAACTGGTGAGTATGAGCTAGCAACTGCTACAGGAAACATTCGTCTCAAAGCTGAATTTGATGAGAACACAAATGAAAATTCTAATATCGTATTTGTAAATCTTACACTTGAAGATGCAGCTGGAAATGTATTTACAGATGCAGATGTAAAAATTAGCATAGAACTTGAGGGTGATGGAGAATTACTTGGATTTGGTTCGGCTAATCCTAAGGCTCTTGATGATTACCTAAGCGGTAGTGCTTCTACATTCGAAGGTAGGGCTATGGCAATCATTAGAAGAGCTTCTAAGGAGAAGCTGGTTCTAAAGGCTAACGTCGGCGAAACAATAAAAACAGAGCTTACAATTTAATACACGTAAAATGATTAAAGATAGGAGTTTTATTAATTAAAACTCCTATCTTTTTTTGCAACCTTTATTTACCTACCAGGGTATTCATTATACAAAGATGTGAGATACGATTTTTTCACACTATGATGATATATTAAGCGTAGATGTAGCTATTTTCGCAGGAGGTAGAGAATATGCCTGGTTATAATAAAAATGATTTGACAACAATTAGAGCTATAGAGATAGCACTTTCAAAAAGACTTGATGGCATAGATATTGAAAAAATTAAATCTAAAGATATACAGGTATATCTAGGTGTAATTTATGCCTATACCGTAACTAGAAAGGCTGACTGGGATGCTACCATGAAAGAACTTTCTGCTGATAAAGAAAAAAATGCCGAAGTATTAGATTCTTTAGAAAAGATTCTTAGAACTCAAGATCTCCTAGAAAAGGAGTTTCAGAAGAAACGTGAAGCAACTGAAAAAAGATATGAGGAATTGGCAAAAGAATATAATTCTCCAGAGGAGTTAGAAAAGCAAAAACAAATTTTGGAGGCAGATTTAGCTAAGCGTGAACAGTATAAGAGAAACCTTATTGTTAATCCACCAGTAAGAGATAATAATCCAAAACCTCGTAAAAAAAGAAGTGATAAGTTTGTATACAAGAACGATAATCCAAAACCTAGTAGTCAGTTAGAACACAACGTAATGAAGGAGGCTTCATATACAGATGAAAAAAGGAGACAGTCAAAGAAGGCTAAATACGATGAAGCGCTTCTAAAATACAACCTTACTGAGAAGCATCAGGGACTTGCAATCAGAAAATATAAATATGAAGATATAATTAAAAAGGAAGACCAAATATTATTCTCAAAGAGAAATTTTACAGAAATGGTTGATGTTGTATGTGCAGAAGTTGAAGAAGGCTTGAACGAATCAATAATAAGTGCATCAAAAGAAAAAGATAGAGATATAGCAGTAGCAGAAAAAATCTATAAAGAAATGATAAAAAACATTAAAAAAGAGGATGTATACCAAAATGCTTCAAAGGAAGAGGCTCCTCTAATATTAAAAAGACGAACTGATGAGATAAATGCACAAATGAATAATGATCCTGAATTAAATGCATTAAAGGTAGAGATAGAGAAAAAATGGGTTGAAAAAATTAAAAAGCAAGTGGAAATAGCAGATAAACAAACCGAAACATTATGGGAAGAATCATTAAAGCATTCACTGGAAAGTAGAAAGAATCGACGTAGAGAGTATGCAAAGGATTTCTGGGATGAAGTAAGACATGAATGGGGTATTCTTAATAATAAAAAGGGGTTTGAAAAAGTAGAAGTTAAACATTTGAAGTCAGCTATTAAAGCTGATGCTGATACTAGAAAGGAAAGGATAAAGAGGGCAATAGATAATAAGGAGGTAAAGGTTGTTCCTAATGTAATTGATGCTAATAAGACAGAATTCAAAAGTGCAGAGAGTAAGCCTTCGGTATCTAATGTTTTTCCTAAACTTGAATTTGAAACTAGAGTGGTAACAGTTAATGATCAAAGAACAACAATTGAACTACAGCTTGCTGAAAAAATACAAGAAGCGGCTAAAGATGATGTTAAATTAGAGAAAAAAATAACAACTAATCAAGAGCACGCTAGCGGGGAACAAAAAAAGGCTGTAGAAGTTGTAAAATTAGAGGAAAGAATATCAACTAATAAAGGACTCCTTGGAAGAATAGAAAAAATGGCTAATGATGATGTACATTTAGATAAAAAAATGTATTACAAAGCAAAAGGTGGATTCGTTGGGGATGAAAAGACCACATATGTTATGGAAGATATCAATGATATCAATAGCTATAAGAGAATTTCTCAAAGGGAAGTAGCTGCATGTGAATTCACTTTTTATCAAGATAAAAAAGAGTTCAGAATTGGAAAAGAGGATCATTTTATTAGACTACAAGCCATACATAATCTTCTAAGAAAGAATAAAAAATTTGGTTTAACATCGAATTCTAAGGAGTATGAAGATGTACTAAATAAACTAGACGAATTTGAAAAGGCGGTCAAAGAAAACGGTTGGGATAGATTGTTGGCACCAGATAAGCAAGATATTACTAAACTATCTCCTGAAGAGTTGCAGGCTAGACATAAAATGGTTAATAAGCTACATGAAGTGTATATGACTGGCAGAGATTATATGATTGCCAAAGGACCACAAGCAAAGAGTTGGGGACATGGTCAAGCTAGATATGAACTTATGTATATGCTGTGTAATGAAATTTATACTTTTGGTGGACATGCAGCAGAAGCAGAGTCCAGACTTAATGTAGTTTATAAGGCTATTGATGAAGATAAAACCACATTAAGCACTTATACTAAACAGATTAGTAATCAGGCAGATGCTACTGATAGACTTAATATAAAGTACCGAAAATACATATCTGATGAAATTAAGAAGATTAACAGCAATAAAGTAATACCAAATGATTTAGACAATGTAGCTAATAATCAAAATAACAAGGTACAGATTAACAACATTAATAGAAATCTTATTATGTAATCAAAAGTAATTTATAGAAGAAGCAGGGAAAGTGGTTCCCTGCTTCTTTTTCTAAATTAACTGCTTCATCTAAAAATATGTAGGATTCTATAAAAAATATAACATTAAAAGTCGAGGGTAACCATAATATAATCCTAGATACAAGGAAGAAACTATAGAACATGCGGAGGTTAAAAAATGTCTAGAATTAATTTATTCACGGTAATGCTTTTATTTATGCAGGCAATGAATTTGATGACACTATTTGTTTCAGTGCCGGATTTTTCTACAAGCCAGAATATAATTAAATTCTTTTGGCCAGGGGGACTTGCATTAATCGCTTTTATTTTTGGTCAGTTGACAAAGCCTAGAGCATAGACGGCTATAGTTTGAAGAAAAGAAGGAGAAAAACTTATGGGAAACTCAAATCAAAAACCTGAAGTTTCAAACGCTTTTGCATGGTTCCATGCAACTTCAGTAAATGGTGGTGCGATGGCTATCGCAGCAACAATTGCTACTTATTTTTCATTGTATGTTCAGGAAACAATCGGAATTACAGCAGCACAACTTGCAATTATCATGTTTATCTGCACACTTTGGGATGCTATCAATGATCCAATCATGGGTGTTATCTGTGATTCCTTCACTCCAAAGTGGGGACGCTATAGAACATGGTTTACATTTACACCAGTATTCTTACTAGTAGATATGTTTTTACTGTTCTCTAACCCAAGCTTTATTCAGGGCAGCACAACGGCAAAATGTGTTTACGTATGTATAACATATATGTTCTATGGAATGATTGTAACAGCATACACAATGCCTCAGATGGCTATTCTTCCTGCTATGACTAAAAATGATCAGGAAAGAAACAGTGTCATTGCAAAGGGCGCAGGCGTATGTGCACTTATGTTTACAATTGCTTCTACATTCTCAACACAGCTTGTAGAAATTTTTGGAAGCTATCGTAACTTAATGTGCTTCTATGCAGTATTTGCAGTTATCTCATTCTGGGGATTATTCAAGACTTCAGAGGAAAGATACGTTCTTCCAAAGGATCCAAATACAACAGGTATCAAGCAGCTTGGATATGTATTCCGTCATAAGGAAGTTTGGCCAGTAATGCTTTGCTGGTGCTTAGCTTCTATTTCATACGGATTTATGTTTACATCATCTGTTTACTATGCACAGTATATTCTTGCAGCAGATAAAATCAATGCAGGACTTGCAACAGGTGCATATCAGACAGAGGAAGAAATCGGTGGCTTCATCGGTAGCACAATCGGCTCAACAATTTCTACATACATGGGATTTATCTCAGTAGGTGCTTTAGTTTCAATGGTATTTTTAATGCCAATTTTCTTAAAGACCTTCAAGACAGGTTGGAAGACACTTTTAGTATCACAGGTTGGTACAGTAATTTGCTACGTGATTCTTTTCTTCACAGGAAGAATGAATTTCTTATATTGCTGCATCCTTTCATTTGTAGCTACAGTAATCGGTGCTATGGTTAATGCAGTAGTAAATGTACTTGTAAATGACACAATCGACTTTATCATGCTCAAGGAAGGCAAGCAGCTTTCAGGTGTAGTTTCATCTGTAAAGGGATTTGCTCAGAAATGTGGTAACACAGTAACAAACTCAGGTATGCTTGCAATTCTTGCTATCTGTGGCTTTGATGCACAGAATGGACCTTTAGGTCAGGTGGATTCAGCAATTTTAGGTACAAATGTAGTTCGTTTCCTTGTACCAGCAATTGTTTCAGGAATCATCATTGTATTAATGGTATTCTATCCAATTAAAAAGTATTTCCCTGAGATTGAGGAAATGAAGAAAAATATGCACGCTACAGGCGCTTTGGAGGAAGACTAAAAGTTATGAATTTTGCAATGCTTAAAAATGCACCATTTTCGCTGAATGATTCTCAGATAGAATGGGTAAAAACAACAATTGAAAAGATGTCGGATGAGGAGAAAATCGGTCAGATTTTTTGTCCAATCAATGGAGATACAGAGCCAGAGAAAATCAAGGCATTTGTAAATGAATTTCATCCAGGCGGAGTACTATACAGACCAATGCCAGCAAAGGTAATCCAGGATTGCCATAGGAGTTTTCAGGATAATTCTGATATTCCAATGCTTTTGGCAGCAAATCTGGAGTCAGGTGGTGTAGGCATTGCAAGTGATGGTACATATTACTCTAGACCTATGGGAGTAGCAGCTACAGGTGATAGTAAAAATGCTTATCGCCTTGGCTATATATCAGGAAAAGAAGCAAAAGCTGTAGGCTGTAACTGGTCATTTGCACCTATTTGCGATTTAGATAAAAATTATTTGAATCCTATTATGAATGTGCGCACCTTTGGTGATAACGTAAATGCGGTAATTGAATGTGTAAAAGAGCAGCTAAAAGGTCTTTCTGATAATGAAGTTGCAGCTGCAGCAAAGCACTTTCCTGGAGACGGCGTTGATTTTAGAGATCAACACTTGGTTGCTTCTGTCAACAGTTTATCTGTTGAGGAATATGACGAAAGCTATGGAAAAATCTGGCAGGAGGTAGTCAATACAGGAATCTTGTCGGTAATGGTTGGACATATTTTACAGCCAGCCTATAGCAAGTATTTTAATCCAGAGCTCAAGGACGAAGAGATTCTTCCAGCAACACTTTCAAAGGAAATTCTTCAGGGGCTCCTTAGAGGAAAGCTTGGATTTAATGGTGTTATCGTTACTGATGCAACTCCTATGGTAGGATTTACAGCATCAATGAAGAGAAGTGATTCATTGCCAGCATGTATTATGGCAGGATGCGATATGATTCTTTTCAACAAGGATATTAGAGAAGACTATCAGTATATTAGAGATGCCCTTTCAGATGGCCGTCTCACAAAGGAGCGTCTTGATGAGGCGGTACTTAGAATTCTTGGAATGAAGGCTGCTATAAATTTGCCTGAGAAAAAGGCAGATGGCACAATCGTTCCAGGTGATGAGGCTCTTTCAGACGTAGGCTGCAACCAGCATAAGGAATGGACAAAGCAGTGCGCAGATGAGGCAGTGACCCTAGTCAAGGACACACAGAAGCTATTGCCAATTTCACCTGATAAATATAAGAAAATTCGACTTTATTTACTTGAGGATAGAGTCGGTGGCGGATTCAAGGACGGAGATAGCGAAATCAATCGTTTCAAAGATATGTTGGAAAAAGAAGGCTTTGAAGTCAGTGTTTATGACTATAGCAAGCCTGATTTCTACGAGATGTTTGAGTCCGGAGTGGGCTATGCAAAGGAAAAGTTTGATCTTGCAATATACGTTGCCTGCATCGATACAGCAAGCAACCAGGCTGTGCGCCGTATTGATTGGGTTCATTTAATGGCAGCAGATGCGCCATGGTTTGTGGAAGAAATTCCAACAATGTTTATATCTTTGGCAAATCCTTACCATCTTGTGGATGCACCAATGGTAAAAACATTTATAAACGCCTACACACCTACAAAAGAGGTATGTGAGGCAGTAATTGAAAAGATTATGGGTCGTTCAGAATTTAAAGGACAAAATCCAATTGATCCATTCTGTAATATATGGGGTAGTAGATTTTAAATAAACTATTAAGCTCTTTCTTCTTGTTCTGTAGAGAATGGGATGAAAGGGCTTTCTTTTTTGTAGTTTTTTCTATACTCAGCTGGAGAGCATTTGTATGTCTGACGGAAAACTCTAGAAAAATGATCTGCAGAGTTGTAACCGATTTGTTCAGCGATTTCATTAATTTTCAGGTCAGTATTAATCAAGAAGCTGACAGCATCCTTCATTCTGAGATTCTTAATAAGCTCTGTAAATGTTTCCCCTGTATTTTGCTTGATCAATGTGCAAAGATGTGGCTCGCTGTAATGGAAAAAGTCGGCCAGTGAAGACAGGGTAATATTTTGATAGTTATGCTGGATGTACTGAAGCACAAGTGAAAAGTCTGAGCCAATCTCATAATTGTAAAAGGCTATAGTTTTGCTGTAGTTTCTTAGTAGATTACAGAAAAACAGATTAATAATGCTGATGCAACAACCGTTGCTATACTCATCATTTTTAGCGGATTCTATCAATAGTTTTCTAAGAAGGATACGGCATTCCAAATTGTTACCAGTAAAAAGCATAAGATAATTTGATTTCCCATCATTTTTTAACATCTGTCTGAAAAAACCAGAAAGCAAATCCTGATGACTCATTATAGAAGAGAAAGTGCTGTCAAATGTACTACGTCTGATACATACTGTATGAACGATAGAGGTTTCATCATTAATTAAAAAATCATGCTTTGAGCCTGGGGCAACTATACATACCTCCCCCTCGTGCATAACATGCTTAGTATCCTCAAAATAGAATTCTGCTTCGCCCTTTACCACAAAGTCCAATTCAAAATAATTGTGAGAATGAGAATAGCGGCGTGTAAATCTAGGATGTCTAATAGTGAAAACATCATAGAAATTAGGAATCATTTTTTCTTCTAATACAAGAGGATTATTGGCGTCCTGTGGGTGCACTGAAATAGGCATAGTATCTACGATTTTATCAAATTCTTCATCGGACATTCCCTGAGCTTCATCAGGAATACGTACTCCAATTGGCGAATCTGCCATTAAACCTTTCTGTTCCATGCGAGAAATCATCTCCATGAACTGAAGGTTCAGCCCAGTTCGCTTATGGTACTCATTCATCTGTTCCTGAAATTTGCCGTATGTAGTATAGCCTTGCATAAATCCTCCAATAGCTGAAAAAATATCGTATGTTTAGAAAATACCTGTACATATAATAACATAGAAAGCTTATTTTGATTACTTTTTCAAATATATTGATTGATTATTTCATGTGAAAAATGGTCGGATGACAATAATATGATACCTAGAGCAATGGTTTGTCTAGATTGGGAGGTAGTGGAATGTTAGGAATCAAATCGATAACTGTTAATTATCAGTGTGAGCCTTCTGGGATAGTTGGTCCTATTCAAGTAGGCTGGAAGCTAAAAAGTGATGAGAGAAATGTAAAACAGCTTGCTTATCACTTATTAATCAAGGATGGGGATAAAACAGTATATGATAGTGGAAAAGTAGAAAGCGAAGAGTCGGCTCATGTTTATATCAATGAAAAATGGCAGGATATTCGAAAATACGATATTGAAGTAAAAGTATTTACAAAAAATACGGAAACTGATTGGGCAAAAAGCTACTTTGTTTCAGGTTATCAGAATATTAGTGCCTGGACAGGAGCATTTGTAACAGCAGAACCTGCGACTGATGCAGATAAAAGCTATGGAACTATAGTACGAGACGAATTTATAGTAGAAAAGGAAATCGACAGAGCATATTTGGTAAGTACAGCCCATGGACTTTATCGTCCATTTATTAATGGAAAAAAGGTTGGAGAGGATGAGTTGACTCCAGGATGGACCTCTTATAATAAAAGACTTCAGTATCAGACTATTGATGTGTCGAACGTGCTAAGACAGGGTCGAAATGCATGGGGAGCAATGCTTGGTGCAGGCTGGTATAAGGGTGATATGAGTTTTAACCACAGGCGTAACCTATATGGCAAGCAGACTGCTTTTGGAGGACAGATTGTTATTGATTATAAGGATGGAACTAGAGATGTTATTCCTTCTACAGATAGCTTTAAGGGACACAAATCTCCAGTAATCTTTTCAGAAATATATGATGGTGAAACCTATGATGCTAGATTAGAGGAAGCAGGCTGGTGTGAATCAGGATATGACGACAGCAGTTGGATTAAGACTGAAGTTGTTGCAAGAGATATAAAAACCTTGGTACCACAGGAAGGACATGGGGTTAGAGTTATTACAGAGCTCCTTCCTAAGGAAATCATTACAACTCCTGAAGGTGATACAGTAATTGATTTTGGACAGAATTTGACTGGCTGGGTTGAGTTCTCTGTGGAAAATGCAAATGAGGGTGATGAGGTAGAGCTAAATTGCTTTGAGGTATTAGATAACAAGGGAAATGTGTATCTAGATAATCTTAGAGAAGCTAAGGAAACCGTAAAATATACATGTAAAGGTAGCGGAAAAGAAACATTTCACCCTAATTTTACTTTCATGGGATTTCAATATGTAAAAATAAATAAGTTCCCTGGTGAGATAAAAAAGGAAAACTGTAAAGCATACGCAGTTCATAGTGATATGGCAGAGACAGGATTCTTTGAGTGCTCTAATAAATTGATTAATCAATTACAGCACAATATTAAATGGGGAATGAAAGGGAATTTTGTTGATGTTCCAACTGATTGTCCTCAGAGAGATGAGAGACTTGGATGGACAGGCGATGCTCAGATATTCTGCAGCACAGCAACGTTTTTGATGGATACATACTCATTCTACAGCAAATGGATGAAGGATGTTGAGGCTGATCAGGCTAAGGATGGTGCAGTTGCCCATGTAGTTCCAGATATTTTGACAGGATACAGTGAAGGGGACTGGCTTATGAAAAATGGTACAGCAGGTTCTTCGGCATGGGGTGATGTTGCAGTAATCGAGCCATGGACCATGTATTTGTATTATGGTGATACTTCTATTATAGAAAGACAATTCAATTCTATGAAGGCATGGATCGATTTCATGACAGCACATAGTAAGGAAGATGTATTGTTTAACTATGGTTTGCAATTTGGAGATTGGGTAGCACTTGATGCAGCGGAGGGCAGCTATTTTGGTGCCACACCAGTAGAATACACCTGCAGTGCATATTATACATATGTGACAGGTTTGTTTTCTCAGATGGCTAAGGCAATCGGTAGAGATAAAGAGGCAAGTGAGTATGGCGCGCTTTATAATAGGTTAAGAAAATCATTTAATGAACACTTTGTAAAC
>JAEEGH010017791.1_pt1 | contig 15098 bp, 14 predicted proteins | sample 9134181 | NCBI WGS metagenome assembly JAEEGH01 (sample SAMN16246544, study PRJNA631951) | gut metagenome | biome: gut microbiome; feature: rumen; material: DP-attached | host: Bos | place: Iran: Karaj | collected 2018-10 | reverse complement strand
TCACGGGGATTAACAACAGTAAATTCGCCTGTGAAAATAAGTTTATTCTTAAAAAGTTACAAGTCAGTTTTCAGCCGGGGCAGGCAGGACAGACATAAATCCATCTGCTCACTCCGACTGTGTCGTGATTTATCAGGATTCAAAAAAGAATGCCCTCCTCATCTCATGTTATTCGGGACACTCGGAGGTCATTCTTTTTTGAATCCGATAAATCATCTCCTCGTCGACATGATTCGCATCTGGATTTATGTCTGTCCTGATAGCCCCGGCTGACAACTGAATTGTAACCTCAAAAAACAAAGAAAAGCCTATCTTGTGGTTTAGCCTTGAAACACCCACAAGATAGGCTTCTATTTGTTTCATATTTTGTTTTTTATGCCACACTGATAACGGCAGATCAGACCAGTTTCTTACCGGTCAAAAAGTGTTCTGCTCACACTTTATGATCTGAAGAATGTGGAGAGCAGACCTCTTCCGAGGCTTGCACCCAGGTTTCCGCCCAGGGTCTTTCCGAATTTGCCGAAGGTTCCTCCCACGTTCTTACCGACTTCGCGGCCAACGGTTCCGGCTACAGAGCTGCCCACGGACTTGATGGCACGCTTCTTGCGTCTGTCATCAGCGGCCTTTTCTCTCTCGGCGGCCTTAAGCGCCGCTGCCTCCGCCTTCTCTTTTGCCTTGCGCTCTTCCTCTTCAAGGCGCAGTTTCTCAGCAGCCTCAGCGTCAGCAATGCCCTTTCTCTCAAGGAATTCATAGGCTGAATCAGGGTCATAGGGCTCATAGTACTTGCCGTAGAGAAGGCTTCCTTTAATCTCCCTTTCTCTGGTCACATCATCAATTCCGCCCATGTATGACTGAGGAGGAAGGATCTTTACTCTCTGGCACATAGTCGGAGTTCCGTCTGAATCCAAAAAGCTGCAGATAGCTTCGCCTGTGCCCAGCTCCTGAATGGCATCGGCAGTCTTGAAGGCAGGATTCTCACGGAAGGAATCTGCTGCCGCCTTGACAGCCTTCATATCAGAAGGAGTATAGGCGTGGAGTGCATGCTGAACCTTGTTGCCAAGCTGAGCCAGAACGCCGTCCGGGATATCCCTGGGATTCTGGGTCACGAAGTAGATGCCGACACCCTTTGATCTTATGAGCTTTACCACCTGCTCGATCTTGTCCATCAGAAGCTTTGGTGTATCCTTGAACAGAAGGTGCGCCTCATCGAAGAAGAATACCATCTTGGGCTTGTCCAGATCACCCACCTCGGGCAGGGTCTCAAACAGCTCAGACATCATCCACAGAAGGAATGTGGCATAGAGAGTTCCGTTATTGATAAGGCTGGTGGAGTCAAGGATGTTGATCATACCCTTGCCGCCTGCTCCTACGGTAAACCAGTCGTGGATATTCAGGGCAGGTTCAAAGAAGAAAGTATCTCCGCCTGCAATCTCCAGTGAGACGATGGCCCTCATAATGGCTGAGATGGACACCTTGCTCATATTACCGTACTCTGCAGCAAACTCCTTGTTGTTGTCAGAAATATAGGTAAGGATTGCCTTCAGGTCCTTGGTGTCCACAAGCAGAAGCTCGTTGTCATCGGCGATCTTAAATGCTATTGACAGGATGTCCCTCTGAAGGTCATTGAGTCCAAGTATCCTTGAAAGAAGGAGCGGACCCATCTCGGAAACCGTTGTCCTTAAGGGGATTCCCTGCTTGCCGAACACATCCCAGAAGGTTACGGGATACTTGTCATAATCAAAGCCGGCTTCCTCCAGGCCAAACCTTTCTATGCGCGCCTGCATGTCCTCGCTGTCTTTTCCCTCAAGGACCATGCCCGACAGATCGCCCTTTACATCCGCCATGAACACAGGCACTCCCATGTCGCTGAAGGCCTCTGCCATGACCTTTAAGGTAATGGTCTTACCTGTTCCCGTAGCACCGGCGATGAGTCCGTGACGGTTGGCCATGTTTGGCAAAAGAAATACATTTTCCCCTGCATCCGTGTTTGCAATCCAGATCTTATTGTCTTTTAGCATTTAAAACTCCTCCTTTATTTTATGGTCTCTTTGCATAGGCATTGTTCATCTTAACGAACTGCTTAAGTGTGATCGTATCCACCTTCTTTGAGGTATTGCGGACATATACGGCACGTGCCATGCCTGTATACTCTTTGCCGCCAAACAAGTTCAGCGGGAGCTGTCGACAAGACAATATCTGCCAGAATAAGCGCAAAAAACACTTTATCCTCAGGCTTTCCGCGCCTGCGATAAAGTGTTGTGTATACTATCATGCCCACAAGTATGAGCAATGCCATCAAGTCTATAATAAGACTTGATGCGTTAAAAAATGTAAGTTCCATTATCTATCCCCATAGTGTCACAGAATTAAAAATATCCTAAGAATAATTATACCGATTATAACGTATATAAAAAGAAATTTTTTAAAATAAGTATAAAATTTAAACGTTTTTGGAAATTATGACAAAATGTGGACGGGATACGATTGTGGATCATCCTTTCTCAAAATATGCAAGGGCTATGGCTCCGGGCCCGGAATATGTTCCTATGGTGGCTCCTACAGTGGCATACTGGAGCTTTTCCTCGTTGCCCTCATACAGGGATTTTGAATCCTCCACATACTTTTTGAGGATATCATCCGAAAAGCCTGAGTACGCCAGACAGATAGGCCTGTCAAAATCTATTCCTCCGTTGTTTCTTACGAATTCCATCAGCATGTTATGGCTGTTCCTTGATCCGCGAGCCTTGCCAATGACCTTCACCTCACCGTTCTCAATAGTGATAACAGGCTTTATCATCAGCATGCTGCCGGCAAAAGCTGCTGCAGCAGAGAGCCTTCCCCCGAGCTTTAAGTACTCAAGCGTATCGAATACCGCAATAACGTGGGCTTTCTTCATCTCTTTGCTTATGGCAGCCACTATCTCTTTTGCCCCCATACCCTGGTCTCTCATCTGGACAGCCCTCTGTACGATTATAAACTCAGATATGCAGAACTGCTTCGTATCGATCACATGGATATTGTCCGAGAACTCAGCTGCAGCCAGACACGCACTCTGATACGATCCTGACACTCCCGACGAGAGGCTGAAAAAGATCAGCTCATCTCCTGCTTCCTCCGCTTCCCTGAATATTGTAGAATACTCATAGGGTGATATCTGACTGGTCTTGGGGATCTCATCCGTCTCCACCAGCTTCTTATAAAAATCTTTGCCTGTAAGGGTTACCCCGTCCAGGAACTCCTCCTCGCCGAATCTCACCTTGAGAGGGATTACTTCTATTCCCCACTCTTTTGCCCTCTCCTGGGAGATATCGCTTGCTGAATCTGTTGCTATTCTTACTGACATACACTACTCCTCCTGATGCACGGCCAATTACTGCGGTGTATATGTTGCCGAATATTCCTTATATGGAACACACAAAGCGCTTTCCCTCCAGGATTTGCATGCTTCCTCGAAAAGCAGCTACTGTCTTCCATAGCCCACATGGCGCATTGCCAAATCTGTTGTCTGATAAAGTTTCCGCAAATCCGCATGTATCATGTTATTGGTCGCATCTTCTGATAACAAGTTTCCAGACACAGTCAGTAGCATATCACAAAAGAGTGTTTTATTCATATGTAATTCTTCCCAAATTTTGGGACAGATGGCGGAAAGATTTGAGTACCGGTGGTCATAAAAAATCAGAAGTCTATTAAGAGATCTAAGAAAACGTATAAATGTCCGGGAATGAATCATCTTATACGCCTTTTTTGCTGTATTTCAAGAGAAAACCACGTATAAAACCCTACTATATGATATTTTCGTAGGCTTTTTCTATTTCTAGTTGAGCAAAAAAGACGTATAAAAAAAGCCCTCTATCATTGCTTATACGCCTAGCGCCAGAATTATCTTTTATCATTTTTCCGTTTCAAATAAAAATGTCATAAAACAACAGTTCTATACAAATAATGTAAACAGAAATATAATCTGAAATAATATCCTCTCCAAATGTGATATTATTGTTCTGTTAAAAAACCACTATTTTTAAATCGCTCATAAATACAGCTCAAGAATCATCAAAAATACACAAGGAGATTTTTTCAATGATCAAAATACTATTCGTCTGTCATGGAAATATTTGCCGTTCGACCATGGCAGAATTCGTCATGAAGGACATCGTAAATAAAAATGGTGTCGCCAGGGATTTTCACATCGAATCCTCAGCCACACACACTGACGAGATCTGGAACGGAATCGGAAGTCCCGTTTATCCGCCGGCAGTCGCCAAGCTCAAAGAGCACGGCATCGGCACCGGGGACAATGAGCTTGGGGTAAGCCAAAAGAGAGCCAGGCTCACCTCAAGAACGGACTATGATAAGTTTGACTATATAATAGGAATGGACAGCGCCAATATAAGGAACCTCACCAGACTCTTTGGCGGAGATCCCGAGGGTAAGGTTCACAAAATGCTGGATTATACAGACCGAGACGGCGATGTGGCAGACCCCTGGTACACCGGTAACTTCGATGCCACCTGGAGAGATGTGTCAGAAGGATGTCAGGGGCTGTTTGATTCGCTGACATAACTTTACGCTTTCGCAAAATTATCCCTGTCAAATAGAGGTACCTGTCAGCATCATTCAAACCAGCTTTTTACCGTTGCAATTTCCTGAATATAACCCTCATCGTCATTTGGCGTTTCCAGAATAAAAGGGAGCCCTTCAAAAGCCGGATGCTGCGCTATTCTCTTCATGGCCTCCATACCGATCATTCCCTGCCCCAGCTTTTCATGGCGGTCTTTGTGGGATCCGCAGTCGTTCTTGCTGTCATTGAAATGCACTGCCCTGAGCCTGTCCAGCCCGATTATCCTGTCAAACTGCTCCAGTACTCCATCCAGGTCATTTACGATATCATAACCGCCATCCCAGGTATGGCAGGTGTCAAAGCACACTCCCAGTTTCTCTTTATGCTCAACCAGGTCGATGATCTTTTTTAGCTCCTCAAAGTTTTTTCCCACTTCTGAGCCCTTGCCCGCCATGGTTTCAAGAAGAACCGTTGTTTTCATCTCAGGGAAAAGAGCTTTATTCAGCCCTTTTGCTATCTGCTCTATTCCGGCATCCGCCCCCTGCCCTGTATGTGAACCCGGATGAAAGTTGTAATAATGCCCGGGTAACATCTCCATCTTCTCAATATCCTTTTTCAGCATATCCAGCCCGTTGTTCCTTGTCTCTGGGTTTGCCGAGCAAAGATTCATGGTATAGCTGGCATGAGCAACCAGCTTACCAAATCTCTTTTCAGAGAGAATGTCTGACAGTGCATCTACATCCGCCGGCTCAATGTCCTTTGACTTACCGCCTCTCGGGTTTCTGGTGAACCAGGCAAATGTATTTCCGCCAAATCCCACCATCTGATGCCCCATGGCTTCATATCCGTTTGTAACTGACAAGTGGCAGCCTATATAAATCATTAACCCTCTTTCCCTTCCGACAATAATCTCTACTTTTTCCCGGTTTTTCTCTTCTGCCCGGACGTTATGTTTTCCCCAATTCATCTCTCTGATCCAGACTTTATCTTTTCCAGACCCTCTCCATGTCTTTTCCCAAACGCTCTCAGCCCCAGCCACCTACATTTTTCTGAAAAAGCACCTAATATCTCACATCAAAGCTTCTCTCGTCATCATCGACTTCCAGTGGCGTCCTATCAACTCTGTCAATGCTGATAAATCGCCCCCTGTATATGGTAGCTATGAACTGCTCAATGTCTTCATCACGTCCCTGTACCTCGCAGGTCACCGAACCGTCATATTCATTCCGGACATAGCCTGTCAGCCTGTACCTGCCCGCCGCATGGAGAGCCGTATACCTGAAGCCCACTCCCTGAACCATGCCGTAGAACTGTAATCTGTAACGCTTTTCCATAGGTTTACCACGCTTTCATATATGAATTCTTAGTTAAATTATTTTACAGCATTTCTCAGGTGAGTCCAAGGGGACATGAGTCGATGGGGACGTTATGAGTCAAAGGGGACGTTACAGTTTGACTCATAACTCCTTAGAGTTACGAGTCAAACTGTAACGTCCCCTTTGACTCCCCTTTGACTCATAACGTCCCCATCGACTCACGTCCCCTTTGACTCATAGCGCCCCATTGAATCCTAAATAAAAAAGGTGCAGACCTCATATATTCTGCACCTCTAAACTCTCACGTATTATGTTTCATCGATGCGCACTTATTGCAACCTGCACATCCGCATCCGCATGAAGACTTACCCATTTTCTTATTCCTGATCATCGAATAGATGATTCCTGCCACGATCAGAATCAGGATAAGTGAAACAACAATCGTTCCAAGATTAGCTAAAAGCCATGCTAACATTTATTTTTCCTTTCTACTAACGAACCTGAATCGAAAGACTGTATACTCCTTCGTAACAGGGCCTTACAAAATCAAGCAGCACTTACGATGCTGAGCTTATCTGCCTCTTTGTATTTCTTAAAGAACAACATATAGATAATTCCTGCCAAAGCAGCCAGTGCAAATATCAGACCGATAATGTTTACGTTGCCTGTCATTGCATTTCCAAACTGGTTGATCATAAGTGCTATTATATACGCAAAGCCGCACTGATAGCAAATAGCAAACCATGTCCACATGGTGTTGTTCATCTCACGCTTGATGGCACCGATGGCAGCAAAGCAAGGAGCACACAGAAGGTTGAATACCAGGAATGAGTAGCCTGTTACTCCTGTGAAGGCCTGTGCCAGAGACTGCCATGCAGTCATCTCTCCGCCGCCGTACAGAATACCCATGGTTCCAACGATATTCTCTTTTGCCACAAGTCCTGTGATGGATGCAACAGCTGCCTGCCAGTTGCCCCAGCCAAGAGGGATGAATATCCAGGCGATAAGACTGCCTATTCTGGCCAGGATTGACATCTCCAGCTCATCTTCAGCCAGCATGCGGAAGCCGTCTGCTGTAAATCCGAAGAAAGAAGTAAACCATACAAGAATTGTAGAGAGAAGGATGATAGTTCCGGCCTTCTTGATGAATGACCAGCCTCTCTCCCACATGGATCTGAGCACATTGCCGAGGGTTGGCATGTGATATGCAGGAAGCTCCATTACGAAAGGAGCGGGATCTCCGGCAAACATCTGAGTCTTCTTGAGCATGATTCCGGAAATGATGATAGCTGCCATTCCGATGAAGTATGCTGAAGTTGAAACCCATGCAGAACCTCCGAAGATGGCGCCTGCGATCATGGCGATGAAAGGAACCTTGGCGCCGCAGGGAATGAAGGTTGTGGTCATGATGGTCATACGTCTGTCGCGCTCGTTCTCAATGGTACGGCTTGCCATAATACCGGGAACTCCGCAGCCAACACCAATGAGCATCGGTATAAAAGACTTGCCGGAAAGGCCGAATTTTCTGAACACCCTGTCAAGGACAAACGCGATCCTTGCCATGTATCCGCAGGCCTCCAGGAAAGCCAGCATCAGGAAAAGAACCAGCATCTGCGGAACAAATCCCAAAACCGCACCAACACCTGCCACTATACCATCCAGGATAAGACCCTTAAGCCAGTCAGCAGCACCTGCTGCATCAAGAGCTGACTCAACCAGGGCCGGAATTCCGGGAACCCATGTGCCGTAGCTTGCAGGATCAGGCTCATCACCGATCTCATTGAGGGTCTTAACAGCTTCTTCGTAATCTTCAAGACTTGCAGTCTCTTCAGTGATCTCCAATGTCTCCTCATCTTCAACAGTATAGATGAAATCGCCGGTCGGAGCAGTTCCGTTCTCTTCTGTATATGCATCATATCCATCAACTATGGCTGATGCGCCAGCATAGCTTTCTGAAATCTCGCCATAGCCGCCATCCATGCCAAAGAGATGATATCCGTCTCCAAAGAGTCCGTCATTAGCCCAGTCTGTAGCAGGGGCACCGACTGCCACCATGGCGATCCAGTATACCAGGAACATGACAACAGCAAAAATAGGAAGTCCCAGCCATCTGTTGGTTACAACCTTGTCGATCTTATCGGAAGTTGAAAGACATCCTGCATTTTTCTTCTTATAGCAGGACTTGATGACCTCTGCGATATAGACATAACGCTCGTTTGTTATAATGCTCTCTGCATCATCGTCCAGCTCTTTTTCTGCTGCCTTGATATCATTTTCTATATGGGCCATCTTGTCAGCAGGAATATTCATCTGAGCAAGGACCTTGTCGTCACGCTCGAATATCTTGATGGCATACCATCTCTGCTGCTCCTCAGGCAGATTGTGGACGACAGCCTCCTCGATATGAGCGATGGCGTGTTCAACGGGGCCTGAGAATGTGTGAAGCGGAACAGTCTTTCCGTTCTTTGCTGCATTGATGGCCTCTTCTGCTGCTTCTGCTGTTCCATCGCCCTTGAGAGCAGATATATCGATAACCTTGCAGCCAAGCTGACGGGACAGTTCAGGAATGTTTATCTGATCGCCGTTCTTTTTTACAATATCCATCATATTTACGGCAACAACTACCGGTATTCCAAGCTCAGTAAGCTGTGTTGTGAGATAAAGATTCCTCTCCAGATTTGTGCCGTCTATGATGTTAAGGATGGCATCAGGTCTCTCATTTATCAGGTAATTTCTTGCCACCACTTCTTCCAGAGTATATGGTGATAAAGAATATATTCCGGGAAGATCGGTAATGGTCACATCATCGTGCTTTTTCAGTTTGCCTTCCTTTTTTTCTACTGTTACTCCCGGCCAGTTTCCCACAAACTGATTGGATCCTGTCAGCGCATTGAACAGTGTAGTTTTACCGCTGTTAGGATTTCCTGCAAGTGCAATTGTTATGCTCATCTCTCACGCCTCCTCAACTTCGATCATCTCTGCGTCCGCCTTGCGAAGCGAGAGCTCATAATTTCTTACTGTAACCTCGATTGGGTCTCCCAACGGTGCCACCTTACGAATATAAACCGCAGTATTTTTGGTTATCCCCATATCCATGATCCTGCGTTTGACAGCTCCTTCGCCATGAAGCTTGACAACTTTTGCAGTTTCTCCAATCTTGACATCTCTTAGTGTCTTCAATTCCAACTCCTCCTAAACAAATATTTTTCTGCCCAGTTCATCACTGACGGCAACTCTGCTCTCCTTGACCTTCACGATCAGGTTGTCTCCCAGAGAGCTTACGATACTGACCTCGCCGCCTACATTAAAACCCAGGTCTTCTAAGTGTTTCTTAACTTCCGGGCTTCCTCCGATCTTTTTTATGATCTGCGGTTGCCCTTTTTCCGCAAAAACAAGAGGCATCATTTTGTTCCTCCTTTAATATTGGTTTTGATTAGTCACAGCTAACATAACACCTTTAAAAAGGTTAGGCTCAGCTAACCTACAGGTCTAAAAAAATGGTTAGCCTCGTCTAACCGATTTTTAGTATAGTTAGGCAAAACTAACATGTCAAGCGTTTTTACTAAATATTAATGATGTTTTTTGAATTAATGGCAATAATCGTGAAAAGTCGCATGAAAGCTGATTGAATAGTGCAACATTATATGGTACGCTATCTATAGTGTTTTTTCGATCATCAGTTAAAGGGGGACCTTACATATGGCACTACTGGAATCAGGAGAAATGTATCTTGAGACAATTTATGTTCTTTCCCAGGAATCAAGCAGAGTCCGTGGAATAGATATTGGCGATTATATGGGATTTTCAAGGCCCTCAGTCAGCCGCGCGCTAAGTGTGCTCAGGAACAACGGTTTTGTGGAAAAAGACCCTGAAGGCAACATCAAACTTACTAAGTCCGGGGAGGACGTTGCCAAGCGGATCTATGAGCGCCACACTGTTCTCACGAAAATGCTGCAGAACCTGGGTGTCGATGAAGAGACCGCCACTGAGGATGCCTGCCGCATTGAGCATTATATCAGTGATAAGAGTTTTGAGGCTATCAAGGCACATATGAAAGAACATGACATCTGATCAAGATCAATGTTAAAAGAGAAGCAACCGGCATTTTCCGCCTGTTACTTCTCTTTTTATTGTCAAAAAAACATTGTCCCTGCCCATCATTTCCTGGGAACGTTGCCGTTCGTTACAATTCCGTTTCCGCTCAGGCCGGTCAGTACAGGTAGGCCCGCACGGCAACTGAATCGTAACTGCAGTTCTTTTCACGCATCAGGGTGTTTTCCGTATCATGACTACCTGACCTATCTCGTCATTTTCGTTATACACTGAGCCGAGAGCATAATCATAACCATTCTTTGTCACGAAGATATTGATCTTGCAATTAAGTCCTGAATTGACGCTATATACATCCATCGATGTTCTCTCTTCGTCCCAGTCTCCCTCCAGTGTCATGGTAACCTTGGTGTTGTCAATGACTTGCATGTTCTCACGGGCATTCTCCGGATGTTCATATCGTGACTTGGTATTGAAAAGAAGCGTCACCTTATATCCCATGTACTGAACATCGGTATCAGAGATGACTACTCTTCGGGTCTGCTTGCCACCTGAGTTTGCTCTTGTGTAGATCATGGACTTCCACAAACCGCCAAGTCCCCAGATTTCTTTGTACGATGTGCCGTCTCCGGGGAAGCCATCTTCAAAGAACCAGTCAAAGTCCTGTATAACTGCATCTTTATCAGCGTCGGTAATGCTTGGACCTGAAGATGCTGCCGACTTATTCTCCGCATCGCCTGATCCGATAGTATATTTGTCTGTACAGCCAAGACCTGAAACAGTCAGGGTCTTCTGATCCTCAGAAACAGACATTATTAATCCGTAATAAGATTCATTCTTGTATTCCAGAAGATATGTGCTGTTTCCAAGGGGCAGCACGTTATATTCCTCCTTCGATCCAAAACTATAAGTAAGAGTTGCCTTGGCATAGTTCACATTGTCTGAGTAATTGATGACATCAATTGTCATCACGGTGCCCTCGCCATAGGGCTGTCCGCTCAGAGGCTCTGCGTTGTCATTTCTCTGCTTTACACTGCTCACCCAGCTGCCATCTTCTCCCACCCAGAATCCATCCGGAGAGTAATTGTTTTTCATCCGGCATCCGGTATAGTCAACATAGTAATATTTGCCGCCGTCTTCAACCCATACATTTATTGCAGAATTCCCGTCTGCCATAGTATACACCTGCTCGCCGGACTGCAGGATATCCCACGTTCCGCCTTTCAGAGCATAAGCTGCAGGACTGTCGGCATTGCCTTGCTGCTGCGAGTTCTCTGACTGCTGCGCTTCTACTGGCGCCTGCGTGTTTGCTGGCTGCTGTGTGTTCTGTTGCTGCTGCGCATTCTCTTTCACCTGCGCTCCTGCTGTTTCCTGCGCATTTCCTGACGCCTGCGTATTTCCTGTCTCCTTCGTGTTTTCTGTCGCCTGCACGTTTCCTAGCTGCTGCGCGTTTTCTGACTGCTGTGTTTCTGCTGTCGCCTGCGCGTTTGCTGTCTCCTGTGTTTCTGCTATCGTCTGCGCGTTTGCTGGCTGCTGTGTTTCTGCTGTCGTCTGCGCGTTTGCTGGCTGCTGTGTTTCTGCTGTCGTCTGCGTGTTATCTGACTCCTGTGCATTTTCTGTCTTTTGGCCAAACGGAGATGCAATACTCTTCTGCGCAGCCTGAACCTCCGGCATTTTTTCATTTTCCGCTGTTGCAGAAGCACATCCCCCCAATATAGAGACGATGCTAAAGATAATTGCAATACCACATAGCCTTCCTAAAGATGATTTACCACGCATAGTAACACCTCCAAAAATAAATAATTGCACATATCTCTAATGCTCATATATCTTTTCTTTATTACTAATTCCTTTACTGACTATTCCTGATTCCTATTTAGTAACAGTGCATTCTTTGATAAGGAGTTCATATTTGCATCACATCTATAACGTATGTTTTTACTTTTTATATCTGACCAAACAGATCAGAATCTATACGGCTATTTTTCTATTTATTCTTTTTAAGCTATGTTACTTTTTTGACAATGCGTCTAATTTTAAATTATTCCTAATATGGATGTAACTTCGTCTGTCACTTTTCGAATTTGGAGCCATAACTGCAGTCTCTGATACGTGTATATTTGTTTTATTTCAAAAAGAGATGTAAATCCAATCAAGATACCTCCAACAAACTCCGAAATCATACCCGCTTGTTACATCCTTTTTGTAGAACAATAAATAAAAGCCGTAGCTGAAAAATTTTGTCGAAGCCAATTTTGAAAAAACAAAATTTTAGATGTAATAATCGGTATATATATATTCTATCATATTTAAAATTGTAAAAAGACTTGCCACACTCTTTGTCATTGACAACAAACATGCCGTATTCTGATCTTCGACGAATCATCAGCATCTCTTCATCAGATCAACAACATTTTTTCAACATAAGTGGTGATATGACCTTATTGCAGGCCTAATATGCGCAATAAGTGGGCCAGGAGCCCCGCGTATTGTGAATATCTGGAAGGATTGTGGGAGTGGGAAGCACGAAACAATCCGTAGTTATCATTTTGCTCTATAATCATAAATGTGGCCGATTCATTTTTGTCTAAAAAAATGAATCGGCCACATTGGCTTTAGTCAATCCTCTTTCGTATATCAGTCCGTCGTCTTAACTGCAAACATTACAAAGTGGAGATTATCGGACTGCGTGCAGGTGGACAGTGTTATGATCTTGTCCTCCACCGTTGGCTCTATTCCCGTATCAATAAAAGTCCTGTACTCAATTTTGTCCAGGAATCCTCTCATCTTATCTGAGCTGTCACCCACCATGTTATAAATATCTGAATCCTTCGGAACGTTCATATATGCAAAGATCATGTATCTGGATGTTCCTTCGGGAGTGATGATCTGGAAATATTTATGGTCCTTCAGGAAAGTCAGATCATTCTTATAATACTTAAAGGCCCCAAACATTGAGTAGTCACGCATATTGTGTCCATAGATAATGGTATTGGGGTCGTTGAAACTATCGGAGGACCTGTAGTCCATGAAGATTGCACCTGTGTCGGAGTCACTTCCGGTGTAATCCTTGATGGTATATTTGGTATTATCTTCTGATTGCATCACAGGGTAGCTTATAAGGCCATCCTCAAAACGGATCCAGGCTACCGATTCAGGGTAATCCTCGAAGACCTTATTAATATCCGAATCGGAAACTATAATCGGGTTAATTATTGGTGCTCTTGCGCTTGGAGTTTCACTGCTATTAGTCTCCTGGTCAGGAGATTCGCTGGCCTTGGTGTCATTGGACGATGCGCTGTCACCTGAAATTCCGCTGTCAGAAGCTTCATTGTCTGCTGCCGCACTGTCAACAGCTTCATTTCCTGCTGTCGCACTGTCCGTAGCTTCATTGTCTGCTACCGCACTGTCAGCAGCTTCATTTCCTGCTTCCACATTGTCAGAAGCTTCATTTCCTGCTGCCGCACTGTCCGCAGCTTCATTGCCTTCTGCCACATTGCCCTTGGCTTCATTGTCTGCTGCCGCACTGTCAGCAGCTACATTTCCTGCTTCCACATTGCCCTTGGCTTCATTGTCTGCCGCCGCACCGTCAGCAGCTTCATCGCCTTCTACATTCGTCTGCGCTGCCTCTTCTTGTAAATCTGCTGTATCCTTTGACGAATCACTAGAAGAGTCTGGTTCTTCAGCTTTTAAATCAGATGAGCCTGACTGCTCCCCGGTTCCTTGCTCAATCTCCCCTGACTTCTCTGCAATTTCCTGCTCAGCATTTCCAGGCTGCTCTGTATCTTTCTGCTCGACTTCCTCAGACTTCTCTGTTGATGTTCCGGATGAAGTATCAGAATCATTCGTATCTCCGCCTTCCGCTTCAGATGCACCATCCAAGGTATTCATATCAGGACCATTCATCTCTCCGCCTTCCGCTTCAGATGCACCATCCAAACCATTCGCCTGATTCTCATTTCCTTCTGCAACATCAACTCCCGTAATCTCGGTATTTTCATCGCCAACATGTCTGTCAGATGAAACCGCCCTGCTAATAAAGAATATCGCCAACAGTATTACCAGTATAACAGGTATGACAATCTTGAGCCTTCTTCGCAGGTATCCGAGAATAGAAACAAATACTATTACCACCATCTCCGGATATATGATAAACGGAAGAAACTTCCTGTGCCTGCTGTTAAAATTCTTAAATCTTTCAACTATCTTCTGCAATTACTTCTCCTTTTGGTTTCTGTCCATAACAGTCACCGCTCTTTCTTTTTAATACATAACGTATTTAATAATAGCCCTAAAACGAGTTCTTTTGAATAGCATAATCTGATTTTTGTGAAACATTTTTATCCGAAGGCAGTTTCGAAACAATCGACATTCCCAATCAGCTCCCAAACATGGTCTCATGTGCCTGAAGTATCTCCCGGACGTCGTCCTTACAGTCCATGAATACCTCTGCTATCTTAGGATCGAACTGGGTTCCTGACCCCTTTTTGATTATCGCCATCGCTTCGTCCAGGGTAAACGGCTCCTTGTAGCTGCGCTTGGAGACAAGGGCATCGAAGACGTCAGCCACAGCCATAATGCGGGCCGAGAGAGGGATTTCCTCTCCTGTAAGGCCGCTGGGATAGCCCTTGCCGTCCCATCTCTCATGGTGATAGTTGGCCAGATTCCTCGCCTCTTTGAGGTAACCGCTGTCAGATATCAGGTTCATGGCATTTGTAATGATGCTGCTGCCGGCAGTTGTGTGGTTCTTCATCATTTCATAGTCCTCGTCGGTGAGGCGCTCGTTCTTGTTGAGGATGATGTCTGATACCAGGATCTTGCCCACATCATGAAGCGGAGCAGAATTGGTCACATCATCAATATATTCGTCTGTGAGGACATCAGCATAGACGCCCCTCTCCCGCATTTTGATCATAATGAGGCGCACGTAGGCCGCCGTCTTGCGGATATGGTCCCCGGTGCACTTGTCACGGCTCTCCACCAGGTCAGCTAATACGTATATAAGACCGGTCTGCATGTGGGCAATCTCCTCGCCCTTGGCCTTGACGTCCTCCAGATATCCGACAGTCTCGGATATGGTCTTGGACAGGGATTCATAGAGATTCTCAATCTCATCTCCGGTGGAGATATTTAGCTGCTGAAGTCTCTCAACACTTACATCCCTGCCTTCC
>JAEEGH010017789.1_pt1 | contig 15098 bp, 10 predicted proteins | sample 9134181 | NCBI WGS metagenome assembly JAEEGH01 (sample SAMN16246544, study PRJNA631951) | gut metagenome | biome: gut microbiome; feature: rumen; material: DP-attached | host: Bos | place: Iran: Karaj | collected 2018-10 | reverse complement strand
GAGCCGACGCGCCGCACTTAGGCAGCGAGTGCTAAATTATCGTTAGCGTTTAATTTTAATTTGAGGTTTAACGCAACCATCCTTCGGATAGCTTTTCCAGCTTCAAAATCCCTGTCGAAACCTTTACTAACCCTTATTCAATTTGCTTAATCAGTATATCGGCTTTTGATTATAAAATCAATAACCTGCAGGTTTAGTTTTTTGAGTCAAACTGAAACGTCCCCGGTGACTCATTTTGAGTCAATCTGAAACGTCCCCGGTGACTCATTTTTTACTTTACTTAAAGCTCTGCCTGAAGTCCCTCATAGCTTCTCTCTGCTGGTCCTTCTTGGCCATATCAGCTCTCTTGTCGTAGAGCTTTTTACCTCTTGCAAGTCCAATCTCAACCTTAACTCTTCCGTTCTTGAAATAAACTTCAAGGGGGACTAAAGTGTAGCCGGCAGTCATTTTCTGCTGGTCAAGCTTTCTGATCTCAGCCTTGTGAAGAAGGAGTCTCTTAACGCGCAGAGGATCCTTATTGAAGATGTTGCCTTTCTCGTAAGGGCTGATATTCATACCATTAATGAAGGCTTCTCCCTTATCAATGGTGACCCAGGCTTCCTTGATGGAGCACTTTCCCTGACGGATAGACTTTACCTCAGTACCAAAGAGCTCAATTCCTGCCTCGTACTTCTCTTCTATAAAATAGTCGTGATATGCTTTTTTGTTGTTTGCGACAAGCTTCCTTGCCTTGTTATCTTCTGCCATTATTTATCACCTGTAATTGTTATCTCTTCTTTTTTCTGCCTTTGCCCTGTGAACTTCTGGCTGCCTTGCTGGTAGCAGACTTCTTGTACTTGTGTACCTTGTACACTTTCCTTCCTGCAGGCTTCTTGAGCTTAGGCTTACCTGTTCTTGGATCAGGCTCCACATCCCTAAGATCCACCATTTCTCCTCGAACACTTACCTTTTTTCTGCTCTTTTTTGGCTCTGATTTCTTCCTTGGAGCCTCATCATCTTCTTCATCAGCTTCTTCATCAGCTGCTTCCTGCGCGATTCCCATGAGCTTTCTAACCTTGCTGGCCCTAAACTCCGCAGCCTTTCTTGCCTCGGAATACTCGACAAAATCGTCTCCGTCGTCCTCAGCATCAGGGTCAATTATCTTAAAATCTATAGCCTTGGTGAGTCTGTCAGCACCCACAACCTTGATCCAGACCTTCTGTCCAAGATTATACTCCTTGTGATAACGCTCACCAACAAGCTTCATGTTATTCTCATCATATACATAGAAGTCATCTTCCATGGATGCTGCTCTTATCATTCCCTCGCAGGAATTCTCAAGCTCCACAAAAAGTCCCCAGGCTGTAACACCTGAAATAACTCCCTCGAAGCGCTCTCCTAGGTGATTCTCCATATACTGAGCCTTCTTGAGCTTGTCAGTTTCTCTCTCAGCCTCCTCGGCTCTTCTCTCGGTCTCGGATGAGTGCTTGGCAACTTCATCCAGTATCTCTGTGTAATGATGAGCCTTAGCTTCAGTCATCCTGCCACGCAAATGGTCCTTGATGATCCTGTGGATCTGAAGGTCCGGATAACGCCTGATGGGCGATGTAAAGTGACAATAAAAATCAAAGGCAAGTCCAAAGTGACCTGTACATTCTGTGCTGTACTTGGCCTGCATCATGCTGCGCAGCGCCATTCTGCTGATAACGGCTTCTTCCTTGCTGCCCTCGATATTCTTGAGGAGCTTCTGAATCTCTTTGGGCTTAACCTCACCGTCGTTTCTTATCTTCATATGATGGCCAAGGTGTCCGGCAAAAGTCGCCAGTGTAGCCATTTTCTCCGGATCCGGCTGTTCATGGATACGATATACGAAGGGACTTTGCAGGTAAAAGAAATGTTCTGCAACCGTCTGGTTTGCAGCCAGCATAAAGTCCTCGATAAGCTTGGTAGCAGTATTTCTCTCGTGAGGAACAATATCAACAGGATTTCCGTCCTTATCAAGGATGATCTTGGACTCCGGGAAATCAAAGTCGATGGCGCCCTTCTTCTCCCTCTTTTTACGAAGGATTGACGAGAGCTCTGCCATTTCCTTAAACATCGGAACCAGCTCTTTATATCTCTCTATGGTTTCAGGATCCTCATCCTCTAATATCCTGGCGACGTCAGAGTAATTCATTCTCTCGTTGACGTTGATAACAGTCTCTGCAATCTCGTGATCAACAAGTCCGCCGTTCTTATCAAAAGTCATAAGGCAGCTAAGAGCGAGTCTGTCTTCACCGTGATTGAGTGAACAGATTCCGTTTGAAAGCCTGTGAGGAAGCATGGGGATAACCCTGTCCACCAGATATACGCTGGTGCCCCTTTTAAGAGCCTCTCTGTCAAGGGCCGAGCTCTCCTGAACATAGTTGGTTACATCCGCAATATGAACCCCCAGATGATAAAGACCTTCCTCATCTATATGAAGGCTTACTGCATCATCAAGGTCTTTTGCATCCTCACCGTCAATGGTGACCATAACAACATCACGCAGATCCTTGCGACCATACATGTCAGCCTCACTGATCTGATCGGGACATCTGTTTGCCTGATTGATGACCTTCTCCGGGAACTCGTAGGGAATATCATATCCCATAACAATTGATAAAATATCAACTCCGGGGTCGTTTATATTGCCAATGACCTCCTTGACCTTGCCCTCGGGCTTCTTGCGCTTTAGGGGATCGCCGTAATCAGTAATGGTGACTACGACCTTATCTCCGGTTACTGCTGCTCCGTGGTGCTCAATGGGAATAAAGATGTCGTTTGTGATCTTGCCGTTGTCAGGAACAACAAAGCCAAAGTTCTTCTCACCCTGGTAGGTTCCGACTATCTCCTCGATTCCTCTAACCAGTATATTCCTGATACGTCCCTCTTGTCTCTTACCCTGTGAGTCAGGTAAAAGCTCAACTTCAACGGTATCTGTGTGGAAGGCTCCGTGAACATAGTCCTCGGGGATAAAGATATCTTCCTCCATCCCTTCTACTTCCACAAAGCCAAAGCCTCTGGCATTACTGATAAACTGGCCTACCACATAGTTCTTATTATTCTTTTTTCCGCCAAAAAGGCTGTCATCCATGCGCTTTATGCGCTTTCCTTTACTCATAAACTCTACCTATAAAACAAGGCACCCTAATTAAAATTAGAGTGCCTTAAAACAATTCATCAAAAGAAATTAGGGAATTAAAGGATTCCCATATTAAGAACAATAGCAAAAACAATGAAAAGAACTGAAAGAGCAATTGTTATCTTCTTAAGAACGCCCTCTCTTGAACGGCCCTTGTTCTTGCCCCAATATGTATTCTCAACTGTTCCCTGAATTGCACCAAGTCCCTGATTCTTGCCTTCCTGAGCAAGCACGAGAACTACAAGTGCGACACATACTATGATAAATAATACTCCGAAAACATAACCTAAAACGCTCACGATCAAACCTCCAAAGGTAAAACTATCATTAAAAACACGCAACAGTTAATATAACATATTAGTAGCGCTGAGTCAATTCTTTCTTAAATCATTTCTTGATAAGAAGAGACTTTCCTGTCATCTCAGAAGGCTTCTCCTCGCCCATGCACTCAATAAGCGTAGGAACGATATCTGCAAGGCATCCGCCCTCTGCAAGTGTGTATGCAGGATCATAATTAACAAGGATGAAAGGAACAGGATTTGTTGTGTGAGCTGTCCAAGGCTCTCCTGTCTCATAGTCAACCATCATATCTGCATTACCGTGGTCAGCGCAGATGAACAGTGTTCCGTTTGTTGCCTTAATTGCATCAACAATCTTGCCAACGCACTCATCAACAACCTCGATGGCCTTAACAGCTGCAGGAATAACACCTGTGTGTCCAACCATGTCAGGGTTAGCGAAGTTTGCTACAACTACGTCATACTTCTGAGAATTGATAGCATCAAGGATCTTCTCGCAAACCTCCGGAGCGCTCATCTGAGGCTTAAGGTCATAAGTAGGAACATCCTTAGGGCTGTTTACAAGTACTCTGTCCTCGCCCTCGTTAGGCTGCTCAACACCGCCGTTGAAGAAGAATGTAACATGAGCATACTTCTCTGTCTCAGCGATACGAGCCTGCTTCATTCCCTTGTTTGCAAGCCACTCACCAAAGGTATTTGTAAGCTGAACCTTCTTGAAAGCAACTTCCTTGTTAGGGATAAGCGGATCGTAATCTGTAAAGCAAACGTAAGTTACGTCCTTACGAGGTCCTCTGTTAAACTTATCAAACTCATCATCGCAGAAGCAGTGTGTGATCTCTCTTGCTCTGTCAGGACGGAAGTTGTAGAAAATGATTGAATCTCCATCCTTGATAGTAGCTACAGGAGCACCGTTCTTCATGATTACTGTAGGAATTACGAACTCGTCTGTCTTACCGTTTTTGTAAGAGTTAACCATGCACTCGTGAGCTGAATCAGCCTTGTTGCCCTCGCCCTTTGTAAGTGCATTGTATGCGATCTCTACTCTGTCGTAGTTGTTATCTCTGTCCATAGCGTAGTAACGGCCTGAGATTGAAGCGATGGCACCAACGCCGAGCTCCTTCATCTTGTCCTCAAGCTGCTGTACGAAATCAATTCCGCTCTCCGGAGGAGTATCTCTTCCGTCGAGGAAGCAGTGAACATATACCTTATCAAGGCCGTTCTTCTTAGCAAGCTCTAAAAGGCCATAGATATGTGTGATGTGGCTGTGTACACCACCGTCTGAAACAAGGCCGTACATATGGAGAGCTGAATTCTTCTCCTTGCAGTTGTAGATTGCCTGCATAAGGCCTTCATTTGTAAAGAAATCGCCGTCCTCAATGGACTTTGTGATTCTTGTGAGCTCCTGGTAAACGATTCTGCCGGCGCCCATGTTCATGTGACCAACCTCGGAATTACCCATCTGTCCGTCAGGAAGACCAACAGCAAGACCTGAAGCGTAGCCCTTTACGAAGGGATAATCCTTCATAAGGCCATCCATTACAGGAGTGTTTGCCATTGCAATGGCATTATACTCAGGATTGTCATTAAGACCATATCCATCAAGAACTAAAAGAACTGTAGGTTTAGAACCTCTCATATTTATATCCTCCATTTTTACAATAGATCAAAACATATTTGTCCTTGCATAGTATATCTCATTGAGCACACCTATGACAAGCATTTAACAATACTTTTATAATTAGTGATATGCGTAGTACCCATCAATATCAAGATACTCGATATCTCCGTCTTCTCCGATTCGCAGATATACTCTTGTCACATATAAAAGGCCGCCGTCAGGTGTGACAACAGGCGTGCTTATGGCATGCGTAAAATCATACTCTATTCCATCATTGTCATAAGCTGCCTCAAGCTCTTTTACCATAAAAGACAGGTCCGCATATCCGACAACTGAGGTTTCCTGACCGTTTGAAGCCTTAAGCTCAAACCTTGTGACATCAATCTCCCCACCGTCATCATCTGCATGAGTGCTGATCACAGCAAGATTCTTGTATCTTGAGACATCTATCACATCCACATCGTTATAGGCATAGATTTCCTTATCGTTCTCAAATGTATCTTCATAATAGTAGGAATCACTTGTGCCAAGCTCATCACCAAAATCAATATCAGGATATTTCTCCTCGAGCTCTTTTAAAAAGCGCAATCCTTCTGCATTACCGTTGTTCTCGATTTGTCTGTAAGCAGACTTTGCCTTGGCTTTTTCCTGAGAATTTATCTCATTACCGCTTGCAGCTGCCACGACATATTTCATTACCACTCCCTTCTGAGAGCCGGTAATTGCAGCATAGACGTTGATCCCGGGCACAAGGTAGTAGATAACCACAAGTACAAGAGCAATTGGGAAAAGAAATCCTCCAATCCCCTCCTGCTTTCTCAGCCTGTAAACATAATAAATAAGGTAGATCACCTCAAAAACAATGAACATGATTCCGAGATATCTTCTGGTTGTAATGCCGTACTGGCCTATTCTCATGGCAAGACACATGATCTGAACCACGATAAAAGGCACAAAGAAAAGCGGAGAAATCTTAAGCACCTTTAAGAGCCCGCCTTCAGTGCAGCCCTGAGCCATTGTTATAACAACAAGCCCTGTGGCAAATAAAGATGTGGTAATGGTGTAGGCTTCGTTGGAAGGGAATGTCCAGGTAAATATTATCTTTAGAAGATAGACATATACGATAACCGCCGCAACTGCAAGAAGTCCGGTGAATACATAGCCCACCATGACCTTTGAAAAGCGTGCCATACTCTCTCCCATTTTGGAAAGGCCCACAAGCAGTGCAGGGTATCCAACCAGTGCAGCAATTAGGAGCTCCACTGTTCCGGCATAATCAAAGCTTACAATAAGTGAATCAAACACCCAGATAATGCATAGAAATCCTATTGCTACAACGGCGTAGACTGCCAGCGCCTTAAGGCTTCCAAGGAAAGCCTTTACGCTGTAACTTTCAAAAGACTCTCCGCTCTTTTTGTACATGAAGTACCATGCGCTGATCACGCACACAGCAATGTACACCCAGAAAAAGCGATAGAATATATCAAACCTGATTCCAAGTTCGGCAGAAGCAGAAAGATCTTTTGATGTAATATATGCCTGTCTGTAGGCATGAACTATGCTGAGTAAAAGAGATATCGCCATCACAATGGCATAAATCAAAGACCCTCTTCCATCAAAGAGCTTCTGCAATTTACCGATCTGTTTTTTGTAATTGTAATTGGATTCACATAGAACAAAGCCAAAAATAAGGCCCAAGGATAAAGTCTGGATAAAGGTAAGGATCTTCCAAACGCTGCTATGATCCTTAACATTCAAAATATCCTCAAGAAGCGCAGTACACACTGCAAAAATAAAGACACTGACAATAGAAGCAGGATGCTCTTTAAAAATCCCCCTGGCATCCTCCTTAAGCTTTTTAAACCACAACATACTCTTTTCATTCCTCTCTCATTTTTTAGTTAATCCCAGATGACGCTAATGAGCAAAGTCCCCTCTTTGACTGTTACTTCCGCTTCCTCATCAATGATAAACTCATTGCTCACACCCAGCGGAAAGTCTCTTTTTAGTTCACCGTCCTCCATGCCATACAAAAGACCTTTAAGACTCACGCCACGGGATATCTCCGATAAAGAAAATACCGAGATGGTTCCTGTGTTTCCCCTGTGAAACCTGATGGTCTCATTCTCTGCTATAAACAGCATGGAATCCTTGTCCATTATATAGCCTTGGCCACCCTGATGCTTTATAAACTCAAGGGTCTGTATATTGGCAAAGCTGTGATCGAAGCGCTTTCCTCCCATAGCACCGTATAGATAGAACTTCCGATACCCCTTCGATAAGCCTATCTTCACTGCGCGCATGGTGTCCGTATCATCCTTCATGACGTCCAGCTGCATAACGCGCTCCGGATCATTTTCTGCAATTTCCCTAATACCACGAAGGACCTCAGGTGGTGCGTCTTTTGCTGAATCAAAATCTCCCACAATGAGGTCCGGTAGAATACCGAGCCTTTGCGCGTAACCAAATCCCGCGTCCGCCGCGATACAAAGATCGCCCTCCCGAAGGTCTATCTCTACCTCCGGAAAACTTCCCGCTGATATGATCACACACTTTGGCTCACTATCAATATTATTCATATTATGCTCTAATCCTGGATTCGATGGTATCGATATCCATTTCCCATTCGTTTTCTCCACCCCAGTCGCCGATGATGGAATTGATGGTACTTCCATCTTCAGAAGTGATGGTGGTCTCAAGCCTGTAATTCATCTTGATGGTCTTGGTTGACTTACCTGATGTGATATAGCTCTTAAGGTAAGTTACATCGTACTTGGTATGAGGATAAAGCTGTCCGCCTATAGCGCCGGGCTCATAAGAAATTGAATTCCTCTGTACGCCGTCATCCTCAAAGAAGTTGGCCCAAAGTGTAATAACACCTGTCGTCTCAGGATTCTCTTCAAAATCAAGGAATCTGTAGGACCACTTTCCGTCCTTGCGGTTAAGGATCATTGCCTCACGGCTAATTGGTACGTAGGTTGTGTTCTCCTGAGGTGTATATTCATCATTTAAAAAGATATCTCTGAGAGCCAGATATTCATCAGATACAACAAAGCTTCTGAGCTCATCCACATTTCCAACATCAAGCTGTGTGAAGATATCGGCAAAAACAGCCTGAACTTCCTGTGCGTTTGTAAGGCACTCCTTAAATGAATCAAGGTTATCATCTGTTCCGCAGGCAGCCTCGACCTGAGATATAAGCTCCTGATAAGCCTCCACATCTGAGTAGTTCATGGTAAAAGAGCTGACTCCCGGCGTAGCGTACTCAAGGATTACCTTCTTAAGCTCGTCAGTAGGATTAGCCTCGTATATAGCCAAAAGTTCTTTTTCAAAGTTCAGATACTCTTCAAATGAGAAGGTATCACTTCCGCCCTCGCTTGAATATGTTGAAGCATCCGATCTGAAGAGCGCATCTGCGTTGTAGCTGTATGCATCATTAAAAACTCTTGAATAAGCTGCATCTAAAAGCTCAACCGCGTCCTTGTTGGTGTTGTCATCCTTAAGAACAGATTCTATGGAAAGAACTGTCTCCATGTCAGCGTTCTTGGTGTTCATGGAATCTACCGCTTCGTTTAGGATAACTGTGTGGTAGTTGTCCAAAAGACCCGTGTTCTCAGTGTTCTGCCATCCATCATAAAGAATCTTCTTGGCAGATTCGGAATCGTCTATGCTAAGGAATGCACCTGCCATGTTGCTGTAGGCTGTAACTGAGTGCTTGTCGATTTTGATCGCCTCTGAATAGGAATCAATGGCTGCCTCGTAATCAGCATCCTTTGTATATCTGTTTCCTGCTGCTATCGCTTTATTTACTTTTACAAAAGGAAGGTGATTGTAAACTGTGTATCCACCGACTACTGCCAGAACGGTTGCTGCAGCTATAACTGCAATTTTCCTCATGTCGTAGTGGTGTTTCTTCCTTCTTTTTGGTCTTCTGACAGTTACGTTTCTGCTGTAACTCTTGTCCGAATTTCTGTAACTATGTACTCTTGCCGTGCTCAAAACTAAATCCCTTACTTCCCCTCAAATTTGAAAAATTAATGCAACAAAAGAAGCCATATGCTTCCCCACATACAGTTTCTCTCCTCGAAAATCATACACACTTTTGATAGTATAGCACAAACCTTCCTGAACTGAAAGATAAATATTAATTTTTTCTTAACAAATATCTTTTGACTAAAATCTTGAAAATATGACACATTGACCTCAAAAGCGTAGACACAGAGCTATCCGAAAAATAAAATATACTTATCATATATACATTTTTTAAACTATTGTCGTTTTGGAGGGTTTTAAAATGAAAATTGCTCTTATCAATGAAAATTCTCAGGCAGCCAAGAACGCAATGATCTATGGCGCACTGAAGAAGGTAGCTGACAAACACGGCTTTGAAGTATTTAACTACGGAATGTATTCAGCTGAGGATGAGGCACAGCTTACCTATGTACAGAACGGTATCCTTGCCTGCGTACTTCTTAATTCCGGCGCTGCCGATTATGTTGTTACAGGCTGCGGAACAGGTGAAGGCGCTATGCTTGCATGCAACAGCTTCCCGGGAGTTATCTGCGGACACGTAACAGATCCTCTTGATGCCTACACTTTTGCACAGGTTAATGACGGAAATGCCATCGCCATGAACTTCGCCCTTAAGTCAGGCTGGGGTGCTGAACTTAACCTTGAGTACAGCTTCGAAAAGCTCTTTAGTGAGCCAAGCGGACAGGGATATCCAAGAGAAAGAGCTGTTCCTGAGCAGCGCAACAAGAAGATCCTCGACGAGGTAAGAAAGGTTACTGTAGTTCAGGATGTTCCTGCTATTTTAAAGAGCCTTGATCAGGACCTTGTTAAGGGTGCATTCTCAGGTGAGCACTTCCTTGAGTACTTCGATGCCAATGCTAAGGATGAGAACATCAAAGCTGCTGTTCACGAAATCCTCGGTAAGTAAGATTTTAAGAAAACCGTCCCTGGGTCACCGGGGACGGTTCTTTTATTTTAGAATTGTTATCACATCATCAAGAATGTAATGAAACGTCGGATATGACGTATTCTGATTTTCAATATATCCATTCTTTAAACTTATCTTATCAGACGGGTTCTTTGGATCAGTTCCTGTATAATCTCCCCAAAAAACAAAGTCATTATGTCCTCTCTTGAATTTATCAATCGCAACATTCATGGCTTTTTGTGTTCCGGGAGCACATACCTGAAGGTTTAAATCAACTATCTCAACCCATCCGAACTCATATCCTGCAGCGATATCCGTTCCGTGAACACTTCCCTGCACAACCTTTTCAATCTCTCTGCTATTCATCACAGCATCAACTGCACCAAGCACGTAGGGTTCCCAGCAAATCCTGGATGTCACCAGCGATGATCCCGGTGCAACCTCCGACATACTCTGGTTGTAGCCGACAAAGTATACTTCCTTTTTCTGTAAAGCCTCCTCGCAGGCTATGGCAGGTCCGATGGTGTCGGTGTGCTGTGACAGCACAACACATCCGTCTTTTATAAGCTGCATCGCTGCACTCTTTTCATGAGCATAGCTGCTCCAGGTATTGGTGTAGCAAACCTTCATCTTGGCCTCAGGAACAATACTTCTTACTCCCAGCAAAAATGCCGTGTAACCGGATATTACTTCAGAAGTCGGAAAAGCAGCAACAAAGCCGACTAAAGCTTCATCAGATCGTATTATTCCCTCGCTTATCATCTGCTTTATCTTCATGCCTGCAGCGATTCCGCTGACATATCTTCCCTGATAAGCTTCACCCTTAAAGGTGTGGTAATTCTCCGGCACCGAAACACCGTTCATATCCATATACGAAGTCTGGCAGAACTGAGTCTTTGGATATTCGGGAGCAAGTTCTTTTACCATCTCACTGTAACCGTTGAAAAAGATGATGTCGCACCCCTTATCTGCAAGCTCTCTTAAAGGCTCTTCCATCTCATCATCGAGAACGTTGCTGCAGGTAAATATCTCTACGTGATCGCCGTATTTCTTTTCCAGAGCATCCTTTGCCAGAGAGAAGTTATAGGTGTAAGGGGTACTCTCGTCATTATCATAAATAAAACCAACCTTGAGTGTGTCTCTGCCCACCGACGGATTGAGGATCTTGAACACAATACAGAATGCAGCGAGCATTACAAGGCATGTTATAAAAGTTAATATATGAGTTTTCTTCATACCTTATCCTTTCTCCGCCTTATCCTGAGCCGGCTCGTTCTTCTTCATTTCAGCTTCCTGAATCTGTTTATCTTCTTTCTGTCTTCTCTCAAGTTCTTCCTGTGACTTCTCATCAACCTTCTGAACCTCGGACTGTTTCTGGTTATAAATTGCCTGAAGGTCTATAACGCCTTTGTCCACGAGACGAAGGAAAGCATCAAGGGCATCGGGATCAAACTGTGTTCCTCTTCCCCTCTTCATCTCATTCATAACATAATCGTTATCCATGTGATTACGGTATACACGGTTTGAAGTCATGGCATCGAAGGCATCCGCCACACCGATTATTCTTGCAAAAAGAGGTATCTCCTCACCTTTTAGTCCGTCAGGATATCCACGTCCGTCGTATCTCTCATGATGATATCTGGTTCCGTCAAGTACGTGATCCACCAGCGTAAAGTCTTTTAGGATCTCGGCTCCGCTTACTACGTGGGATTTCATCTTTGCATACTCTTCATCCGTAAGACGACCCACTTTATTAAGTACGCTGTCAGGAATTCCGATCTTACCGATATCATGCATCTGCGCAGCCTTACGAAGGCTTGAAAGAGCCTTTTCCCTCTGCCACCATGGGAAACAGTTCATCTCTTCCGCTATAAGCACTGCATAGTCCGCTACACGTGATGAGTGCTGGCTCGTACGCACATCCTTGGCATCGACGGAATTAGCTATTGCCATGACCGTCTCATTTGCCATATTGATCTTAACCTGCTGCTGACGGAGCTGTCTTTGAACCACAAGCCAGGTTGTCCACACGATCAGTGCTATAAGTACAAGGAGCATATATAATAAGAACCCTGACTGTTCATAGAACTCGCCTTCTTTTATTACCGTGAACTTTCGCTCCTCAAGCACTCGTTCTCCGGCACTGTCCAGGATTGCCAGATGGAATGTGAACGTGCCTGAGGGCAGGTTTACGTAGATGATATTGCTGAGGTTATTCTGCGCAACCTTGGTCCACTGGGTATCATAACCTTCAAGATAATATCCCACATTTGGATCCTGAATGGTATAGTTTAATATCTCGGGATCAAGTTCAACTCTGCTGATGCCCTGACCGATAGTAATTGCACCATAGCGATCTATAGGAACCGGAGTTCCGTCAAGCTTTACAGCTGCCAGCTGCATTCTATAGGATCTTACATCGCTGTTGTATTTTTCAACATCGATGACATAAACACCTGTATCACAAGGAAGGAACAGCTCTCCGTTTCCGTTGTAATAATTCCAGGAATTGGCTGTAAGTGATGTACCTAGTCCTCTTCTTGCATCTAAAAGCTCCCAGGCAATCTCGCCGCCTTCAACAAGTTCATCACGCTCAACAACATAGATTCCGGCACTGGACATTACAAAGAGAGTATCCGCATCCTTTACCCAGATATCATAGTTGTTAAAGTAAGGGAACTTGTCCAGAACTCTGATATTTTTGTTCTCGTCAAGATAACACAGACTGTTACTGGTAACGAGAAATACGCCTTCGGATTTCGGATCCTTTATTGTCCTTAAAATTACACCGCTGCTAAGGCCGTCATCCCTTGTAAGCATCCTTTCTACTTTGCCGTCTTTTATGACCGCAATACCGTCTCCGTCCGTACCGGCAAGGATCGTTCCGTCACTCATCTCGGTAATGGTGAGGATCATGGAGTTAATAAGACCATCTTCGTTCTTTATTGTCTTTGTTACTTTATGGTCTTCTATGTAACTGATGCCGGTATCTCCCGCTGCAATGATGGTGCCATCAGAAAGCCCTGTCACGATACGTGCTCTGCTTCCAAAGCTTCCGTTATCAGCATTATATGCCCAGCTTTCGCCGGTGGGTGAATACTCTATAAGGCCGTTTCCGTAGGTGCAAACCCACAAATGGTTTTTCTGGTCAACGTAGAGGCATCGTATTCTCTTTCCCTCAAGCTCCTCTGTAAGCTCATTTTCTATCTCGTTGTGACATCCCTTGTCTACTATATCCAGACCTTTATCAGTTCCGATATAATAGTTTCGCTGCCAGGAAACAATGGAATTCACCACGTTTCTCTCCATTCCGATTGCGCCGTAAACATCTCTGAACGGAGATTTTGCAAGACGAAGAAGACCAAGTCTTGATGATGTGAACCAAAGATTGCCCTGATAGTCACATAACATATGGTCAATGGAATTATTAAAATCATTGGTATTAAGATGATGGAACCCATGGATATTAGAATAAGAAACTCCGCTGTCAGATGAAACGAACATGGTTCCATCATTTAAAAAGCTGATGTCATTGATATTGATAGCGCCCTCGCAGGTGGTTACTCTGATCTTTTTAAAGCTTCCGGCTGAGATGTCGTAGTTGTAAATATTATTGGTAGAAGTACCGACCATCAGCGTTCCATTGGGTGCAAACGTGCAGCAGTTAAACTCTTCTCCATCCTGAGAAAGCTTAATTGAATTCAAGATATTACCGCTCTTAAGCAGATAGAGTGTTCCGTCTGATGAAATTGCCGCAACATGCCCTTCATCATCAGCGGTCATACTCTCAACATAGTAAACCTCAGACAGTGTGTTTGCAGCTTTAAGTCCGTTGTTCATCACAAGGATCTGCATACTTCCACTGGTGCCAATATAATAATATCCGTCGGAAGCACGAACTATGCTTTTTACAGAGTTTGAAGGAAGCCCTGAGGACTCATCAAGAACATTTACAACCTTCTCACGGATCACTATGGAAAGGCCGTTATCATTGGTACCTATCCAGAGTCGTCCCTCTTCATCCACATAGAGGCAGTTTACGTTTTTTACTGATTCGTAATTGTCTATCCAGCGAAACTCCCTGCCGTTATACCTATAGAGTCCTGCGTATGTGCCGATCCAAAGCACACCGTCATTGGTCTGTGCAATATCATTGGCCTCACCACATGGAAGACCGTTATTAGAACTGTAAACGCTTTGTACATAGTCGTTATAATCTTCTGAGTTATCCGCACTGATATCCTCTGCTTTTGAAGGAAAAGAAAAGCACATAGACAGACACAGGATAAGCGCAGCACCAGTTGTGGTGCCCTTTCTTACAGCATCAATTTCTTCCTGATTGTCCTTAATGTGCTTTAAGAAAACTACGATGAAAACCGCACCTATGGTAAGAACCTTGTCTACAAACTCAAGTGCCAGCTGTCCAAAGACAAAACACAAAAACGGAGGCCAATTCCTATCAAAAAGATAGTAGATAACTCCGTCTCCCCACTTATTTCCGGTAAAACCTTCTGCAAATATCATATTGACGGGAACTGAAACAACGAGCGCTGTAAGAACAACTAAAGAAGCAGCTTTCATATAGCCATAGAGATAGTCAAACCAGTTTTTCTTTGCTGCCATTCCAACAATGATGCCCAGGGCAATACTGGTAATTGAATACATGACTGAGAGTGGATTCACCAAAGCATATGCGAGATTTCCGGTAACTCCGACCATGGCGCCACATACTGGGCCCAAGACATAAGCACAAAGCGCTGTGCCAAAAGAGTCAGCCCAAAGCGGAAGCTCCAGCCATACAGCTAAAAACTTTCCAACTATATTGAGACCTGCACACATAGCTACAAACAGAACAATCTGAAGATTCTTCCACTTTTTCATATGCTATTTCTCCTAAACTCCCAACAGTATTGGTATTCTGTACATTCATCCCTTATATACAATTATATTCTATATACCGTACATAATCAAAAGAAAATAAAATATATAAAATTTTAATAAAAAATGGGAAGAAAGATCCATGAAGGTTTCTTTCTTCCCTTATTTTTTACATCAAAGCTCCGGTCATCAGCTAAGTCCCAGCACTTCACCGTAGATCAT
>JAEEGH010017787.1_pt1 | contig 15101 bp, 10 predicted proteins | sample 9134181 | NCBI WGS metagenome assembly JAEEGH01 (sample SAMN16246544, study PRJNA631951) | gut metagenome | biome: gut microbiome; feature: rumen; material: DP-attached | host: Bos | place: Iran: Karaj | collected 2018-10 | reverse complement strand
GAATGAACTGTGCCTCAGAAAATCCTAATGAGGTATCAAGATTGAAAGTTACTTCACCCGGATTTCTTGTTGCATCAGCAAAAGAAACTACAATCATATTGTAAGTTTCTGGAACTTCACTGATACGAAGTACTTTTGCACCATTATTAAAATTCTGCCAGTAACCGGTAAGAATGTGCTTTGGAAGGCCTGGAACTGTAATTACTGTATCATCGCCGCCCTGCCCCGGGTTGTTTTCTTCCGGCTCCTCTTCTAACGGAGGATTATCTGGAGGTAAAAGAGGTTCATCTTCTGCAACTCCAATTTCCAGCCACAAAGCAGGAACTCCATCAGGCTGCCAGCCATCTAAAGCAGTATGAGCCAGACGACACTGATATATCAGACCCTTGTAAGTTACCTTATCACCAATATTGTAATTTGTGCCTACAGCCCATGGTGCTATTGCCGAATATGCTGCTCGCGCACTAACTGTCCTTGTATTCTGTATATCTGTTATAGCATTAGAACAGCCTGTAAATGCAATGCCAAAAGCCAGAAGCCCGGCACCAATTATTTTTTGAAACTTTTTCATTTAATATCCTTCTTTTTTAGATTCTACTCCACAAGGCTGGAGTTTCTGCTGGATTCCAGCTTTCTGAATATGCTACATGTGTTACAAGACATGAATAGTTAGCACCGTTGTAAGAAACAACCTGACCTGCTGTATATGTTCCCATTACAGCCCATGTGTCTCCACCTGCTGGAGGCTGATTCTGACCTGGCTGATCACCACCCTGATCTCCCGGCTGAGGTTCTGGCTCTGGCTCAGGTTCTGGTTCAGGCTGCGGCTCTGGATCTGGTTCAGCAGCTGCACTACCCTTTGTGACTGTATAATTTACAGTTCCAGAAACACTTGTTCCAAAGTTGTTAGTAAGCTTTACCTGATATGCATAAGTTCCGTTAGCCTTTCCAGAAACATTAAATGTATAAGACTGAGCGCTTGGAGAATTATCTTCAAAAGTTACCGATGCAATTTTTGCTCCATTTTCATAAAGTTCTGCAACAGTACCGTTATTTCCCCACCACATATTCATTCTTAATCCGAAAGAAGCTTCACCGTTCCATGAAGTCTGTTCAAGAGAAGGAGTTCCAGGAAGACCTGTAGCTTTTGAACTTGAAGGGATTTCTGTTCCTGGATTTGTACCAGGGTTAGTTCCTGGGTTATCATTTCCAGGATTTGTACCAGGGTTAGTACCTGGATTGTCATTTCCCGGATTAGTTCCCGGATTATCATTACCAGGATTATCTCCGCCGTTGTCACCAGGATTAATATCTGTTCCAAAATCAACTCCGTTCAAAATTGATTCATGAACAATGTTTACAAGGTCATAACCGTTTTTCCAGTCATCACCATCGAGCTCCCAGTACATAGCTCCGCCAAGACCAAGCTCATTGATATAGTCACACTTTGTTTTGATTGTAAGCTGATCATCATAAGTATAAAGCTCTCTTGCTCCACGGTTGTACAACCAGCAGGCCTTACTTACTTCATCACGATACTTTACCCAGCCCGGTGTATTTTCCAATGCCTTAACTGCAAAATATGGGCTCTGTCCGCCAACGCCCCATTTTCCAGACAAGGTTGAACCACCAGTACCAAACATACCGTCTCCAACGCCATCACCATCAAAATCAAGACCGCCAGAAACATTGTTCCAGCCACGACTGTAGAAAGGAAGCCCTACAACAATTTTACTTGCAGGAACACCTTCCGAAATGAACTTTTTAACAGCCCAGTCAATGTTATACTTTTCTCTAACATCATCTGAATAAATGCCGCAGTTCATGTTTGCATAAAGCGGAGCCTGATGTCCTGTATTGCTTTCAAATGCACCGTGCATATCATAAGTCATAAGATTCAAGGCATCCAGATATTTGCAATAGTCACCAGGATTTGTTACAGCGATTTTATCATAACCTACACCAATAGCGGCTGTAAGTTCATACTTTTTGCCATCTTTTCGTCCCTGAGCATCCAGAGCTTCGCGGATAGCTTTTAAGAACAAAGTAAAGTTTTCTTTATCTTCAATTCCACCAGGAGCACCCATATCATACTGATCATTTCCATCTTTTGGACGATCTACTCCAGGATATTCCCAGTCGATATCAACGCCATCAAGACCATACTGAACAACAAAGTTTGTGAGATTTTCTGCAGCACGTGCACGTGTAGTGGCATTAGCAGCGGCAGCATGGAAACCATTTGATTTAGTCCATCCACCAACAGAAATCAAAACTTTAAGATGAGGATATTCCTCCTTGAGTTTACGTAACTGACCTAAGTTACCTTTGTACTCTGTATCCCATTTGTCGCCAGGGTATACAATATCTGTAGTTGCCCATGGATCAAAAATCTGAACCGCCTGCGAAGAAGGATCCAGACCAACAAATGCATAATTAATGTGGGTTAATTTGTTTGCAGGAATAGATGTCGCATAATAGTTATCATGCGCACCATAGATTCCCCACTCACAGAAGTAACCAACAACCCTTTTTGAACTGGTAGCCGTAGCCGCAGCCCTTGCAGATTTGGTGCCATCAGTAAGCCCAGAATCCACAATCCCTTTACAACTTGTAAAGGCCAACGCCATGGCCATTGCAGCCAGAATAGTTTTTGTCTTTTTCATAAGACCTCCTTATATTTTTTTAATGTTTGTTCTTTCTTTGTACTAACCGGGTTTTTGGCATAGAAAAAACCGCCTGATTTTCATCAGACGGTTATAAGATTCAATATGATTATTTTTTAGAATCCAAGACGAACTACAACACCACGAGCATTTGTTGTGAATGTAGTAGCACTCTGGTCATTTACATCGTCGTAGCAGAAGCCATATGCGAGTCCACCGCGTTCGCTGTGATCATGCCAGAACTTTGAGTAGTAGTTACATGGGCCGGCATTGTAATAAGCTGCAGCATTGTTCCAGTATGCATCTGGTTCCATGTGTGCAACGTGACGGTTAAGAGCTGCACAAATCCAAGCTTCAAGAGCAAGTTCCATAGGATTTCCGGAAGCGAGAACTCCGTAACCTTCGAAAACTTCACTTGTAGTTGGCTTACCGCGGATTACATAAGTCTGACCTGCAGCTGCAATTGCACCATAAGCTTCAATACAGCGGAAATAGAGATTTGTTCCATCACCAGTAAGAATAAACTTTCCCTGTGGATGAGTTACAGTCTGGCTCTTAGAAGCAATTGTGTTCCAGGTCTGTGTAACGTAATCATTAAAGTAATTACCGTAAGCACCGCCAGTTCTGTTATCAAATGCACCCTTACATGGAGCAAAGATTCTGTATTCACTTGCAAGAGTCTTGAACTCAGCAGGCATTTCTTTCTTGAAGTAATCCCAGATAACTTCACGCTTTGTAGAAATACCAGTCTGCTGAACACGACCATCATTATCATAAACATTCATAAGAACAGGGAAACCAAGCTGATCTACCTGAGTTGTATTTACCCAGAAACCGTTGTCCGTTACTGTATACTCAAGCCAGTCAAAATATGTTTCGTAGTTAGCATCTGAAGGATTGCTCAAAGAAGGAAGAACTACACCGTTACCATTTCCCCACATTACAAGAGGCTTACCGTAAGAGTAGTAAATACGTCCTGAATATGAAAGAGGAATCTGGAAACCAGTATTCTTTACATCAGCAAGAGTGTACTGCCATGCAGAAGAGTCTGAAGAACCGATTGGAATAAGAGCTCCATCTGGACGTGCATAGCACCATACATTGTTCTGATTCATACAGATGATGTAGATGTAAATCTGATTATCAGCAAATTTTCCGCGTGTATGATTCTGGAACTGATAAGTTACCTTCATTCCCTGTTTACGTTCTACAAGAGTATCGTTTGTATCAATTGGGATACCTCTGTCGCCAGGATTTGAATAAACAGGAGGTTCCGGATTTACAGGATCTCCGCTGGTATTAGAAAGATTTGTAAGTTCCCAAAGCTGAGCGTCTGTACCATTCCATGTCCATGTCTGAACGTTTGCACCGTCTTCTACAGAAGCAGCACTAACATCAAGAGCAAGATTAGAATAAGCATTTATGATTTTGTAGTAAGAACCTTCCTTAGTGATGTACCAGTCCTGATTTCTGTTATTGAGGTCAGTCCACTGAATAACATTTGTACCATCAGTTGTTCCCCAGTTAGCAGCATCAAGTGCAAGGTTTGAATATGCATTTATGATTTTCCAGGTACCGTCAGAATTCTGACGCAAAATCCACTGCTGGTTTGCCTGATTGTCACCATAGCCCCACTGATGAATGTTGGTACCAGGAGCTGTCTGCCAGTTATCATTGTCCAGAGCCTTTCCAGAACATTTAGCAAGAATCTTATATGTAGCACCTGAAACAAGACCAGAACTGTTTTCTACAGGAGCTGGAGTTCCCTTTACAGTAACTTCAATACCTTCTGCTTCTGAACGTCTTCCATTCTTTACAGCAGCTACTGCAACTACATGATTTCCAGCATAGCATTCAATTTCTACCTGCTTTAGAATTGAAGTTTCATCAACTTTTTTTCCATCAAGATAAATATACCATTTGTCTGGCATAACGGAAGGACATCCCCATGCAAGACGAATCAGATTATTCTCTCCAACATCAGCTACAAGACCAAAAGGAATTGCAATTGAAGAATCTATTGAAACAGATCCATCAACAGAAACACTTCTCGAAGCTGAAAGTACAGTTTCATTTGAAACATCATACCCCAGATTTGAGCACCCGCTAAGGCTCAGCGTAATAGCTGCAACTCCCGCACAAATAGCAATTCTTGCTTTTTTCACAAAAGACCTCCAAATTTTTTTATGGACTTTTTCTCCATAAATCATGGTCTCATTGAATTTTTGTGCCGTCAATTCGCAAAAATTTCGGTATATACCTATTATTTTCTGTTATCAGGGGATATATTACTTAACTACGCAGTTTTTACCGTTACGTTTTCCGTAATAAAGGCGGTCGTCAGCATTGCGGATTACCAGTTCATAATCTGTAAGATTTGTTCCGGTACACATACCAACAGTAACTGTGACTTTTATTTTTTGATTATCAAATTCAACAATATTGTTTTCTATTCTTTTTCTCAGATAAGTAAGATGTTCATAAGCCCGAATTTCATCTGTTTGAGGCATGTATAAAACAAATTCTTCCCCACCCCATCTGACTGTAACAAATTCATTATCATACGATTCTTCAATTATTGAACTTACAGCTTTTAGAACAGCGTCTCCTGCCTGATGACCATAAGTATCATTTACCTTTTTAAAATCATCAATATCAAAAATAGCAATCGTATATTTGTTTTCATTTTCAGTTTTATTACGCTGCATGATATGTTCAAAAAAGCGACGGTTAAAAAGCCCCGTCATCAAATCATGATCACTACAATAAGTCAGTTTTTCATTAGCAGCATTCATCTCAAAGAAATACAGATTTGAAATATAGAACATTGTAAATAGAGTGATGCAGAGATTTAATAATCCAATTTCCTGTTTACATTCATCTATTACAGGAAGATATTCCGGAAAGATACATATTTGTTTGATGTGAATAAAATAAATGGCAATTGCATAAATAATGCCACATCCCTGAAAAATCTGCTTCATGCGTCTTTTTGGCGGAAGCAGATAATAAACTGAAGAAATCATTCCAACTACATAAAAGATATAAAAGAATGATCCTCCAGAAAATAATTCACTTGTTAATGAAAAAGTCAGAATTTCAAAATATGTAAAAATAATGTAAAAATCTTTTTCTTCTTTATAACTGACAATTACAATTGAATAGAAAACTGTGCTTAAAATATTCAACATTGAAAGAGGAACTAATCCTACGAAAAAAAATAAAACGGAATTACCTGCATGCACCATAAGGCACATAATCAAAAAAATCCAGGTCTTTTTTTTCGAAAGATAATCAAGAAATTTTTCGCACATAGAAACTCCCTTAAATATATTTTAACACAGTTTCTATATAATTCATAAAATTTTTTTTATTTATTCAAAATTGGTCTTGCACAGTGAACATTAAAGAATTCAATGAGTGGTCCCATGAAAAAGGCCGTAATTATTGTACCAGCACCTGCAATTGTGATAATGGCTCTTGCAGCTCCACCAGAAAGCATGAAAAGTACTACGCCGAGAATTACACAAACAAGGTCAGTAATAATGCGAACGTACTGGAATTTTCCTTTGTGCCAGGTATTTACGATAATAAGAGCAACAGCATCGTAGGTTGAAACTCCAAGATCTGCAGTCATATAGAAAGCTGAACCAAAGCAAATGATCACAACACCAATCACAAGACACGCAATTCTTACAGGAAGAGACGGATCAACAATCACAGTCTGAAGATATTCATAAGTAAACTGTGTGATATATCCAAGTAAGAACAGATTAATGAAAGTTGCAATTCCAATATAGTGACGGTCAAAAATCAGCATGAAAATGAAAAGCACCGCGTTCGCAATAACATACAGCGTACCAAACTTAATTGGTACGAGCGCATCCAGTCCTGCCATAAACGACTGAAACGGATCTACACCAAGTGCTGCAATTTTGAAAATACCAACACTGATTGCACAGATGATTACACCAAATAATGACATTAAAATGCGTTTAACAAGATTCTTCTTATCCATAATTATTCCTTAATTTCGAAGAAGTCAAACTCTCCCGGAGTTGCACGACCGTAGAAAACCGTTTCTGAATTTGCTGCGTTATCGACTGGTCCCTCTTTTACATACAGCGGCTTATAAACCTGTGGCTTAAACATTTCTGGGCGGTCGCTGTCTGGAATGCGGACAAGTTCCTTTACACGGCCCTTAATATGCACATGGAACTCCTGTGGAGCACAGCCATCCCAGGCATAGCAGTAAATACCAAAGGTTTTGTTGTCGTAAGTAAAGAGTGATACACCGCTGCCACCGTCAATCCAGATGCCTGTAGTGTCGAGTTCACGACGGATTGTTGTAAGAACCGGAGCAGGAAGGTCGTAAAGCTTAGAAGGCATTTCTGGAATTGAAAGTACCGTAAAACGTCCCTTGCCATAAGTATCGTAACAGAGGATGCTCTCATGGTATTCACCGTGACCCGCATTCATAATAGACCAGGTTGCATTATTACGGTGCTCAAGCAGAGGGAACTCTATTGGCTGAGCTGATTTCACATAGTTTTTGAAATGTGGGATTTCAGCTGGTGTCTGGAACTCATCTGCAGAAAGAACGCGGTTTGTATAAGTTACACTTGTAAGTTCGGAGATCTCCGGATATTTCTGCAAAGCGCCAATCATAAAAGACGACGTCGCAATTACGTAACCGCCGGCCTCAACAAACCGCCGCAGCTTTCCGACAATCTGTGAATCCTCGAGGGACGCCGCAGTTACCAGTACTTTGCGCGAAGCGCCGAGCTCTGAGAACTCCGGAAATTCACAGCACGGCTCCATAGGAACCCCGACCATCCCAATAAAATCCTCAATATGGTCATCACCCTGAGAATTAAACGGAATATAAGTCTTCAAACCGCAAGGTTCACCAAGTCGTCCCAAAATCCTATCCAGCTTGTCATACATAAATCCAAGTGGAGTTGCACGTTTATTTCCTGCAATAGAAGGCCAGCAGAACATCATAATTTCCTTTGGCTTAGCAAATGCAGTCAGATATGCCTGCTCAAGGTAAGTATCAAATCTGTCGCAATCATAAGGATCAAACCAGCCGCCACCATTACGGCCTGGTGCAACACTTTCAAAATAACGCATCAGCGAATATGAAAGATATCGCGGCAAATGCTGATCCTGCTGAGCTCCATGACGGGTTTCTGTTCCAGTGTAAATTGAATCAAAAATCTCGCGCTGTTGGCCCGGATTATAACCGGTTTCCTGGAAACTCTCGCGCCAGTTCGGATATTTGATGATTATATGAACCTTCGGATTTACCTTCTTGGCTGGCCCGATAATAAGATCTCGGGAAACTTCCATCAACTTCGCAAGGCGGAATTCCTTCCACGAACGATTACCCTTTTCGCGGATACAATCCTCACACATACACTGTGTAAAGAAAAAGTCATCTATAATGAATTCATCAAAAAGACCTGCAGTGTATTCGCTCACTTCCTTAAGACGGGCACGCATCGGCTCATTACAGTAACAGAAAGTATTAAACAGACGTTGACGCTTTTTATCGCTCTCATTCAGATCTGGAGTTACAGTTGTAATTCCGCCGGAAACTTCAATTCCGTAATCCTTCATTACGCGCTTTATCATTTCAATCTGTTCACGGGAAGCGAACTCGTCACGATAAGTTTCAAGGTAAATCTTATCGATTTTCACATATTTCTGAAGAAAATCTGCATCTTTGCGAAGCTGTTCTTCAGTTACGCGGTTTACCCATGCAGCCACACAATAAGTTACGGTCTTGAAATTTTTATAAAACATAGCAGGCTTAAGCTCCTAAAAAAAGATAAATATATCACGGTCAATTTTAAAAAAATTATAACACGGAACTTTTATAAATATTGAAATCTTCTCTATATTTCTAGTAAGTTTTTTTTTACAATTTTTTTACACGCTAATTATATTAAACTACAATTTTTAGTGTACAATGATGACTAAATAGAGGTTATATATGTTTCATAGAAAAGATTCAGCAAAATTCAGAGTTCTCGACAGCAACGGAAAGCCAGTCGCAAATACAAAGGTTCATATCAATCAGATAAATCATGAATTTTTGTTCGGCTGTGGTGCTTTTGAAAGCCTTCCGTACACTCATGGACAGGCTGTACACAACGGTACCGGTGCTCCTCTTCCAACAGGACCAGACGGCAAACAATACACCGAAGAAGAACTCATAAAAGAACATGATCGCCTCGAAGACCGCATGAACAAATGGCTTGGTCTTTTCAACTATGGAACCCTTCCTTTTTACTGGGGCGGCTATGAACCCGAAGAAGGAAGCCCTCACACAGATCAGCTTATGGCTGCTGCTAAATTCCTTAAGAGTAAAGGTGTTACTGTAAAAGGACATCCTCTCTGCTGGCATACAGGCTGTGTTCCATGGCTTATGGAATATGACAATGAAACAATCCTCAAAAAGCAGCTTGAACGTATTCACCGCGATGTAGGTAATTTCAAAGGCGTAATTGATATGTGGGATGTTATCAATGAAGTTGTGATTATGCCTGTTTATGATAAATATGATAACGCAATTACCCGAATCTGTAAGGAATATGGCCGCGTTGGACTCGTAAAAAAGGTTTTTGATGCAGCACAGGAAACAAATCCAGATGGAATCTTCCTTATTAACGATTTTAATCTTTCTGAGAAATACGAACAGCTCATTACAGACTGTCTTGATGCCGGAGCTCCAATCAAAACAATCGGACTTCAGTCACATCAGCATCAGGGAGTGTGGTCTCTCGAAAAAACAGAAGAAATTCTGAGCCGTTTTGAACATTTCGGTCTTCCAATTCACTTTACAGAAAACACAATTGTTGCGGGTCCTCTTGTTGCACCGGAAATCACCGACCTTCAGGATGCACATTATAATGATGATGATTCAACTCCAGAACTCGAACAGAAGCAGGCCGAAAATCTCGAAAAAATGTACCGCAACCTCTTTGAAAATCATCCGCTTGTTACAGCAATCACAAACTGGGACTTTGGCGACGGAGCCTGGCTCAATGCCCCTAGCGGTGTAATTCGTAAAGACGGCAGCCTTAAACCATCATATAATGCCCTTCACCACCTTATAAAAGAAGAATGGCACACTGAACTGGACGCAGAAACAGACGCAAATGGCTTTATCACAATTGAAGGTTATAAGGGAAAATACGAAATTTCCAGCAACACCGGCAAAAAAGCGACATTTGCACTCAGTAAAGGCGGCGATATTCAGCTCCTTTAGAGCTTTCTGCCCCTTTTGTGCATCTTTTTATTACTAATAATTTCTCTAAAATCTTTTTTGATTGTTCCGATAATGGAACTATGAGAGCATCTAATAAGTCTAGTATCATAACCGGAGTCGTTTTGCTCGCGCTGGCGGCCCTTTTTACAATCAGTTTAATTCTTCTGCCACTGGATTACGGCGTTGCCGGTCCAGGACATAACAATATTATTTACTTACTCGGAGACATGCTGTATTCAGTATACGGATTCTGCAGCATTTTGATTCCATCTTTCCTGCTTGTTTCAGGACTTTCATGCTTTGCTTCTAAGTGGACAGCACGCAAAACACTTCGCCTTTTAACAGCACTTATTCCATTTTTTACCTGTGTTGTAACAGAAAGCATTATCCGCTCAATCGTAAAGGTAGATCATTCTCCTTTTGCCATTGCTAAAATCCTCATTGCGCTTGTAACTGGCGCTATGTTAGTTGTAATTGAATATCTTGGAACCGGAATTATAGCTGATCGTCTTAATCATGGCGGCTTTAAAAATCTTAGAAAGAAGCCTTTAAAAACCAAAGATTCCGCAGATGATATTCTTTCTGATGTTGAAGATATTTCAGAACCTGAAGAGACATCAGAAGAAACAGATACTGAACTTCCAGAATTCAAAAAACTTTCAAAACTCAAAGTACCAAAGGACACTCTTTTTGGTAAGTTGAAGAAAAAGTTCAAGAAAGCTGATGATGAAGATGATAACGATGAAACTGTAGTCTCAAAACCAACAATTTTTGATGAAATTCTTGATGATGTTGAACCATATGAGGAAGAACCAGCTGCAGAAGAAGAAACTTCCGTAGAAGAGCCTGTAGCGACTGAAACATCTTCCCTCACACAGGAAGAATTTGCTGCCCTCACAACACCAGCCGATGAACTGGAATGGCCGGGACTTCCTCCACAGCCAAAGAATCTTCCTCCAGAATATGATGCAGATTTCGATGAAAACGATCCTGCCTTGGAATTCCCTCCAAAAGACGACAATACAGACGATACAGTAGTTGAAACTGTTGAAGACGCACAGCCAGTAGCTCCAGAAAAGCCAGCTTCTGACGATAACAATGACCCATACGCAACAACACGCTATATAGACTCAGTTGTGGAAAATCCTCTTTATCCTCATAAAATCGTGATAAACGATGATCCAACCCCTGCTGAAGAACCGGAAAAAAAAACTCCAGCTCAACCAGTAACTGAAAAACCCAAATATCCTACACGCATCCAGCTTCAGGATGATGCAGTTTTTGAATCAAAAACAGAACCTGCTATTAATACAAGGCCAGCTATTTACAATAAGCCTGCAGAAGATGCTAACGAACGTGCAGTTGGTTCATATTTTGAAGATGAAGTTGATGAACCTAAAATCGCAACAAAAGAAAATCTCTATAATTACTTTGAGAATGTAGATACTAAAAAAACAGCTCCAAAGATTGAAGACCCATATCAGGCCGAAAAGACTCCGGTGTCTGAACCTGACGAAACTAGCGCAGCCGTAGGGGACGACCATCAGATCTTCTCACAGCTTGCCCAGCAGGAAGAAACACAAGAAGAAGTAAATATCTCAACCGCCGCAGCAAGCGTATTTGCCGCAATGGATGCAGATATCAGAAAAACCATGCCGGCAAAAGCACCTGCAGCTAACACTCAGAGCTCAAACCCGGCCTCTGCAAACAATCTCACAAGAGATGAACTTTCAGATTTCTTCAATGCCCAGCAGGAAGAAAACACACCTAAAACAAAGGAAATCGCCGCAAATCCACCAAAAACACATCGTGCCGCAAAAAAAGGCCCTTATGTTATTCCTTCAGATTTGCTCACAGCATACAAAGATGACCAGTACTGGATTATCGATGATGCAACAAAACAGGCTTCTCTCAGCCTCAAGCAGACCCTCTCAGAGTTCAATATCGAAGCTGACATCATCGGAATCAAAAAAGGTCCAGTTGTTACAATGTTCGAAATCCTTCCGGCCCCTGGCGTAAAACTCAGCAAAATCGTAGCCCTTCAGGATAACATTGCACTCAGCCTTGCAGCACAGTCAGTCCGCATCGTAGCACCAATTCCTGGAAAGCAGGCCGTAGGTATTGAAGTTCCAAACAGAAACCGCTCAGTAGTCGGCTTCCGTGAAATCATAGAAATGGACCTTCCTGAATGGAAGAAAATGGCCGTTCCAGTAGTACTTGGAAAAGACATCCTCGGAAAAGCTCAGCTTATCGACCTTGTAAAAACACCACATATGCTTATCGCCGGTGCAACAGGTTCAGGTAAATCAGTTTGTGTAAACTCTCTGATTCTTTCAATCCTGTACAAGAGAAGCTTCGAAGATGTAAAGATGATTCTCGTAGACCCTAAAGTAGTTGAGCTTAAGCTGTACAACAATATTCCTCACCTTCTTACTCCGGTTATTACAGAACCTAAAAAAGCACTCCAGGCCCTTCAGTGGTGTCTGTGCGAAATGGAACGCCGCTATGCCCTTCTCGACAGCATGGGTGTACGCGATATTTCTAACTACAACGCAAAAATCAAACAGCAGAAAATCTGTACACAGAAACTGCCTTATATCGTTGTTATTATTGATGAGTTTGCGGACCTCATGGCAACAAGCGGTAAGGAGCTCGAAAACATCGTAGCCCGCCTTACAGCAATGAGCCGTGCCGTAGGAATCCACCTCGTACTTGCAACACAGCGTCCGTCTGTAAATGTAATTACAGGTCTCATCAAGGCAAATATCCCAACCCGAATCGCATTTATGGTTGCCAGCCGTACAGACTCGAACATCATCATAGATACAGTCGGAGCTGAAAAGCTTCTTGGCCGCGGTGATATGCTTTACGCTTCTGCAGTTGATCCAGCTCCAATCCGTATCCAGGGAACTTTCGTAAGTGATCAGGAAGTAGAAAATGTAGTAACCGCAGTAAAAGATTACGGCGAACCAGACTACATCGACGAAGAAATCTTTGTAGAAGATGAAGAAGACGAAGCTCGTGACCTCTTCGGAGAACCAATGAGCGACGACGATCCGTTGTACGATCAGGCCCTCGAAATTGTAGTTCAGAGCGGAAAAGCCAGCGCAAGTTATCTCCAGCGCCGCCTTAAGATCGGTTACAATCGTGCTGCACGCCTCGTAGAAGAAATGGAAGAGCGTGGAATTGTAGGCCCTGCAAACGGTGCTAAACCTCGCGAAGTAATTCATATTCCATAATAAATAACCGGGGTCCCAATGATTCTTGCAATTTTGTGCTTTATAGTCGGTGCCGCACTTATTGCCACCGGCATATACTTCCTCACTCCAGGCTTCCAGAGCAAAACAAACTTCCGTCACACAAAAGCAATCAGTTTTGTGGCACTAGGGCTCGGAGCTTTAACCCTCGTCTGGGGCTTTATGCTGTTTACCTTCCCACAGGCACAAGCCGCACTCGCATTAGTTTACATGTTCCTTTTACTGGGAGCCGTTACCGCTTTGATGATTTTAATGAAGTAAATCTCCAGACAATTAGTAAATCAAAACACCGAATTTTTTTTACTTTTCAAACAAATTCACTTATAATTTAAATATAGGAGTAAAAAAGTATATGAATTCAATGTTATTAAACATCATCATTCAGACAATGCCAAAAACAGACGCCAATAATTTTGAAGATTCCCGTCTGATTGTTAAACCAAGACAAAAATGGAAGGAAGATGGTTTCAAAGGACTCATAATTCTTCTTTTATGTCTCGCCGCAATAATACTTACAGATAAAGTTCCTGTTCCATATTTAGGAAGCATTTTCTTCATTGGAGGCTTCTTCGGACTGCTATACACCTTAATGTTCACCATCCGCGGCTTCATGGTTTACAAATACTATTATGATATTTACAAAGAAGAAGATTTAAAAAAGCTCGACGAAAATTATTCAAAATAGATTTTGATTTATGAGGAAGGGGCAAATCACATATTCTGAACTGCACGAATTTTCTGTATTATGATTTAGGAAATTCTTTCCTGTAAAAGTATATATTCATTACCGATAATACATAAAAATATAAATACAAGTAAAAATGCAAATAAAACATATAAAGTTATTTGTTTTTTGATAATTCAGAATTAGTACTTTAGAGAGTTGATGTGCTACTATACAATTTAAAAAGTTGTATAGTGATTTCCTCCTTTGGTTTACTCAGCATTTCTTACTAGTCTAAAACCAATAATACTCTTTTCTGTTGATACACAATGATAAAAGGGCTCTTTTATACAATCTTCTACAGATTCTCTGAAAGAACCTGTTACAAAATAACGGTTTTCATTTAAAGGGATTTTATAATAAACTTGTTCTTCATCAGGAATAAAAGTCTTTGCACCCTGAGGATTTTTTATTTCTGTAATATTGTCATCAATATTATATAAATCCCACAAGTATTCACTCATTGTACCAAATAAATCATATAGTCCAAATTTTGTTGGATTATAACTACAAATACTAGAAGGAAATGTATCTAAACTATTCTCTAAAAAGCCACCATGCTTTAATAATTCATCTTTTGAAATATTATTATCTAAATATGTAATACCTGATAAATATTGCCATTCTGCTTTTGTTAAAAGACGATATCCGTTTGAGTCAATATTATTAGTAATTTTTATAATTCCATCTTCATTTTTTATATTATAATATTTTGTATATCCATCTTCTACACTTTTCCAATTACAGTACTCAACTACTTCTTCAAAAGAAATATAATATGCAGGCCATTGTAAATTTACACTCAAATTATATTCATAGAATGGATCTGCCTCTGCTCTAATTTTTCTTTTCCAATATTCAATTTCTTTTTTAGAATATTTTTTTGAATTATTTAAATAAAAAATCCATTCATCAACAGTTATCATTGTTTTTGAAACATAAAATGAATCTAAATTGACGTTTTGTATAATTCCATTATCTAGTTTTCTGTAAAACTTTGTGGCAGGAATTTTCACCATATTATCTAATGCAAAAAACTTAAACAAGGAAAAAATACATATTATTATAGTTAGTATTTTTTTATTTTTCATCTTTCTTTCTCCAACTTAAAGCTCTTTGAGAAACTTCTTTATAATCATTAACACCCGGTCTGTTAGGATTCAAACTATCACTTTTAT
>JAEEGH010017785.1_pt1 | contig 15102 bp, 21 predicted proteins | sample 9134181 | NCBI WGS metagenome assembly JAEEGH01 (sample SAMN16246544, study PRJNA631951) | gut metagenome | biome: gut microbiome; feature: rumen; material: DP-attached | host: Bos | place: Iran: Karaj | collected 2018-10 | reverse complement strand
CAACTCTTCAAGCAGTACAAAATCGACACGCTCGTCGTTACTGAAAACGGCAAGCCGGTCGGCATGTTGGACATTCAGGATTTGCTCTAAGAATTGGAAAACATCAATTATATGAATCTATTTGCCGAAAGGGGAGGGGAGTTCCTTGTCGCCTATCCTGATTTTATACGCAAAGCCCTGAAAATCAAGGTTATAATCTTTGATTGGGACGGCGTGTTCAATTCGGGCTACAAGGGCGACGGGCTCTATTCCCAATTTTCGGAAGTGGACTCGATGGGGCTGAATATGCTCAGGTTTGGATACAAGTTGCTGACGGGCAGACTACTGACCGCCGGCATAGTCTCTGGCATGGACAACAAGAATACCGAAATGTTTGTCCGCAGGGAGCATCTCGACTTCAAGTGCCTTGGTTTCAAGGACAAGAACGAGGGATTCCAGATTGTGTTGAAAGAATTTGGTGTGCAGCCCGACGAAGTGGCTTTTGTCTATGACGACATCCTCGACCTGCCGATAGCCGAGCGTTGCGGACTGCGCATACAAGTAAGGTGCAACGCATCTCCGATGTTCACCAACTACGTGAAAACCAATCTTTTGGCTGATTACGTAACGGCGCAAGTAGGGGAGGGGCACGCCGTCCGCGAGGTGTCGGAACTATTGTTGGCCTGCATTGGCAAATACGACGACGCAGTCAAGAGCCGCACGGATTTTGACGACGCATACGCCTCGTACATCGCCGAGCGCAATACAATCACCGCCCGCGAATACATCGCCAACCGACGGTATTGATGTAGAGACGCAAAATTTTGCGTCTCCACAAACGCCGCGTCGCATCTACAACGCCGACGGCACAATCGAAAACGCAAAAAATATCAATGCGTATTTGCTTGATGGTCCGAATGTTTTTGTTGAAAGCCGCAACAAACCGATTTGCAATGTTTCGGCAATGGTTTATGGAAATAAGCCCACAGAAGGTGGTTTTTTGATTGTTGAAGAAAAAGATTATTATGGCTTTATTACTCTTGAACCTAATGCAAAAAAGTACATCAAACAATTCATTGGCGCAGAAGAATTTTTGCACAACAAAAAACGCTATTGTCTTTGGCTAAAAGATGCTAACCCAATGGAAATAAGCAAAATGCCATTGGTAATGGAACGAGTAAAAGCGGTACGAGATTTCCGTTTAAAAAGCAAAAAGGCTGCAACCAACAAAAAGGCGAATACACCTACATTATTTGATGAAATTCGTCAGCCCGATACTAATTATTTAATAGTTCCCCGCCATTCGTCCGAAAAGCGTAAATATATTCCAATCGGTTTTATGGATAAGGATGTAATTGTTGGCGATGCAAACCAAATCATCCCCAACGCCACCCTTTATGAATTTGGCATATTGACCTCAATAATTCATAATGCGTGGATGCGTGTTGTTGCAGGACGATTGGAGAGCCGTTATCGTTACAGCAAAGACATTGTTTACAACAATTTTCCGTGGCCTGAGGTTGACGGCGACGGTGGTTGTAAAGACGCGATTAATCGCGTCTCTACGTGTGCGCAAAAAATACTCGACGTCCGCGACCGTTATCTGAAACAAGGCGCGTCGCTTGCCGACCTTTACGGCGAGAATCTCGAACTATTGTACACCGACCTTGCCGCCGCACATAACGAATTGGATAAAGTGGTTTTGGGTCTGTATGGATTGAAGGCAGATGCAAGCGAGGCTGAGATGGTAGGAAGGTTGTTTGAGATGATAGGCTGAGGGAGCGTTATTTGTCGTCGTAGTGACCGTATGCGGCGAGGACGAGGACAACGATTTCTGTATCGTGTATTTCGTACACCATCCTGTGTTTTTTTGATAGACGACGACTCCATTGCCCGGCACGGTCGCCCGAAAGTTGTTCGGGGTGTCCTGTGCCGGTGCGTGGATGCTCTTTGAGTTCGTCGAGGAAAGTGAGGAACTTTTTATATGCCTTCGGTTCGTCTTTTTCCAACTTTTCGGAGTCGTCGATGGCCTTGTCTGAAACCTTAATTGTGTAACTCATTGGCGTACTCTTTTACGGAAATCCTCAAAACTTTCATTAGGTAGCATTGTGTGCATAGGACTTTTTTTCGCCTCGTCGATACGTGCGAAAAATTCCTCCTTTGTCATCAGAGTCGGGTCGGGTTTCTTGGCTGTGAGTTTCTTGATGTATTTTAAGACTTTCGTCATAAGGGTTTCGTCCTCGACTATTGTGCTCAACTCACGGAGCAATTCTGCATTTAATTGTACGGCTGTCATAATCTTTACTTTTTATAATTGTCGCAAAGATAATGATTGTTGTCTTAAAAAACAAAAATTATTTTGCATATAACTCGAAAAAAAGTATCTTTGCATTGTTCAACTATGTGTTCATCAATTATGAAAAAAATAATATTTGCCATCGCAATCACCCTCTCTCTGTGCATCAACGGCGCATTGGGTCAGGGGTACAAAAATCCGGTGTTGCCGGGCTTTCACGCCGACCCAAGCGTGTGCCGTGCGGGCGACGATTTTTATTTGGTCAATAGCACATTCCAATATTTTCCGGGCGTGCCGGTGTTTCACAGCAAGGATCTGATACATTGGGAACAGGTGGGCAACTGCCTGACGCGCAAGTCGCAGGTGGACTTGTCGGGGCTTTACGGACAGCGTAATGCGGAGTTGGGATGGACCAATGCGGGAATTTATGCAACCACAATCCGCCATCACAACGGACGTTTTTATATGGTGACGACGTTGTTTCCGTCGCGTAGGCATTTTTATGTTTGGACCGACAATCCCGCCGGCGAATGGTCGGAGCCTGTTGTAATTGATTTTGCGATAGGAAGTTGCGACCCGACATTGTATTTTGAGGACGACAAATGTTATTTTCTTTGGAAGGAGGGCGACATCAAGATTTGTGAGATTGACGTCAATACCGGCAAACAGTTGGGCGAAATCCATCATCTTGGCGTCGGTCTCGGAGGGCGTTACCCCGAAGGCCCGCACATTTACAAAAAAGACGGTTGGTACTATATGATGTTGGCTGAGGGCGGCACTGAACAGGGTCACCACGTCAACATCCTGCGCAGCCGCTCGCTCTTCGGCCCTTACGAGGGCAACAAGGCAAACCCGATACTCTCGCATTTTAATATGGAGATGCAAAACAGTGACATTCAGGGTCTTGGACACGCCGACTTGGTACAGGCTCCCGATTCGTCGTGGTGGATGATTTGCCTTGGATACCGCACAAGCGGATACTTGTTGCACGTGATGGGGCGCGAGACTTTTCTTGCTCCCGTCCGTTGGGACAAGAACGCTTGGCCTGTCGTAAATGGCAACGGCACTTTGCAGACCGAAATGGACTGCGCCACGCTGCCGCAAGTGCCTATGGCGCCCGACCCTCTGCGCGAGGAGTTCAATTATGTAAAGCGCAACGTCCCCGCCGACAGTTATTCGTCGATAGGTTTGGCGTATGGGTGGCACAGCATCGGCAATCCTGATTTTTCGTGTTATTCGCTTACCGAGCGTAACGGTTGGCTCAGGCTCAAACCCGCCTCGGGCATCACGCTCGACGCCGCCACTTCGCCGACTTTTGTGGCAAGGCGTCAGACGGAGCGTAAATTCACCGCCACGACCTTGCTCGACGCCTCCAAAATGTCGGATGGTATGCAGGCGGGCTTCACGGCATACGCCGCGCCGCTCAATCATTACGATGTCGTTGTGGAGAAACGCGGCGGCAAGTATTATGCAAAGTCCAACATCCGCATTGGCGAGATGTCGCACACGTTCAAGGAGTTGCAATTGAAATCACCTGTTGCGTACCTCCGCATCACTTCCGACAGGGATTATTATTACCTCGAAGTGTCTGACGACGGCGCAAAATTTCAGCCGCTCGGCCGTATGGATTACCGTTATCTGACCACCGAAGTCATCGGCGGATTCACGGGCGTGATGTTAGGCGTGTTCGCGCAGGGCAAAGGCAAAGGCTGCGCGGATTTTGATTGGATGGAGTATGTGGCGGAATGAATTTGTACGGTTAAGAATTAATCGAGTAAATTTGTTGCAATAAAAACAAAATTAATTTTGCATAAAACTCGAAAAAAAGTATCTTTGCATTGTCAAACCAAAAAAACGCAGGAATTATGAGTTACGCACAAATGGAGCATACGTTCAATTTGCTGACAGCCGAACAGCAACAGGCGATATTTAATTTGGCGGTTTTGTTGCTGAACAGCAATTCCACTGTTGCCGACAAACCCAAAAAGCGCACATTTGGACAATATGCGGGACGCGCCACCGCCGTTTTCGCCGACGATTGGGAAATGACAGACGAAGAACTTTGCTCGCTATGAAATACATTATCGACACGCATATTTTGATTTGGCTTGCAACCAATCCTCAAAAAATATCACAGTCAGTATTAGACATTATCGAAAATACTGACAATAGGATTTTTGTGTCAACAATCAGTCTGTGGGAAATTGCCATCAAACTGATTATCAAAAAACTTGACCTGCGTGGCATCGGCATTAAAGAATTAGTGGAAATCTGCAACGGTCAGAATATCAACATTGTCGAGTTTCCTGTTTCAGCCGCCGTACAATACCAAAACTTGCTATTAAAAGAAAACCACCGCGACCCATTCGATCGCGCATTGGTATCGCTTTGTATCGCTGACGGCTACACATTTCTGTCGCACGACAGCAAGATTGCACAGTACGGCGTGGACGGATTGAATTATGTGCAATAGGCGGAGATTTTCAAAAAGATTTGCACCCTATGACACGTCATTTTTGGAACATTTTTACGAGCAAGAAGAGCACCGAGGCCCTGCACGAAATCGAGGTTTTGACGCGGGGTGTCGGGTATATTGTTGATTATAAAAAGTTTGCGGCGGATTATCATATTTTGCAAATTGACATTGAAAACACCAAGACCGACGCCCTTTTTCAAAAGATTTCCGAGACATTCAGCATCGAAAAATACAACGAAATCAAACTTAATAGGGCGGGGGAGGACGAGGTGTTTCTCAACGTGAAGATTATTTGAATTTTATGCAAATCAAATCACGATTTGTAAAAAATCTTTACACCTTTGTAAAATTATTTTACAACTTTACATATTCGCCTAAATGCTAAGTAGTTGGTTATTAACTAAATATCATAATTGGCACACTAAATGAATCGTTGATTGTCAAATGCACTTTTGCATCAGTTGATTAAAACAAACAAAAAGAAAATGAATATCAGAAACGAAAATCCACAAGACTACCGCGAGGTTGAGAACCTCACACGCGAGGCATTTTGGAACGTTTACCGCCCGGGCTGCACCGAGCATTACGTCCTCCACCGCTACCGGAGCAATCCCGCCTTCATCCCCGAACTCGACTTCGTGATGGAGGACGGGGACGGCCGCCTCGCCGGCCACGTGATGTTTTCCAGGGCCGAACTGCTCCTGGGCGACGGCTCCAAGTTCCCCATGTGGACCTTCGGCCCCATCGGCATCCGCCCCGACCTCAAACGGCGGGGGCTGGGGCTCCGCCTGCTCCTGCACGCCCTGGACGCGGCCCGGGCCCTGGGCGTCGGGGCGCTTTGCATGGAAGGCAACATCGCCTTCTACCGCCATGCCGGGTTCGGACTCGCGAGCCGGCTGGGCCTCCACTACCACGCCGAGCCCCCCGGGGCGGAAGTGCCCTATTTTCTTGCCCGGGAACTCCGTCCGGGCTACCTCGCGGGCATCGAAGGCACCTACCGCCCCCCGCGCGGCTACTTCGTCGCCGAAGAGGATCCCGCCGGATTCGCCGCCTTCGACGCCACCTTCCCGGCAAAAACCAAGGCCTTCCGCCCGGGCCAGCTCCCCCAGTTCTGCCGCCGGTGCGGCACCCCCTTGCGCGCCAACGCCGATTGCGGGCTCCAGCCCGGCGGCGGCATCGATTATTCCCTCTGCCGCGCCTGCTCCGCGGCCCCCACCGTCTCCCGCGAGAGCCCTCCGCCGCCGCAGGCATGACCCCACCCGCCATGCCCCCCTCGCCTGCAACCACCAAGGAGCGCATCCTGCGCGCCGCCCTCGAACTCTTCGCCCGCGACGGCTACGACGGCGTCGGCATGCAGCGGATCGCCAAGGCCATCGGCATCAAGGCCCCGTCGATCTACAAGCACTACAAGGGCAAGCGCGACATCTTCGAAGCCATCCTCCGCCGCATGGAGGAACTCGACGCCGAAGCCGCGGCCGCCTGCAATCTCCCTGTCGCCCCTCCGGACAAGGACCCCGCCGCCTACGCCCGCTCCTCCGCGGCCGACCTGGTCGCCTTCGCCCGCCGCCAATTCCGGTTCTGGACCGAGGACCCCTTTGCTTCGGCCTTCCGCCGCATGCTCACGGTCGAGCAATTCCGTTCACCCCGGATGTCCGCCCTCTACCGCGCCCATCTCGGCGCCGGCCCCCTCGAATACGTCACGGCCCTTCTCGGCTCGCGGGAAGCCGCCTTGGCCTTCTACGCCCCCATGCACCTCCTCTACGCCGTCCACGCCTCCCCCGGGGGCCGCCGCACCGCCAGGAACCTTCTGGAAACCCACTTGGCCGCATGGTCGCGCGGATGCGCGGCCCGGTCCGCCCCCCGCGGGAAGGGAGGCGCTTCCGCGCGCCCCCGGCGGAAAGGAACGCCCAGAGCGGGTTGAGAAATCCTGTGGCGGATCTGGGAGGTGCGGCTTTCAGCAGCGCCATGGACCCTTGGACATCCGGCGCGGCTGAAAGCCGCACCTCCCTGTCTGTCGGAGCGTGTATAGTAGGGGGCGTCTTCCACGGGTGTGGAAAGACCCCGGCGCGGGGTAGCTAACCCGCACCGGGTTGCCGGCGGCGGCGTGCACCTCCTGAACCGCATGACCGCGAGTTCGTTCCTTAGTGAGCCGCCGCCGGCATTTCTGCATAGCTCGAACAAATTGGTTGGGTTCCAAGCCCGCAGACAAGGATGAGCATAATGAAACCGCAACAGCAAAGCAATCCCTCCGGCGTGGAGTACGTCGGCATCGACGTTTCCCAGGAGTCCCTCGCCGTCAACGCGGGGGGCCTCTTCGTCGGGTCCGTCGAGAACACCCCCGCCGCCATCGGGGCTCTGGTCCGGAGCCTCCGCAAGCGGCTGGAGGCGGGGCGCGAACTGCGCTTCTGCCTCGAACACACCGGTCTGTATGGCCAAGACGTCTGGTTCGCCCTGGTGGACCTCGGCCAGACGGTATGCGTCGTGGATCCGGCGAAGGTCCGCTGCTACGCGAAAGCCTGCGGCATCGCCGCCAAGACCGACCCCATCGACGCGGCCGTCATCCGGGCCTTCGCCGAGCAGACCCATCCGGTCCCGACCCCCAAGCCCGCGCCCGTACGGCTGAAACTGCGGGAGCTGACCCGCTGCCGCGGCCTGTACGTCCGGATGAGGGCCAGCACCCGGCAGGAACTCGACGCTGCCCGCGACAAGGGATGCCGCAAGCTCCTGGAGCGGTCAATTTGCCAACTGACGGTCCACATCGAACGGCTCGACCGGGAAATCGCGGCCGCCATCGCGTCGGACGAGGAGATGACGCGCTTGAGCGAGGCGCTCAAAACCATCCGCGGCGTGTCGGACGTGACGGCGGCGCTGGTGGTGGCGCTGGTCCCCGAACTGGGCCTGATCGGGCGGAACCGGGCGGGCTCCCTGGCCGGACTGGCACCGTTCCCGAAAGACAGCGGCAAGCACCATGGACGACGGAGAACCGGCAAGGGACGGGAAAACCTGCGGCACGCGCTGTTCATGCCGGCGTTCAGCGCCGTCCGGTGCAACCCGAAGCTGAAAGCCTTCTACGACCACCTGCGCCACGACCTGCACAAACCGTATTACGTGGCCATGGTGGCCGCGATGCACAAGCTGTTCCTGCACATGAACTCCGTCGCGGCCCGGGTGCGGAAGGAGGCGGCATCCGGCTGATCCGCCCAGGGGGAAAGCCACTGCATCCGGACGGGCGGCCGCCGTTGCCGCGGGCGTTCGTCGTGTCCCGCCGCGCCAATCTGCCGCCAGCCAGCAGACCGTGCCCGCCCCCATGAGTGGCGGCCTGCCAATCGGGCAAGCACCACCGCCATGCCCTCGCAAGCCCCTGCCCGTACCGTCGCCACCGTCAAGGAGTCCCCTGTAATAGAGAAAACCGCGACGTTGCCCCTTGCCGCCGTCCGCGCTCCCCCGCCCGCCCCCCCGCCACCCTCAAAGAAATTCATCCAAGTGTTGCAAGAAGCTCGTTGGAACCAGAACTATCAAGAGTATTTACGCTTCAATATCAAAGACCGCACGGGAAACATAGAAAAACACAATTGACTAAGAGGGGCGCGAGATTACAGAAAACATTGGTTTCTTCGCTTGTTTTCCTCGTCCCTGACGCCCCGCGGCCAGGACGCCCGCGCCCCGACAGTCCATCCGCTCTCCTCCCGCATTTCCGAGTCCGCGAAGCGGTTTTCATGTTTTTCAATGTTGATTCCAACCCCCTCCAAGCCATTCGAGTCCGCGAAGCGACATTCGAGACATTCTTGTAGATTCCCAGACGTTTTCCCTCCACAAGGTCGCGCGGGAGCGCGCCCCGTTGCGCTCTCCCCGGGGAGGGACGCGCTTCTGCGCGTCCGCGGTGGGATGCGGAGGAAGGAGACACGGAGGTTCCCGGGAGAGGCTTCGCTCCGGCGGCAGCCTGTCTTTCCCTGCCTTGGACACCGGAAAAGGGTTTGACGGGTGTTTTCGGAGCGTGGACACCCCACCGACAAACTCCACCTCCAAACTCCCTCCGTGCCTCCTTCCTTCGTTCCCTCCGTGTTTCGCGCCGCGGGCCTGGTGATCTTCGGTCTGGCCCCTTTCCTCCCCGGAGCGCTTCTACAGAGCCGGTTCGTGGTGTCCGGCGGCGGGACCGGCGGGGTGGCGCTGGCACTTGGAGGAGGTCAGGGAGGCGATGTCCAGCGAGCGCTTGCCGCACCACTTGCAGGTGTAGGAGGTCTTGGCGCCGCCCTCGTAGAGGGCGGCGTGGCGGCCCTTGCCGGGCCCGTCGGGATGCCGCTGGCAGGCGCTGCCCGTCAGGCTGGCCACGTCACGGGCCTTGTGGCCGCAATATTTGCATTGGTACCACATGGCGTTCTCCTCTCCGTGCACGGTGGCGACCGTGCCGAGGCCCAAGGCCAGCACTGCCGCCATCGTCCGCAAGGAATGTTTCAATGTCCGTTGCATGCCGGTCTCTCCTTCGATTCGTTTTCCAGCAAGTCGGCGGCGAGATACTTCGGGGAGAGATTGTCGATGCCGTGCCGGCCAGTTTCGACTTGCCCCGACAGGGCGCTCCCGTAATACAAATCCATTGCCTCCCTCAAGGAAATTCCGGCCTCTTCGGCCAGGGCGGCGATGATGTCCTCTTCCAGGTTCTCCCGGTAGAAAGCGAGGTATGCGTTTCCCTGGGAAGGGTCCATCATGGCTCGGCTCCCATGGTCCAACCGTGGAAGACCTTCATACCGCGAACCCTTTCCCCCTTGCGTAATCGGTCAAATCGTCGACCAAAGCCTGCCGCCCCATCGTGTGGAGTACGTCGTAGCAGGGCCACACATAACCATCCAATGCGCCGCAGTCGTCCAAAGTCCGGTAGGCCTCCCGGGGCAGCACCTTCCATGCCTCGGCCAGTGCGTGGACCAAAAACACCGCGAAATCCAGTTTTTTCCTCTCTTCCATGCCAACGAATATACCCCCGATTGCCGCTGATTCAACCCGAAAGGGGATGCGGAGAACGGCGGAGAACGGCTGGACTTCTGATGGAGTGTGGCCGCTGTCCATCGGGGGGCCCCCGTGAGCATTCTTTCCCTCGGCGGTTTTCCACCGAAAACCGCGGAATATCGTAAACCGCTCTATCCCTTTCGATCGTTTTCGGCGTCGTCGAGGCCGTGGCGGATACCAAGCCCGAGGGCGGCGAGGCCACCGAGCACTCCGGCCACCAAGCCGGCCCGCTGGAGGTGCTTGCCGGGCGTGGCGGCGTAGCGGAAGCCCGGGGTGGAGGGAGATACGGCGCGCCAGCAGATTGGGCGGCCGCGGTTGAGACACTTGGAGATGACGGCTTCCAGGCGGTCCAGCATCCATGTCCCGCCGTCCAGGCTGCCGAAGTCGCCCGCGAGGCAGCCGGCGGTGAAGCGGTGGCAGTTCCAGCCGAGCAGATCGTATTCCAGGCAAAGGCGTCCGCGGCGCGCGAGGGTCAGTTCGCGGGCTTTGGCCGCCGCGGTGTCCGATGCCAGGGGCGTCCCGGTTTCCGTGTCGCAGGCGGCATGGATGCGGAACCCCGTGCGGATCGCCGCCGGATTCCACTCCCCGGAGGGGCCGTTGAGGAAGTCCGAAAGCGTCACCGCGAGCACCTGTCCGTCCCCGCGGAGTTCCGCGACCCGTCCCCGTCCCAGGTACACGCCGGTGTGGACGAGGGCCGGGACGAGGCCACCGGCCAGAGCGCACTTCAGGGGCGTGCCCGGCGGCGGGGCCGTTTGAAGTTCTGCCCAGCTCATGTCGTTGTTCCTTTCGTTTGCAATGGATGCCAATCGGGTTTCCATGGTTCCCGGCAAGCCTTTTCGCCCCTATGGCCGAAGCGCACCGACTGGACACACGATGACGCCTCCCGGGCGGACGTAGGCGAAGTCCCCCGCCGCCACCACGACCATCCTGAACGATGGCGGACGCATGCGTTGCGTGTCGATTTCCCCGGCCAGGTGGTCCAGGGTCCGTTCCCCTTCGGCAACCAGGCGTTCCCCTCCCAACTTGATTTCCACGAGCCCGTACCGCCCATTCCGCAGATGTACGACGGCATCACATTCCAGACCGCTCTTGTCCTTGTAGTGATAGACCTGCCCGTCCAGCGCCGCGGCATACGAGCGCAAATCCCGCGCGACCAGCGTCTCGAAGACGAACCCGAACGTCTTGAGGTCGTCCATGAGATCCTCGGGACCGAGTCCCAGTGCGGCGGCCGCAATCGACGGATCCGTGAAATAGCGCGTATCCGCCGTGCGGACGGGGGTCTTGCACCTCAGGTTCGGGCACCACGCCTCCATGTCCTCCACCACGAAAATCTTTTTCAGGGCGCCGATGTACGAATAGACCGTGTTCTCGTGGAAATCCCTCGTTTCGTTGGCCGCCAGGTCCGCCCGGACCGCCCCGACGGACGCTTGCGTCCCCTGCAGGCGGGCGAGCGACCTCAGGATGCGACGCGCCGTCGCCGGATCGCGCCTCGTGCCGTCCACGCGCGAAATGTCGTTCTCCGCGATGGCGTCCACGTAATCGGACGCCTGCCGCAACGCCGCCTTCCCCGACATCGCCGTGGCCTGCGGCCACCCGCCCCGGCAGGCGAGGTACGCCACTTCTTCGAGCGAATGACCCATTGCGTCCCCCGGTTCCCCGCGGCCGGCGAAGAGGTCCGCCAGCGAGACGCCGCCCTTGGATTCCAGGCTTTCGAACAGGCTCATCGGCCGCATCGTCAGCCAGGCGAACCGTCCCGTTCCCGTATGGCGGATTTTTCCCTTGTCGGGTGGGACCGCGCTCCCGGTGAGGATGAACTTTCCGAGGCGGTCGGCATGGTCGATGTCGAAGCGCACCGCATCCCACAACCCGGGCGCAATCTGCCATTCATCGATGAGCCGGGGCGATTCGCCGCGCAGGAGACGCCCCGGACGGGTCTCGGCCGCAAGCAGGTTCTGTTCGACCTTTTCCGGGTCGGCCATGTACAGGACGCTCTTGGCCACCTGTTCCGCCGTCGTCGTTTTGCCACACCATTTGGGACCTTGCAGCAACACGGCACCTTTGGCCTCCAGGGCCTCGGCCAGCAACCTGTCGAATATCCGTTTCTTGTAGCTTTTCATCGTGGCCATTTTCCCGGATCTAGACCCGTCCAGCAAGCAAAATGTGAAACTCGGCCGTTTTCCGTTGTGGAACTTGGCGTATCCTTGTTGTGGCGTTTGGCTGACAACGGGAGCACGGTGGGCGTGGTCCATGGGGGGGCGTTACGGGACGAGACCGCCGGCCAGGGCGCACTTCAGGGGCGTGCCCGGCGGCGGGGCGGTTTGGAGCTCTGTCCAAGGCATCCCTATGCGTCCACCTCGTGCCACTCCGCGTCGATGGTCTCCGCGCGCTGGCGCTTCCATTCCCGGTATTTCTCCAGGTCCGCCCCGGCGAACGACAACGCCACCGCGAACACCCCGGCGTCGTCCGTGAACCCGACAACCGGGATGAAGTCCGGAATCAGGTCCAGCGGCGAGAGCACGTAGAGGAGCGCCCCCACCAGGGTCGCAACCACGGTCCACGGGATGACCGGGTAGCGTCCGGCCATCCAGTCCTTCAGCAGCGAGAAGACCTCGCACACGTCCTTCCAGTACTTCTGCAGCACGGAGATGTGCCGGAAGAAGCCCTTGAGCTTCCCCTCCTTCTCCACCATCTCCCCCACCGTCTCCTCGCTGACCTTCCCCGCGTACTTCCGCGACTGTTCCGCGGCTTCCGCTTCGCTGATTCCGTTTTTACTTTTTGCGTCCATGGCTTGTGTCTCCGTCGTTTCCGGGCGTTGGGTGTCAGTGGACAATCGGCGGCTTCCGCATCAGCCACCGCAGCCAAAGGCTTGAAATCCACCGCTGCAGGCGGCCTTTCCAGCTGTAATCCGGCATGAATCCGTTCGTTTGCATTGCCAATCCTTTCAACGTTCCATTATTTTCCCATGGTCTTCCCGTCATCGATGCCATTCCGCCGGCGGGAAGCTCCGGGGGATATACATACACAAGTCGCGGGGGGCAGCGGAGTGGTTACACCATTTGCGGGTGCAAGGGCGATTCCCCGTGGGCGGAAAAGGAAACTCCGACAGCGTTGTCCCGTTCCGCTGAATATTGGAAAACAACTCAAACAACGCGAAAGACAACTCCCGACAACTTGTCTTCCGGGCTCCGGGGCCCCATCGGTGTTCTCTCTTTTTTCCAATTCGTCTTTGGATAATTGTTTTGGGTTGTTTTCAAGTTGTTTGAGTTGTTTTGGAAATGGGCGGTTCCATGGTCCGCCCGCCAACTCCAGATCGTGGATTGCCGCGGTTCAAGCAGACGGCGGCTGGACGGAGCCATCGACCGAGCCGGAGGGGGTGTCCGTTTCCTGGGGTGCGTTCCCTGCCGAAGGGGCAGCATCCTTCTTTGCGGTTTTCGCGGCCTTCACGCAGAAGCGGGCAAGGTAAAGCAACACGTCGATGACGACCATGATGACGACATACCAGGCAAGTTTGCTCATGACCCTATTCTCCTTTGCTCTCCCCGCCGAGCTCGCCCAGCAGACAAACGAGGTTCCAGGGCACGCTGATCGTGACTTTGATGGCTATGAGCCAGAGGATGATTCGAAGCATGGCAATCTCCTTTGATGGTTGTTGGTTCGGGGGTCAATGCACAATCGGAGGCTTCCGTGTCAGCCACCGCAAACAAAGGTCTGCCAGCCACTGCTTCAGTCGGCCTTTCCAGCTGTAGTCCGGCATGAATCCGTTTTTATCCATCGTCTGCTCCTTTCCGAAAACGTTCAATTCCATTTTCAGAGGAAATCGTTCTTCGGGGATTTTAGTGGAACAGGAGGGATGGGGAGGGCAGGAGTCAGGCGGGGGCGGCACCTACGCGGACGAGGTCGGGCATCATGTCCAGCTTGCCGCAGTGGAAGAGGATGGACGTGCGCAGGTTCTCGAAGTTCCGGTAGCCGCGCGCCGCCGACAGGATCGAGGCGATGACCGAGTTGTAGCCTTCGGCCCGGCCGTTGTCGATGCGGCTGTCGAACCACGCCAGCAGGCCGTACAGGTGCTTCTTGAGCATCTGGGCGACCTTCACCATCGGCCGGATGCCCAGGCGGAGGACCTCCTTGTACCAGGAGTCGAAGGCCGCGCGGGCGAACTTCTTGTCCCGGCTCCGCCAGAAGTGCTGGAACGCCTCTTTCAGCCCCCAGGCCTTGCCGGTCTCGAGGGCGCAGCGCAGCAGGTCGCGGCGTTCCGCCTCGGCTTCGGGGGAGAGGTGTTCGGTGCCCTGCAACCAGAGGTATTTGGTGTTCGACAGGCGGCGGTCCTTCTCCTTGAGCAGGCGGGCGTGTTCTTGGCGGCGGGTCTGGTCGACGGCCTCGCCCAAGTGCTGCTGGATGTGGAACTTGTCGAAGACGACGTCGGCGTTCGGCAGCAGTTCCCGGATGGCCTTCTCGAAGGGCGCCGACATGTCGATGGCCACGGCGCAGACCATCTGCTGCTGCCAGGGCGTGAGGGCCTTCTCGATCAGCTCGGCGGCGCCTTCCGCGCTGCGGCCCCGCGTGAGATCCAGAACGCGGGATTCATCGAGGTCCACCATCGCGCAGGCGAAGTCGTCGGCCTTCTTGCCCTTCAGGAAGGCCTTTTCGTCCATGCCGATGTAGGCGACTTCCTCCCGGCCCCTGCGTGCCATTCCGCGCTCCACGGCCGCGTTCATGATTTCCTGGGCCTGGTGCCACTCCAGGCGCAGCAGTTTGCAGGCGTGATCCTTGCTGCGGGCGGCCTGGAGGACCTGTATGGCGAAGGCCTCGAAGAGCAGGGTGAAGCGCGAATGCTTGCCGGCCCACGGCAGTTCGATGACCTTCGCCCCGTGCTTCGGGCAGGCCACGCGGGGCACGCGGGCGTGGATGTAGGTGGCGAACTGCATCGTGTCCAGATGGCGCCAGGTGCGCTCGGGCTGCTGGTCGTGGAGACCGGCGAGGGCGCCGCATTCGGGGCAGGGCGCGGCCTTGGCGGCGTAGGCCACGAACAGGTCCAGGCGGCGCGCCTCGACGTTGAGGTGGAGGCGGGTGACGGTCCATTCCTCGCCCAGGCCGAGCAGGAGGGAGTAGTGGCGGGCGAGGGCGGAATCGGTGGGGTTGGGGATGTCTGTGTTCATGTCCTGGAGGATACACCCCGGAGGGCCTGGAAGCGACCCCGGGAGCCCCTCCTCATTCAAAGCGGATCGGAAGCACCCGCCTCTGTCGGGGTTTGGCACTCATGCCGTCGCGCGGGGAGGGGCGCACATTCGAGCCGAGGGGCCCCGGACCGCCCGCAGGGCGTGGACGGGGACACGGTTCGGGGGCGAGCAGCGCG
>JAEEGH010017782.1_pt1 | contig 15104 bp, 10 predicted proteins | sample 9134181 | NCBI WGS metagenome assembly JAEEGH01 (sample SAMN16246544, study PRJNA631951) | gut metagenome | biome: gut microbiome; feature: rumen; material: DP-attached | host: Bos | place: Iran: Karaj | collected 2018-10 | reverse complement strand
TTGATCAGGCCGTTGCCGAGCGGTTTGATCTCCAGGACCGCGCCACGGACGTCAAACTTCGACACGATGGCATTGAGTTCTTCTGTGGTTCTCATATTCAGATGTTAGATGTTTCCCAAACTTTGGTTTCGGTGCAGCGGGCCATCACGCCGAGTCCGCCGCAGGACAAACGGAAGTCGCCCTTCTCCAGGCGCCACAGGCCGTCGGCCCCGACGAAGGCGAGCTCGTGGGCCGGCACCTCGAAGGTGACGGTCTTGGTCTCACCCGGCTCCAGGGCGACCTTCTCGAAGCCGCGGAGGCGCTTGACGTCCGGAATGAGGGACGCCACGAGGTCGGAGCTGTACAACAGGACGGCCTCCTTGCCGGCGCGTTCGCCGGTGTTGGTGACCTTGACGGAGACTTTCAGGACGTCGCCGGCCTTGAAGTCCGCCGGGCTCTCCAGTACGAGGTCGCTGTAAGCGAAGTCCGTGTAGCTGAGCCCGAAGCCGAAAGGCCACTGGACGTCCATGATGGCATCGTAATTATAGGATCCGTCCATCACTTCACGGTGTTCGGACACCTTGTAGTCGTACGTATGGAGGGAGTTGATATGCTTGGCATAGGTAAACGGAAGCTTGCCGGAGAAGTTCTCGTCGCCGGCGAGGAGGGCGGCCAGGGCGTCGCCGCCGTAGTTGGACGGAAGCATCACGTCCACAACGGCTTTCACGAGCGGTTCGATGTCGCCGATGATGCGAGGACGGCCTTCGTTGAGCACGAGGATGACGGGCTTTCCGGTGGCGGCGAGCCTCCGCACGAGCTCCTTCTGGTTCTCGGAAAGGTTCAGGTCGTCCATGTTGCCGGGCGTCTCGCAATAGGTGTTCTCACCCACGCAGGCGACGATGACATCGGCCATGCGGGCGGCGGCAACGGCCTTCGCGATGCCGGAGGCATCCTCGGACTGCCAGCTGCCGAAAGCGTTGTCATACTCCACGCCGGGCGAATAGGTCACCCGGGGGAACCGCTGCTGCAGCGCCTCCAGGATGGTGTTGTACTGCGGGACGAACGCATCGGCATTGCCCTGCCAGGTATAGGACCAGCCGCCGTTCAGAGTGCGGAGGCTGTTGGCGTTCGGGCCGGTCACGAAAATGCGCTCGGTGCCCTTCAGCGGCAGGATGCCCTCGTTCTTGAGGAGCACTTCGGACTCGACAGCGGCGTCATAGGACTGCTTTGCAAAATCTTTGGATGCGAACTCCGGATACTCATGTTCCCAGGTCGGGTTCTCGAACAGGCCCAGGCGGACTTTCAGGCGCAGGATGCGGCGAACGGCATCGTCGATGCGTTCCATCGGAATCTCGCCGCTCTTCACCAGGTCGATGATGGCGGTGCAGCACTCGGGATCATAAGGGTCCATGATCATGTCGATACCGGCGTTGATGCCCAGGGCCAGGGCCTCGCGCTTGTCGGCGGCCACGTGGTCGCGGGTGAACAGGTTGTCAATGTCGGCCCAGTCGGTGACGAACATGCCGTCCCAACCCAGTTCCTCCTTCACCCAGCCGGTGAGAAGCTTCTTGTTGGCGTGCGTAGGGACGCCGTTGATGGAGGCGGAATTGACCATGGCGGTCAACGCACCGGCCTGGAAGCACTCCTTGAACGGACGGAAATACTTCTCCCGGAGGTCATTGTCCACGATATAGGCCGGGGTGCGGTCCTTGCCGGTATGCGGCACACCATAGCCCATGAAATGCTTGATGCTCACGGCCGCATGCTCAAGGTCGACATGGTTGGGATCATCCCCCTGGATAGCGACGGTCTCGATACGGGCCATTTCGGCCTGCAGGTACGGGTCCTCGCCAAAGCTCTCCCACTGGCGCGGCCAGCGCGGGTCGCGGCCCAGGTCCATGACCGGGGAGAACACCCACGGGCACTGGGCGGCGCGGGTCTCATAGGCCATCGCATGGCCCATCTGCGCGGCGAACTCCCGGTTAAAGGTGGCACCAAGGTTGATCTCCTGGGGGAACAAGGTACCGTCAGTAAGGTAGCTCGCCCCGTGGATCATGTCCAGGCCGTAGATGCACGGGATGCCGATGTGCTTCATCGAACTCTCCTGGATCTTGGCGATGAATTCGGCCGTCTTCTCCCGGCTCAGGGCACGGTCGTTCATCACGTTCAGTATGGAGCCGACCTTGTATTTCCCGAAGATGACATCCATCTTCGCAGGATCCACGTCGTCCTGGCCCTGGGCGGTGATGATTCCGATGGACAGCTGGACCATCTGGCCGGCTTTCTCCTCCAGGGTCATCCCTTTCAGGGTTTGTTCCACTTTCGCCTCCACCTTTTCGTCGGGGGTGATGGCGGGTTTCACTTGCGGGGCGCTCTGGCAGCCGAAAACGGCCGCGGCGGCAAGGGCGAAGGCCGTAGCCTTCAAGACGGTTCTGAGAAGCTTCATCTTTACGGGATTTCAGGTTTTATCCAATTCTCAAAGATAGTGATTATTTGTTTTTCGTGCAAAAAGGGGCTACATTTGCATCCGACCACAGAAAGCGCAACCATGACCGACCGTCAAGCCGAACTCATCGAACTGATCCATAAGGAAGTCAAGCCGGCCCTGGGCTGCACCGAGCCCATCGCCGTCGCCCTGGCCGTCGCCAAGGCCGTGGACATCATCTCCGAAAACTGTTCCCGCTGCGGAGACTGCATCCTCTGGCGGCAGACGGCCGATTTCCACATCGAGGTGGCCGTGAGCGGAAACATCCTCAAGAACGGGATGGGGGTCGGCATCCCCGGAACCGGCATGGTGGGCCTGCCCATCGCAGCCGCCCTCGGCGCCGTCTGCGGCGACGCGGATCTCGGCCTGGAAGTCCTGCATGGGGTTTCGGACAGCGCCGTTTCCCGCGCGAAAGAGCTGGTCGCCTCGAAGCGCGTCACCATCTCCGTCGCCGACACGGACCATCTCCTGTACGTGAAGGCGACCGTCTCGCTGGGCGAGGGCATCCAGGCATCGGCGGAGGTCCATCCCCGCGCCTATGCCGTCATCGAAGACGACCACGACAAGATTGTGGAAACCAGTTTCGCGGACCGCATCCTGATGAGTTCGGAATCCGGCGCGGCCGTCAAGGACCGCACCACGCTGGATTATGGGTTGACGGTCCGGGAAATCTATGATTTCGCCTGCACGGCCGATTTCGAAGACATCGCGTTCATCCTGGAAGACCGCACGCTGAACCTCGCCCTCGCGAAAGAAGGCCTGGACGGAGACTACGGCCTCCGCGTGGGCAAAGCCATCCGCGAGAACCAGCTGGAAGTGTTCGGCGACGACCTCATGAGCTATGCGATGGGCCTGACCGCAGCGGCTTCCGACGCCCGCATGGCCGGTTGCACGCTCCCTGCCATGTCCAACAGCGGCAGCGGCAACCAGGGCATCACCGTATCGATGCCCATCATCGCCTACGCGCTGAAATACGACATCGGGGACGAGCCCCTCGCCCGGGCGCTCATCCTGTCGAACCTCGTCGCCATCCATATCAAGGGATTCCTGGGCAAACTCTCCGCCCTTTGCGGCTGCGTCGTGGCTTCCACCGGCTCCGCCTGCGGCATCGTCTATCTCCAGGGCGGCACCTACGAGCAGGTATGCGCTGCCATCAAGAACATGATCGGCAACATCACCGGCATGGTATGCGACGGGGCCAAGGTGGGTTGCGCCATGAAAGTCGCCTCCGGCGTCTCCAGCGCCATCCAGTCCGCCGTCCTCGCCCTCCGCGGCACCTGCATCCCCTCCACCGACGGCATCATCGAAGACGACATCGAGAAGACCGTCCGCAACCTCGGCACCATCGGTTCCGTCGGCATGCAGGCCACGGACCGGATGATCCTGGACATCATGCTGTGCAAATAGCATCGCATGATGTCCCTCAACGTTAACATCCGCTGATAATCAGAACTTGATCTTCCCGCCCAGGCGGAAGAGCGCGTCCCACCACCGGTCGGGAAGGATGCTGTGGAAGAAGACCAGGGTACCCGCCCCGAAACCGACGCGGTAGCGGGTACGGGGGTGGCGGCTGTTCACGGCTTTGGAGATGGCGCGCGTCACGACGGACGGCTTGGACAGCAGGCGCATGGAATAGGCCTTACGCATGGTCTCCGACTCACGGAGACCTTCCGCTTCATAAGGTGTTCCCTTCGACGATTCCGCCAGATGGTCGGCGGCGATGATGCCCCAGTTGGTCCTGATGCCGCCGGGCTCGATAAGGGCGACGTCAATGCCGAAGGGTTTCACCTCCATCCGCAGAGCATCGCTCAACGCCTCCACCGAGTACTTGGACACATGATACCATCCGCCGAAATACAGGACGGTCTTTCCGGCGACGGATGAGATATTGACGATGCGGCCACTCCCCTGCTTCCGCATGGACGGAAGTACCAGCTGGCACAGGCGGGCCAAACCGAACACGTTGACTTCCAGTTGTCTGCGGGCTTCTTCCAATGGCACGTTCTCAATGGCACCGAAATAACCGTAACCGGCGTTGTTCACCAGCGCGTCGATACGGCCTTCGGCCTCCAGGATGGCTTGGACACCCGCCTCCATGGAGGCTTCGTCCGTCACATCCATCCGTATCGGAACCGCCCCGAGGGCCTTGAGCGGCTCCATCCGTTCCACCCGCCGGGCCGCCGCATACACGCGGTGCCCCTGCCGCGCAAACGCCTCAGCGGCATCGAAACCGATGCCGCTGCTGGCGCCTGTAACGAGGATAACCTTTGTCATTTCGAGCGAAGGCGGGAAACCTATTTCCTGAACCGGAATCCCTTCGACCTTACCTGGTCGGAACTGCCTCCGTAAAGCAGCTCATACTTGCCCGGAAGCGGAACCATGTCCTGCTTCTCTTCCGACCACCAAAGGAAAGTCTCGTCCTCCAGGGGGATGCACACCTTCACGGTTTTGCCGGCCGGAATGGTCACGCGGCGGAAGGCGCGAAGGGTCTTGACGGGACCGTCCAGATCGCCTTTCCGGCGGACATACACCTGGACCACCTCGGTGGCTTCCCGCTTGCCGGTGTTCTTCACCGGAATGATCAGCGAGTTGTTCCGCACTCTCGCCCGCTTGTAACGGAACGTCGAATAACTGAGGCCATAACCGAACGGGAACAGGGGCTTTCCCTTGAAATAGCGGTAGGTATGGCCCTTCATGTCATAGTTCTCGAAATCGGGCAGGTCCTCGACGTTGCGGTAGAACGTGACCGGCAGCTTGCCGGAAGGATTCACGTCACCGAAAAGGACATCGGTGATGGCCAGGCCGCCTTCCTCGCCCGGATACCAGGCCTGGAGGATGGCGTCGCAGGACTCCGTCTCAGGGACGAGGCCGATGGCACAGCCGGAGAAGTTCACGAGGATGACCTTCTTGCCGGCGTCATGCAGGGCCTTCATCAGGTCGCGCTGCACCTGCGGCAGCTGGATGTCGGTACGGTCGCCGCCCTTGAAACCAGGCAGGTTCACCGGCATCTCCTCCCCCTCGAAACGCGGAGAGATGCCGCCCGCGAAGATCACGACGTCGATGCCTTCCAGCTCCTTCAGGACAGTCTGGACGTCCAGTTCCGGCAGGAAACTCGCCTGCATACGTTCCTGGCGTCGGACATAGTTCAAGATATCCTGTACACCGATGGCATACTGCCGCGCAATGGCCTCCAACTCCTCCCGGCTCTTGCCGAGTGCCTGGGAGAGCGGGTTGTTCGGGTCGGGCTTAGGAGCGAACTCGGCACCGACAATACCGCATCCGCGGACATACTTGATGCCGGGGAAGCGTTCCTTCAGGGCGTCATAGAGCGTGACGGTGCGTCCGGGCACGGGATTGTAGTTGCCCCACTGCATCTCACGGTCATCACCGTTCGGACCCACCAATGCGACGCGGACGTCAGAAGCCAGCGGCAGGATGCCGCCTTTGTTCTGCAGGAGAACCATGGACTCCTGTGCCATCTTGCGGGACAGCGCCAGGTGCTCCGGTCCTTCCAGGATGGATGCCGGCAGGTCGTCCCACAGGGAGATGTCGTCCATCTCGCCCAGCTGGTAGCGGGCGGTGAACAGGCGGATCAGGTTCCGGTCCAGGTCCTTCTCGTCCAGCAGGCCGCGCTCGACGGCCTCCGGGATATGCCGGTAGGCCTGGCCGCATTCCGTGTCGACACCGGCGTGCACCGCGGCCGCCGCGGCAGACGCCACGTCGGGCGAATAACCGTGCCGGCCCTGGACATAGAAGTCCTCGACGGCCCAACAGTCGGAGGTGATCAGGCCCTTGTAGCCCCATTCCCCCCGCAGGATGGTGTTGATCAGATAATCGCTGGCGCCGCAAGGTTCGCCGCGGAAGCGGTTGTAAGCGGTCATCACCTCCTGCACATTCGCCTTGGTCACCAGATCCTTGAATGCCGGCAGGTATGTCTCGCGGAGGTCACGCTCGGACACTTCGGCATCATAGCTGTGGCGGTTCCATTCCGGTCCGGAGTGGACGGCGTAGTGCTTCGCGCAGGCATGGGCCTTCAAAACCGGGGAATCCGACGGCCCCTGCAGGCCGCGGACGACAGCCATGCCCATCTGGCCGGTCAGGTACGGGTCTTCGCCGTAGGTCTCCATCCCCCGCCCCCAGCGCGGGTCGCGGAAGATATTGATGTTCGGCGTCCAGAACGTGACGCCTTGATACTGACCGATATGCCCCGACTCCTTGGCAATCTTGTATTTTACCCGCGCTTCGTCACTGACGGCCGTGAACACTTCATACAGCAGCGGTTCGTCAAAGGAGGCGGCCATGCCGATGGGCTGCGGGAACACCGTGGCGGCCCCATTGCGGGCCACCCCGTGCAAGGCTTCGCTCCACCAGTTGTAGGCCTTGATGCCCAGCGCTTCCACCGGTGCGGACGGATGCATGGACAGAGAGGCCTTCTCCTCCAGGGTCAGACGGGACACGAGGTCCTTCGCCCGCTCTTCGGGCGGGAGGGAACGGTCTTTATAAGGTTGGGCAGACAGGGAAAGGGTCACGGCGCACAGCGCCAGCATCAGGGTCAATCGCTTCATTTCGAAAGTGTTTTCACAAAAATAAGGATTTGGACGGAAAAAACCTGCGGGTTTCCGAACAAATCCTTTCATTTTCGTAACAGGTCCCGGCTCAGTCAACCCAGTCCGGATAGGACACCTTCGGGATGAGCGCACGGATCTGGTTCTGCCGGGTACGCAGGTAAGGCGTGGGTGCCGTCGGACTGTACCGGAGCGGGTTCGGCAGGCAGACGGCGATGGAAACGGCCTGGGAACGGGTCAGCTCGGCCGCATGGCAGCCATAGTATTCCCGGGCGGCCGATTCGACACCATAGAGTCCACGCCCCGTCTCCGCCACGTTCAGATACACTTCCATGATGCGCTGCTTCCCCCAGATCTTCTCGATGAGAAAGGTCCAGTACCACTCGAAACCTTTCCGGACCCAAGTCTGTGTACCCCAGGTGAACACGTTCTTCGCCGTCTGCTGGGAAATGGTGCTGCAACCCCGGATCTTCTTTCCTTTCTCGGCATGGGCTTTCCACATCCGCCGCATCTCCTCCCAGTCAAAACCGCCGTGCTCGTCGAACCGGTTGTCCTCGCTGGCGATGACGGCCTTCACCATTTCCGGGGAAATCTCATCCAGCGGCTTCCACCGCTGGCGGGTATGGAAATCATCGGCCTTTGCGTACTGGACGGAGCGACGGACCATCAACGGTGTCACCCGCACGGGCACCCACTTGAGCAGGGTCACCCAGACCAGGCTCGCCACGACGAACCAGAACGGGATCCGCAGCAGAATCCAATACCAGAAACTTTTTCTCCGCCTCTTGCGCATACGGGGGCCTTTCGCCACAAAACCCGTGCCCGGGAAAATCGGGTTTGATTTTTGCATATTAAATCGTACTTTTGTTCTTACTATGGCAGACATGAAGACCCTGGCCAAGGATACGGCCATTTACGGACTCAGCAGCATCATCGGACGGTTTTTGAACTACCTGCTCGTCCCGCTCTATACTTACAAGATTGCGGCTTCCAGCGGCGGCTACGGTGTCATTACGAACCTGTATGCCTATACCGCCCTCCTGCTGGTCATCCTTACCTACGGGATGGAGACGACTTTCTTCCGCTTCGCCAACAAGGAAGGCGAGGACCCGAATTTGGTTTACGCTTCCATCTTGCGGATGGTCGGATTCACCTCCCTCCTGTTCATCGGCCTGGTATTCGCCTTCATCGGCCCCGTCTCCTCGGCCATGGGCTATCCGGAACACCCTTCCTATATTTGGTCCCTGGCGATCGTCGTGGCCCTGGATGCTTTCCAAGCCATCCTTTTCTCTTACCTGCGATACCAGAAACGGCCGCTGAAGTTTGCGGCGCTGAAACTGCTTTTCATCGGCCTGAACATCGCCCTGAACCTGGTGTACTTCGTCCTCCTTCCCAAGCTATATGACGGGAATCCGGCCGTGTGGGGCAAGCTGTACAACCCTGAGGTGGGCGTCGGCTATGTATTCTATATCAATCTGTTCTGCACCGGTCTCGTCACCTTCTTCTTCGCGAAAGAGTTGCGCGGCATCGGCTACGGCTTCGACTGGAACCTGTGCAAACGGATGCTCTCCTACAGCTGGCCCATCCTGGTGCTCGGCATTGCCGGTATCCTGAACCAGACCGCCGACAAGATCCTCTTCCCGAAGGTCTATCCCGGCGCGGACGCCAACGTCCAGCTGGGCATCTACGGAGCCGTCGTGAAGATCGCCATGATCATGGCGCTCATCACACAGGCCTTCCGCTACGCCTATGAGCCGTTCGTATTCGGCAATTCCCGGGAGAAGGACAACAAGGAGACCTATGCGAAGGGGATGAAGTATTTCGTCATCTTCACGCTGCTGGCCTTCCTCTGCGTGATGGCCTATATGAACGTGCTCCGTTACATCATCAAGAGCGACTACTGGGACGGACTGAAAGTCATCCCGATCGTGATGGCCGCGGAAATGATGATGGGCATCTACTTCAACCTGTCGTTCTGGTACAAGCTCACGGACAAGACCATCTGGGGCGCCATCTTCTCAGGCATCGGCTGCGCCGTCCTCATCGGCATCAATGTCCTCCTGGTCCCGAAATACGGCTATATGGCCTGCGCGTGGGGCGGTTTCGCCGGCTACGGCACTGCCATGCTGCTGTCCTATTTCGTGGGCCAGAAGTACTATCCCATCGACTATCCCATCAAGGAGATGTTCCTCTACACGCTGCTGGCTGCGGTGCTTTTCGTCGGCATCACCTACTCCAACAAACTCCTCGGTTTCTGGCCGGCGCTCCTCGTGAACACGGTCCTGGTCTGTATCTTCCTCGCCTACATCGTGAAGAAGGACCTGCCGCTGGCGGAGATCCCGGTCATCGGAAAGTATTTCAGGAAATAGCTATTTCATCCGGGTCTCCATGTGCACCGGGGACCAGGCGACCTCGCCGTCGGCGTTGCAATGGACACGGACCAGGTAATCGCCCGGTTCCGGGTTGTTCTTTTCGCACATCGTGTCCAGGGTAAGATAATGGACGCCGTTGTAGTTGCGTTCGTCCCAGGTGTGCACGTGGCCGCAGAAGGCACAGGTGACGTTCCATTTCTCGAACTGGTCCAGCAGGAAGAAGGTTTCCTCGCGGGTGAAGGTCGATGCGAACTCGAAGAACTGGGGCCGGAAGATGTTCGTGTGCGAGAACACGAAGGTGTTGCGGTACATGGAGGTTCCGTCGTCATATTTCCCGTCCAGGACCCCCCGGTTGATCAGGTCGATCTGCGTCTTCCCAAGGGTGCCGCTGGCGGAATCCAGGAAGATGAGGTGGTCGAAGACGATGTCGTCACCCAGGTCCACGATCACGTCGATCTCATAGAAGGAAGAGTGGAAGATATTGGACCACAGGGCCCATCCGTTCCGCGTGATGTCGTGGTTTCCCACGACCGGGAAGAAAGGATAGACAATCTCGTCGTACAGGAACGTACCAGGATTGGGATCGGGATTGTCGTTACTCACATATTCGTAGGTGTCCACCTTGTGGTAATGCTTTTCCACATATCGCAACTTGGCTTCCCGCAGCAGGGAATCCAGAGTGACATAATACTCCGCCTTGGTATCCGCAATGTCACCCAGGTGCGCATAGAACAAGTCGTCGTCTTTCAGGCCGATGGCGAGCATTTCGTCCATACGGGACGGGTCCGTCGTCACGTGGCTGTCGGCCCCCACCAGGAAGGTATAGTCCCCTTTCGCCACGAGCCAGACTCTATCTTCATAGTGATTCCGATAAAACAGGTCGGACATGGCCACGCGGTCTTCCACCGCCGTGCCGGCGACCAGGATGCCGATGGGGCTGACTTTGTTGCAGGAGACCGCGAGAAGGGCGGCCAGAAGGATATGGAAGGTCGTTTTTCTCATCTTACAGGACATAATGGAGACCGGCTTTGAGGGAGGTTTCATAACGCGTGGCGAGCTGGCTGATGCTGCCGGCGGGGCGGACGTCGAATTCGCCGAAAAGCTTCATCTGCGGATTGAGCGCAGCATGGAACCGGACGCCCCAGTTGATGTTCCAGTTCTCATAGTAGAAATGGTCGTAGTTGCGGAAGAAAAGGCCCAGGTTCCAGGGATTCGAGCGGGGGCGGATGTTGACGCCGATCCCGAATGTCATCACCAGCGGTTCCGTGTAGGAAGCGTCGGTATAGTCCAGATACTTGTCCCGTACGCCCATCTTATGGTAGCTGACCAGGCTTTCGCCCAGTCGCAGGTCCACATAGTCCGTCTCCCAATAGGCGGAAAGGTTCACGATGGGTTCGTTCACATTCCACCGGTCATAGCGGTTGAACAGGACACGACCGTCAAAATAGAGGTTGGTTTTTCCGATCGGAAGCCGGTATGTGCCCATGACATCCACCGAATAGAGTTGCTTGAAAAACTGCACCTGTTCTCCGGCGGACACGCTCCAGCGGTCGGTCAGATGACGGGTATAGGTCCCGGCTTCGCCGATGAACCAGCCTGTTACGACATTGAAGCCACCCAGCATATACCCGTCAACCACATTCCTGTGCTCGCCGTCAAACCTCCGACCGCCGCTATAAGGCTGGGCGAAGGCATTCATCGAGAGCAGCAGGGCCAGTAGAATCCATCCCTTTCTTTTCATCCTTTAAATCGTTTTGAACAGGCAAAATTAAAAAGAAATCCGTATCTTTGAAAGATTAAAAACTGATAACCTTTCTATGAAAAAAATCATCGAATGCGTCCCCAATTACAGCGAGGGACGCGATCGCGGGGTGATTGACGCCATCGTGGCGGCCATTGCCGCGGTGGACGGCGTCAAGGTGCTGGACGTGGATCCCGGCGAGGCGACGAACCGGACGGTCGTGACCTTCGTAGGCGAGCCGGAGCCGGTTCTCGAAGCCGCTTTCCGGGGAGCCGAGAAAGCCAAAGAGTTGATCGACATGCGCTTCCATCACGGGGCGCACCCACGCAGCGGCGCCACTGACGTGCTGCCGCTCATTCCCGTTTCAGGAATTACGCTGGAGGAATGCGCTACGCTCGCCCGCGGACTCGCGGAGCGCCTGTATAAGGAACTGGGCATCCCCTGCTACTGCTATGAGGCCGCGGCTTTCACGCCGGAAAGGCGGAACCTGGCCGTATGCCGGGCGGGCGAATATGAGGCCCTGCCCGAGAAGATGGCCGATCCGGCCCGCAAGCCGGACTTTGGCGGCGCGTACGACGAAGTCGCCGCCCGCGCCGGCGCCACCAACGTGGGCGCCCGCAATTTCCTGATTGCCGTCAACTACAACCTGAATACCACCTCCACCCGCCGTGCGATGGCCGTCGCCTTCGACGTCCGGGAGAAGGGTCGTAAAGCCCGTGAGGGCGGTTCCCTCACCGGAAAACTGCTCAAAGACGAAAACGGGAACCAAATCTGGATCCCCGGCACGCTGAAGGGTTGCAAGGCCATTGGCTGGTACATCGACGAATACGGCATCGCACAGGTGTCCATGAACATCACGGACATTGACACCGTGCCCCTGCATGTCGCCTACGAAGAAGTCTGCCGCGCCGCCGCAGCCCGCGGGCTCAAGGTCACGGGCGTGGAAATCGTCGGCCTCGTGCCCAAGCGCGTCCTCATCGACGCCGGCAAGTTCTATCTGGAAAAGCAGCAGCGGTCTATGGGCATTTCCGAAGAGGAGATCCTCAAGATTGCCGTCAAGTCCATGTCCCTGGACGACCTCAAGCCCTTCAACCCGAAGGAGAAGGTCATCGAATACCTGATGGAGGACGAAGCGGAACTGGCCTTGAAGGAGCGCCTTGTGCGGATGTCCGTCAAGGGTTTCGCCGCCGAGACGGCTTCCGAGTCCCCCGCTCCGGGAGGCGGATCCATATCTGCCTATATGGGCGCGCTCGGTGCCGCGCTCGCGACGATGGTCGCCAACCTCTCCGCCCACAAACGCGGCTGGGACGACCGCTGGAAGGAATTCTCTGACGTCGCCGAAAAGGGCCAGGCCCTGATGGCGGAACTCCTCGCGCTGGTCGATGAGGACACCGCCGCCTTCAACCGCATCATGGACTGCTTCTCCATGCCGAAGGGTACGCCGGAGGAGAAGGCCGCCCGTGCCACCGCACTGGAAGAGGCGACGCTTTATGCCGCTTCCGTCCCGCTCCGGACGATGGAAGCCGCTTTGAAGGCCCTGCCACTGGCGCTGGAGATGGCGAAAAAGGGCAACCCGGCGTCGGCATCCGACGCAGGCGTCGCGGCTCTCGCCGCCGTCGCCGGCATCCGCGGCGCCGCCCTCAACGTCCGCATCAACACCGCCGGCCTCACCGACAAAGCCCCGGCCGAACCGCTTCTCCAGCGCGCCGACGCCATTGTCACCGAAGCCCTCGCCCTGCAGGACGATGTCCTCGCCGCCGTCGAAGAAAACATAAAGGGCTGACAATCAACGCTTTTAACCACGGTCTTTGTTCCAAAAAGGACAAAGACAAACACATAACTAACTTATAATCAATGAATCTGATTGGACAGTTCCAAGAAGAAATCTTGGCGGGCATCCCGGCGGAACTGCCGGAGGTGAAGCCGTATGATCCGGAAATCAACCACGCCCCCAAGCGGAAAGATATCCTTTCGCCGGAGGAGAAGGTGCTGGCGCTGAAAAATGCGCTGCGTTATTTCCCGGCCAAGCATCACGCCGTGCTGGCGAAAGAGTTCGCCGAAGAGTTGCATAAGTATGGGCGCATATATATGTATCGTTTCCGCCCGTCCTATGAGATGTATGCACGGCCCATTGACGAGTATCCTGCGAAATCTCGCCAGGCGGCGGCCATTATGGCGATGATCCAGAACAATCTGGACCCCCGCGTGGCCCAGCATCCGCACGAACTCATCATCTACGGCGGCAACGGTGCCATTTTCCAGAACTGGGCACAGTACCGCCTCGTGATGCAGTACCTCGCCACGATGACGGACGAGCAGACGCTCGTGATGTACTCCGGCCACCCGCTGGGCCTGTTCCCTTCCCATAAGGATGCGCCCCGGGTAATCGTCACCAACGGCATGGTCATCCCGAATTACTCGAAGCCGGACCACTGGGAGAAGTTCAACGCCCTGGGCGTGAGCCAGTACGGCCAGATGACGGCCGGCTCTTACATGTATATCGGCCCGCAGGGAATCGTGCATGGAACGACCATCACGGTGATGAACGCCGCCCGGAAGCAGTTGAAGGCCAAAGGCCTGAACGGCGACGACCGCGGCGGACTGCTGTTCGTGACGGCGGGACTCGGCGGCATGTCCGGCGCCCAGCCGAAGGCGGGCAACATCGCCGGTGTCGTGAGCGTCACGGCCGAAATCAACCCCAAGGCCGCCGAAAAACGCTTCGCACAGGGCTGGGTCGATGAACTCCATGACAATTTGGACGAACTCATCCCCCGCATCCGAAAAGCGGTGGCGGCGAAAGAGGTCGTTTCGCTTGCCTACGTGGGCAACATCGTGGACTTGTGGGAACGTCTCGCCGACGAAGGCGTCCATGTTGACCTGGGCTCCGACCAGACTTCCCTCCATAACCCGTGGGCGGGCGGCTATTATCCCGTTGGATACAACCTAGAAGAATCCAAGCGGATGATGGCCGACGAGCCGGAGCGCTTCAAGGAGGCCGTGAAGGCCTCGCTACGCCGCCACGTCGCCGCCGTGAACCGCCTCGCCGACAAAGGCATGTACTTCTTCGACTACGGCAATGCTTTCCTCCTGGAGAGTTCCCGTGCCGGCGCGGATGTCCTGAAGGCGGACGGCTCTTTCCGGTATCCGTCTTATGTGCAGGACATCATGGGGCCGCTCTATTTCGACTATGGATTCGGTCCCTTCCGCTGGGTATGCATGAGCGAGAAACCCGAAGACCTTGCCAAATCCGACGCCCTCGCGGTAAAGGTCCTCAGCGAGATCGCCGCCACGGCCCCCGAGGAAATCGCCGGCCAGATGCGCGACAACATCCACTGGATCGAGGAAGCCGGCCGGAACCACCTCGTGGTGGGCTCCCAGGCCCGCATCCTGTATGCCGACTGCGAAGGCCGCACGAAGATCGCCCTCGCCTTCAACGAGGCCATCCGCAAGGGCGAAATCACCGCGCCCATCGTCCTGGGCCGCGACCACCACGATGTTTCCGGCACGGACTCCCCGTTCCGCGAGACCTCCAATATCTATGACGGCTCACAGTTCACCGCCGACATGGCCGTCCAGAACGTCATCGGAGACGGCTTCCGTGGCGCTACGTGGGTGTCTATCCACAACGGAGGCGGCGTAGGCTGGGGCGAAGTCATCAACGGCGGCTTCGGCATGGTCATCGACGGCTCCGAAGATTCCGCCCGACACATCCGGGAAATGCTGTTCTGGGATGTGAACAACGGCATCGCCCGCCGCAGCTGGGCCCGGAACGAAGGCGCCCGCTTCGCGATCGAGCGCGAGATGGCCCGAACCCCCGAGTTGAAGGTCACCCTCCCGAATTTCGCCGACGAAACTCTCATCCGCAAAACCCTGAACGAACTATGATCCATACCATCTCCACCGGCCGCATCACCCTCGAGCGCCTGAAAGAAATCATCGACAACCACGCCACCCTCGTCCTC
>JAEEGH010017780.1_pt1 | contig 15105 bp, 15 predicted proteins | sample 9134181 | NCBI WGS metagenome assembly JAEEGH01 (sample SAMN16246544, study PRJNA631951) | gut metagenome | biome: gut microbiome; feature: rumen; material: DP-attached | host: Bos | place: Iran: Karaj | collected 2018-10 | reverse complement strand
CCCTGAGGCAGCTTTTCCACGAATTCGTCGCAATTGGCTGCCCGCGCCGCGGCCCGGACATCCTCGTCCGTCGCTCCATGTTTTCCCAGACGGATATTCTCCATGACGGTGTCGTCAAAGAGCACCACATCCTGAAACACCATGGAATAGTCGCTGAGCAGCACCTCCGGGTCCACGGCGGAGACGTCTACGCCCCCGACCCGGATCGTACCGCCATCAATATCCCAGAGCCGGGCGGCCAGGCGGGCGCAGGTGCTCTTGCCAGAGCCGGAGGGACCCACCAGTGCGGTGACTTCCCCCTCTTTTGCCGTAAAGCTGACGCCCTTAAGGACCTGCTCGCCGTCATAGGCAAAGCCCACGTTTTCAAATACAATGTCGTGTCCATCAGGAGAGAATCGCTCGCTGCCTTCCGCAGTCTTTGCGTCGTAGATCTCCATCAGACGGTCGGCGGAGACCTGGGAGAGGAACATTTCGGCGATCAGGGCCAGGGCCTGATCGAAGGGAGCATAGATGCGGGTGATGACCAGCAGGAACATGAACAGGAGCATGAAGTCGATCCTTCCAGCGAGAATGAGGCTCGTCCCGGTGAGGATCGTGGTCGCCACCCCCAGGCGCATAATGACGCTGGCGGCATTGACAAAGATGCCGGTGGTGAGTTCCCCGTGGATCATAGTTTTTTCGTGGAAGTCGATCTTATCATTCAGGGTTTTCAGGAAGCGGTCCTCCTGATTCGTGGCCCGGATCTCCCGGATGCTTTCCAGGGTCTCCTGGATGCCGTCGGAAACCCGGACGGCGGCAGCCTTGGTGTTTTCCGCGTTCCGCTCCGCCAGCTTCCGGCTGCCAAACAGCAGGGCAAAGGCCACGGGCACGCCCCAGAGGCAGGCCAGGGCGAGGCGCCAGTCATAAACGAGCAGGCAGACCGCGATGATGGCTGTGGAGATGTAAGAGCCGTAGAGATAGCCCAGGCAATGGGACCAGACGTGCTCCAGCCGGTTCACGTCCCCCATGATGGTCTCAGTCAGGTCGGCCAGATCCCGCTTTCCGAAATAGCCCAGAGGGAGTTTCCGCAGCCGTTCGGCCAGGCCAATGCGCATGGTTTTGATCTCCCTGTAGACCAGCCCATAGGTGGTCCGGTACTGCTGGAGATGGGTAAGCAGGGAGAGGAGCACAAAGGCAAAGACCATCCCGATATACGGCAGCGCCTTTGGCAACGGCGCGCCGTTCATCAGGGTATCCATGAAGCGCGTCATCAGCAGGTAGAGGATGCCCATGCCACCCATGACCACAAGGTTGACCACAACAGTCCAGAGCGTACCCGCCTTGGTGTTTTTCACGCCCTGATCGGTGAGGGCGTATTTGCGCTGAAAGGCTTTTCCAAACATTTATCCTGCCTCCTTTTCCGCCGAAATCCGCCACTTTACGGCTTGGTTATAATCGGCCCACATCCGGGCATAGAGGCCGCCGGCGTTCACCAGCTCCATGTGGGAGCCCTCCTCGACCTTCCTTCCCTCCTTCAGAACGACGATCCTGTCCGCGTTCACCACGGTGGAAAGCCTGTGGGCGATCATGATGACCGTCCGCCCCTCCGTCAGGCGGACAAAGGCTTTTTGAATCAGGGCCTCGTTTTCCGGGTCTGCGAAGGCCGTTGCCTCATCCAACACCACGATGGGCGCGTTCTTGAGGATCGCACGGGCCAGCGCCACCCGTTGCTGTTCTCCGCCGGAGAGATAGGTCCCCTCCGTGCCGATGACGGTATCCATGCCGTTGGGCAGTTTTTCCAGAATGTCTCCGCATTGGGCGGCCATGAGCGCCGCCTCCGCTTCCTCGCGGGTCGCCTCAGGCCGGGCGGCACGGACGTTCTCCAGGATGCTTGCCTTGAACAGGTGGGTGTTCTGGAACACGAAGGCCACCTGATCCATCAGCTGATGGGGATCGGTCTGCCGCACGTCCACTCCCCCCACCTCCACGTTGCCGGAGCTCACGTCCCAAAACCGGGGGATCAAGCTGGCCGCCGTGGTCTTTCCCCCGCCGGAGGGTCCGACGAGGGCGACGGTCTGCCCCGGCTCCGCGCGAAAGGACACATGATCCAGAGCGGGGATCTCCGCCCCTTCATAGGTGAAGCTTACATCCTTGAATTCCACGCTGTTGTCCTTCGGCGTCTGCGGGTCGTCGGTGATTTCCAGAGTCGGGGCGTCCATCACCTGGGCGATGCGGCCAAGGGCCGTGCTTGCCAGCATCATCCCGCTGGCGGCAAACATGATCCGGGCCAGTGCCGTGGAGATGATGGCGGAGAACACGGCGTAAAAGGCAAAGTTCGTCACGAAGACCGCGAAGCTCCCCCCGCGCAGCGCGCCGGGGGCCAGGAGGAGCGCCGCGGGAACGAGGAAGATGAAGGCCCCCTCTGTAAAGGTCAGGTTCAGGGACTGGGGAAAGCGGCAGACGCCGTCGGTGTACCTTTCCGCCTTCGTGCTGTAATCCTCGATGGCTGAGCGGAAGGCCTTGAAGGAGTACACCGTCTGCTGGAACACCTTGACCACCGGGATACCCCGCACATATTCCGTTCCGGCCTTGCTCATCACGTCCTGCGCCGCTTGGTATTCCTGCATGAGCTTTGCGTTTTTCCCGCCCATCATGGAAAACATCGCCGCTACACTGACCACCGCCGCCAGCAGGCAGGCGACGCCCATGCGCCAGTCGAACACGAACATCAGAATGAGCATAGCCAGAAACATGGCTATGGTCCCCACGATGTCCGCCAGGTTGTGGGCCAGCAGCGTTTCCGTCTCGGATGCCGCGCCGTCCAGCCGGTTGCGCAGGAGACCGGAGGCATTGGAATCGAAAAAGCCCAGGGGGGTTTTCATCAGGTGGGCCATCCCGGCCTTGCGGATATTGGATGCCGTGCGGAAGGCCGCAAGGTGCGTACACATCAGCGCCGCAAAATAGACCAGGATGCCGGCGACGGCAAAGGCAAAGGCCATCCAGCCGAAGCGGGTGATACCCGCTGCCTGCGTCCAATTGGGGGCAGCAGCGATCAGGTCCCTCGCCGCCAACCAGATGCAGATATACGGGGCCATTCCCAGGACCATGGCGACGGCCGAGAGACCGAGCCCCAGAAAGGTCAGGCCCTTGTAGCTGCCTGCGTAGCCCAACAGAACGGCCACGTCGCTTTGCTTCTTTTCTTTCATACGCTTACCTCCATCGGTCATCTTGAAAATGAGCGGGACAATTACAGTCGTGCGTAATTGTCCCGCCCGTTCCGTTTTCGGTCACTTCACAGGGATGACCCAAAGTGGATTGAAAAACTGATGGCACCCGCCATAGTTATAATCCGCGATCCTGGCCGTGTTGTAGACGATGGGCTCCATCATACCGGTCAGGGGGATATCCAGGAACTGCTCCTGATCCTGCTGGACCAGATATTTGAAGATCTCGGCCAATCTTGCGTCGTCGTCGATGATCTTGAACTCCCGGATCATGCTGAGGAAGGTTTCTGAATCCTCCAGAAGGGCGACTGAGGTAGCCTGCGCCATGTATTCGATGGCGCCGAACCACTGAGTCGGGCTTGCGTAATCATAATAGGTGTTCTGGATCGTCAGGTCAAAACCGTTGGGGTCGTAAAAGCTCTGGAACCAGTCGGCATTCTCCAGCGTCTTGATCTCCATCCGCATCCCCACCTCGCCGAACATATCCTGCAGCAGGAGGGCGATGTTGGCGTTTTCGATGTTCTCCGCAGGGATCACGATGGTGAAGGTCAGCGTTTTTCCGTCCTTTTCCCGGATACCGTCGCCGTTGGAATCCACCCATCCCGCGCTTTCCAGGACCTTCGCGGCCTTTTCCGGATCATAGGAATAGCTGATCTTCGGGCATTCGTCTTCATACAGGGAACCGGGAGTCAGAACGGTGTCGGCCACCGCTTCATAACCATAGGACATGCCCTCGGAAATCGCGTTCTTGTCGATGGACAGGGCGATCGCCTCGCGGATCGCGGTGTCGGCGAGGATGCCGTTGAAGTTCAGCGTCAGATTGCGGTTGCGGGCCTGGACCGGGGACATTTTCCCGGCCATTCCTGCGGTGGAAGAGAGCTGGACATATTGGTCATAGCTGACCTCTGTCGCGCCGTAGATCAGGTCGATTTCGCCGTTTTTCAGCGCCTGCATCCGTGAAGTGGCGTCGGGGATGTACTTGACCACGATCTCGTCGTAATACGGCGCGCCGTTCCAATAGCTCTCGTTGCGGACAAAGCGTGTATAGCCGCCCTTGACATATTCCGCAAAGGCATAGGGGCCGGTGCCGATGGGCTTGACCTCTTCGCCCGCGTTTTTGGCCGCGATCTGCTTGGGTGAGACCATGATCATGGCGTCGGTCCAACAGAAGTCGGTCACAAGGCCGTAATAAGGATTGTCGTAGTGCAAAACGATCGTGACCGCATCCGGGCATTCGATCTCCGTCACCGTTCCCACGGCGGGCAGGGAATAGGACGCCGGGGAATTCTGCATATCCAGGATGTTCGCCTTTACGGCCTCGGAGTTGAAGTCCTCCCCGTCATGGAACTTGATGCCCCCGCGAAGATGGAAGGTGAGGGTGCAGCCCCCATCCGTCAGCTCCCAGCTTTCCGCCAGCATGGGCACGATCTCCCCGTTCTCATAGGTGACCAGCGTATCCGCGTAGATCCGCATGAACATATACTCTTCCGGGGTCATCTGGATCGGATAGGCGTTGTCGATCTCGCCGATGGAGGCAATGTTGAGGACCTTTTTGCCAACCTCCGCCGGCTGTGTCCCCGGAGCGGGCGTGCCTGCAGGCGTGCCGGTATTAGACGGAGTGTTCCCTCCGGTGGAGCCGCAGGCGGCCATGCCCAGGCACAGGCAAAGGCAAAGCACAATGGTGAGGAGCTTCATACTTGTTTTCATTGGTTTCCTCCTAATGCATTTTTATTGAGCAACGGATTCATGAATAATATGTCCGTGATCAATCTCCAGCAAGCGGGAACAAAGGCTGCTTGCCGCGCTCAGATCGTGGGTGATCAGGAGATAAGCGCAGTCGTGGGTGGTCTGGTATTCCCGCAGGAGCGTCAGCACCGCCTCCGTGGAAAGCAGGTCCAGGCCCGCTGTTACCTCGTCCAGGATCAAAAACTGAGGCTTTACAGCCAAGGCTCGAAGTAGACCGATCCTGCGCTGTTCCCCACCGGAAAGCTGCCGGACAGGCACATTCAGAAGGCTCTGGTCCAAACCCAGCTGCTCCATCATCTCCAGGATACGGCGCAGCCGCTCCTGCCTGCTGAGCCCGGTCAGGTTGCACAGGGCTTCTTCAGCGTTCTGTAATACGCTCCGCCCCGGACTGAGGGTGCCCCGCTCGTCCTGAAAGGCTGCCTGCAGGTCCGTCCGGCAACGCAGCCACCGCCGGCTTCCCCATTTGGCGGTGTTCTGCCCGTCGATGAGGATCTCACCCGTACTGGGTCTTTCCAGGCCGATCAGCAGCCTGGCAAGTGTGCTTTTCCCGCTTCCGCTCTCTCCCATGACGGCGATGCTATCGCCTCTGTGCCACTCCAGGGTCACGTCGTTGAGCGCCGTAAACAAATTCCCGCCGGGATCGTAGTAGGTGCGGGAGACATGCTTCACCGCAATTGCTTCCATCTCTCCGACTCCTCCGTGTTCCGCTCCGCGGCGTGAACGAATCGCCGTGTCCAATCCTCCCGGGGATCGGCAAACAACTCCTCCGTTCCCCTTTCCTCGATGATCCGCCCATGCTCCATCACACAGGTTCTGGGGCAAAGGGCACGGATCGCGTCCACGTCGTGGGAGACGAACAGGATTCCGCCGTCGCGATACGCCGACAGCAGCCTTATCAGGTGCGTACGGTTGCTCTTATCCAGCGCGCTGGTGGGCTCGTCCGCAAAAATATAGGCAGGTTTCATTCCAAGGACCATGGACATGGCGACCCTCTGGAGCATCCCGCCGGAAAGCTGCCCCGGATAGGCGTTCAGGACCCTTTCCGTATCCTTCAGATTTACCTGCGTCAGGGTCTCCCTCGCAAGCCCCAGCGCTGCATCTTTGGATAGATACAGCCTAGTCCGGTAGGTCTCCATGATCTGCTTCCCGACCTTGACATTGGGGAAAAAGGCCGTCATGGAATTCTGTGGGATAAAGCCGAACACCGTTCCGCAGAGCTCCCTTCGATCTTTTTTGGAAAGGGACAGGACGCTTTTCCCGTCCAGCTGGATATCTCCGCTAGCAACGGTCAGCCCGCTTCCTCCGATGCCCATGACCGTACGGATAAGCGTCGATTTCCCGGAACCGCTCGCTCCGGTGAGGCAGATGCAGTCTCCGCGTTCCAGCGTCAGCGAAACGCCGTCCAGCAGGCGTGTCCCTTCGGCGCTGACTACCGAAAGATCAGACACCGTCATCATCGGGAATTCCTCCTCTCGATCCTTCGGCCGAGAAGGTTGAAGCACAGCGAGCTTACAAAAATCAGGACAACGGGGTAATACAGAAGGGCTGGGCGCATGCCGAAGCTCCCTCTCGCGTCAGCCAGCATGCTGCCCCAATCGATGACGTTTGCGCCCAGGCTCAGGCCGATAAAGGAAAAACCGGAGATCGCCAGGATCATGTCAGAGCAGGAAAGGCAGATATACTGAACGATCTGCGGCAGGATCACCGGAAGGATGTGCACGGTGAGGATGCGAAAATGGCTTGCTCCAGAGGCAAAGGCGCAGCGGGCATAGGCCTTTTTATACTCCTCCTCCGCCAGGGTCATCACCAGTTTGATCATCCGGAGGATCAAGGAAACCGTCAGGGCGACGATCATGGTAGGGACGCTGTTTCCCCAGATCCCGATCATAATGATCAGATACGCCAGGGGCGGGATCGCCGTGACAGCGTTCAGGATGCTGTCGGAAATCACACCCGTTCTCCCGCCGGTTCTGGCAAAGAGAAGGCCCAAGGCAACGCCGAGGACGAACACGATGGCTGCGCCCAGCAGCACGATGCCCAGGGTGACCTTTCCGCCCTCCATGAGCCGGGAAAGCTCGCAGCGGCCCAGGGCGTCCGTACCCAGAGGGTAGGCTTCAGAAGAAGCCTTGTATTTTTCCGTGATATGAATCTTCTCCGGATTGTTCGGCTCGACGAGGAAACCGAAAGCCAGGCAGAGCAGGATCAGAATCGGCAATCCAACGCCGAGGATCGTTCCTAGCCTTTTCATTATGCGTGTACCATGGCGGAATCCGTGCTGTGGCTGATGACCCGGCGGATCACGTCTGCCAGGATATTGAACACGGAAAGGCTGAGGGCAAGAAGCAGGATCGTGGCGTGTATCACCGGAGGATCTCGGTTGGTTACGCCACTAAGGATGAGATACCCCAAGCCGGGGATGGAGAAAATCTGCTCGATCACAATGGCTCCCGCAAGATTGAGGGCCAGCATCTGAAAAAAGCTGGGGATGATGGATACTAGGGCGGAGGGCACGGCGTGACGCAGCAGGATCCTGCGCTCGCTAAGGCCCCTGCACCTGGCATACTCCGCGCTGTCCAGAGCCATCTGCGCCGTGATATTCGTGGCGATCAGTGGCCCGAAGAAAGCGGAGGTGCCGGGAACGAAGCAGAGTGCCGCCGGCAAAAAGCGCATCAGCCCGGTATTTCCCACGACGGACCCTATCCCCAGCTTCACCACGATGATGTCGATATATTGGCTGGCCAGGAAAAAGGACGGGACGGAAATGGCGGCAAAGCACAGGGCGGAAATCAGATGACCGGCGATCCGCTTGCGGCAGAGATAGCAAAGGCAGCCGATCAGGACGCTTAGGACAGCCTCCATGGCTCCCGCCAGAAGAATGATCCGAAAGGTGAAGAAAAAGGCGCTCAGTTCCTGCTGCAGAACATCCACGTTGTTTACATAGGAACGTCCGAAATCACCCCGGATGGCGTTTTTCAGCCAATGGAAATACTGCACCGGCAGGGGGTCCTTCAATCCCATTTCCGTCTGTACTTGTTCCAGGCTTTCCGCTGTGATCGGGGTCATGTTCCGCTGGAGGTAGGCTTCAGCAGCGTCCACCGGCGACAGTTTCATCAGCCCAAATGAGATCATCGTAACGATCAGCGACGTCAAAAGGACTTCCAGCACTTTTCTCAGAATAAAAACTCTGGTCCCTCGGCTCACTTGCCTCACCTCGCATCAGAGGTCTTGCCCTTGTATTGAACACGCTGATTCTATCCCCTTTCGACTGCGCCATCTATGCCCAACCGGGCAAACTTTAATCCATCCGGCAAAAATGGTTTGCAACCGCTAACTCATTGTGATATACTCTCCTCATGGATGAATTGATTGTGAGTAAACGGCCCGAGGGCCTTGAAGCTGTGTACAGGGAACAGACCAGGGTCTCCTATTTCCACCTGTTCCCCGGCATCCTGCTGGGCTGCAATCGGATCAAAACCGGAGACCTTCCAATGGAGCCCTTCCTTCCCCTGCTCCGGGGGGAAATCGTGATGCGGATCAACTTTTCCCTGGATGGGATATGCGAGGTGAGAACCGTAGGCGGCGAGTTTATTTATGTCAAAGGCGGTTACCTGTCCATCAGCAGGGACCGCTCGGCCAAGGCATTCCGTTACCCTACCGCTTCCTACACCGGGATTGAGATCTATATCCAGTCCGATGCGATGGAGGAACCTCCGGACAACCTTGCTCTGTTCGGCATCGACCTTGGCGGGCTTAGGGAACACTATCTTGCCGACCGGCGAACCCTGCTTACCAATCGGTGGGAGGCGCTGGCTCCCGCCGTACGGGCCATGCATGCGCTGATGGAGTCAGGTTCTCCGGATGTTGAACAGCTCCGCTTGTATTGCCTGCTGGTTTTGCGGATCCTGTCTTCCGGTTCCCTTGACCTTTCCCCCATCCCGGTCACGGCGCTGACGATGCGCCAGGTGGAATGCACGAAATCCGCCGAAAGGCTCATGACCCGGGATCTGTCCAAGCGGATTACCGTCAGAGAAGCGGCACGGCAGCTGAACGTGGGGGAAAGCAGCCTGAAGAATTGGTTTCGTGACGTATTCGGGAAAAGCGTATCCGAATACATGCGAGACCTTCGCATCCGGGAGGCAAAACGGCTTTTGGCAGATTCCGACTGCTCGATCGCGCATATAGCGAATTTGGTCGGTTACGAAAACCAGTCGAAATTCACCGCCATGTTTCAGAAATACTGCGGATGTACCCCATCAGTCTTTCGCAAACAATGAACTTAACAGAAAGCTGCAGCCTCCGGCGACTATCGCGGTGGCTGCAGTTTTTCATTCTTTATAGCCGGCGTCCAAAATGCCCCTTCGCAATCAGGCGAGGGCAGCCCCCAGCGCACGGCAAGCTTCCTGACCCGCGTCGTCCGGTGTGAGGTTGCACTTCAGGCTCTCGACGGCGATTTCGGCTCCGTCAGTTCGGCAGCTTTCCTCCCAGCTGCGGAGCCAATCCCCGTCGCCCCAGTCGTAGGACCCGAAAAGGGCGATGCGTTTGCCCTTCAAGGCCGGACGGCATGCATCGAACATTGGCTGGAACACACTGTCCTCCAATTCCTCAGCGCCCATGGCGGGGCAGCCGAAGGCGATGGCATCGAAATCCGCGACCATGGGAGCCTGGAACGCCTCTGCGGAGAAAACCTCCGCCTCCGCGCCGGCGTTTGTTGCACCTTCCGCTATGCAGTTTGCCATAATCTCGGTGTTGCCGGTCCCGCTCCAGTATACAACCGCAATCTTGCTCATCTTAATTCAATTCCTTTCTTTTTATTCCTCGGCTGCCGCCAATTCCGTGATGGGGCAGCCGCTGTTCAGCTTTGCGCATAAAGCCTGGGTACATTCCTTGTATTGTGCAAAAAGCGCCTTGGTTTCGGCGACGTTTCCGTAAACCTTCCAGATGCCGGAATACTGATACCCCCGATTATCCCGGATAAACCCGTCCACATCTGCCGGGGGATACCCCAGGAAGAGACCGATCTCATGGGGGAACCCATTTCCCGCATTTATCCTGCGTTTCAGCCGCGATAAGCACGCACGGGGCATCGCTGCGTCATACCCGCGCTGCTTCAGCAAAGCGGCCGCTTCCGGCTCCGCGAGGTCTCTGGCCAGCAGCCGGGGACGGAAGACGTAGACCAGGCTTCGGCCTTCGGAGTAGCGCAGGCTCACCACCCGTATCCCTTTCCCGTACAGGGAGCGGTTCCATTCTCCCACGCACATCCGCATCTGCCGTGGTGAGACAAAGGGGCAGGAAAACAGACTGCCGGTTTTGATCCCGGCCAGGGTGGGAGAACTGTTTCGGACCAGAATGTCTTCAGACATAGCCGCCTCCTCATGTATTCCTTATCCGGCTCTACTTTCGCAGAATCACGATATCCTGGGTCCCGGAGCAGAGGAGCCCCGTCCGTGTCTCCGTCTCCCGGAAGCCCGCTTCCTTCGCCGCCGCTTCGATCTCGCCCTTTCGCAAGGCCAGGTCCATCCCCTGGAGCCAATAGGGAAGATACCCCATGACCATATCCCAGGGACCGGAGAAGTCCGGGCTGACGCCCTCCCCGATGCTGACCGCGACGCCGCCGGGTTCCAAAGCGTCATACAGCTTTTTCAGGAACGCTGGCAGGTCCCCCTTTGCAAAGAGCATGACGGAGACCGCCAGGATCAGGTCGTAGCCTCCGCCCAGGTCGTCCGTCAGGAAATCCCCGCCCTGGGCGCGGGCCCGATCTGTGAGACCCATCTGGGCGATGGAGCCCTCGATCACCGGCTGCAGGGGCGGTTTATCGAAAAGCACTCCTTTCCGCTCAGGCATGTCCGCAATCACCGCGAGCCCCAGCAGGCCTGCATTACAGCCGATGTCCAACACGTTTTTGATCCCCTCGTCTTCCGGCAGGGAGCGGATGATCCGCAGCACCTCCTGCTGGCGGCAGCCCCGCTGCGCCGTCCGGAAGGCATCCCCGAAGCGGGTGAAATCCAGCTGCTGGTCCATTTGACCCATACCGGCGGGGTCCGGCCCCTCTCGCACCAGCTTCGCCACGTCCAGGGGAGCCAGCCCCTCCTGCATGTACGTTGTCAGGAAACCGCCCGCGTAATTCTCGCTGGAGACCACAAGATATTGGCCAGTCTCAGGGGCGTTGACATAGCCGTCGGCGTTCTTCTTCACGAATCCCAGAGAAAAAAGGGCGTCCAGCAGCATCCGGGTATTGGCCTCGTGCCAGCCCAGGTCCCGGGCCAGATGCTCTGCCGTTACCGGGACGGTCAGATGGGAAAACACATTCAGCTCTATCGCTCCCTGCAGTAGCTTGAAGTAGCTGGGGAGGTAGGCCAACTGCGTCAGCTGTTCGTATACGCCGAGTTCTTTCATGTCTGCACTCCTTTATGATCAACTCTCATGTTTTTGCTTTCTCAAGCCGGATACCTGCTTTTTCAATGCGATCCCGGCATGCCTCATGCTGTAGACGGCGAACGGCGCTGCAAAGGTTAGCGATTGCTAACCTTTGCTTCAAAGGAAAGGCTTGACACGGTATCAAGCCTTTCGCTCTTATCAAAAGCATTGTGTCGGCGCTGAAACAGCAGCAAGTCCCCATACACTTCGCCCGGAAGGTTAGCAAATGCTAACCCAGATTATAACAGCAGGGGCTTTTCCTGTCAAGGGAAATACGCGCTTTGCGGCAACGAATGAACCCTGCAATTCAGTTTTTTCCATTGCCATCTTGAAAAATTGCGTAAACGGATTATAATCAAACAGAGGTTAGACGATGCTAACTTATACTGGCTGCCCGTCATGTGATGATCGCTGCAGGGAGAAAGCTATGTTCTTTACCGTCAGCCTCAGTCTGATGATGGTGCTGGACACGGTGCTGGGATAAGGGGTTTATGATGAAGTATCACATTGAAAAAAACACGGTTCAGGAAACGCTGGTCATTCCGCTGTTCGGGCGGCTGGTATGCTCCGAGCGATTCCCGGAACTATTCTCGGATCCGGATGCAAAAAGAATCTGCAATTCACTGGATTACGATTTTGCGGAAAAGCGGAAGAAAATGGAGTCTCCGGCGGGGCTTTTCGGGGCTCTCGAGGTAGCACAGCGCCAATACGACCTCCGCTGCGAAGCGGAAGCATACCTGAAGGAACACCCAAAAGCCGCCGTGGTCAATCTGGGCTGCGGTCTCGACGATACCTTCCGCAAGTGCGATAACGGCCTGTGTCATGGCTATAACATCGATCTGCCGGACGTGATCAATATCCGGAACGAACTGCTCCCTGCGGTCGAACGGGAACAGAACCTTGCCTGTGATCTGAACGATGATTCCTGGATGGACGGGATCGACGCTTCCGGCGGCGCGGTATTCTTTGCCGCGGGCGTGTTCTATTATTTCAAAACGGAAGAAGTCAGGAAGCTTTTCGCAGCAATGGCAGCCCGGTTCCCGGGCGCAGTCCTTGCCTTTGATGCCTGCAACGAGCGCGGCGCGAAGCTGATGCGGAAAACCTGGCTGAAGGAAGCGGGGATCACGGATGTGAGCGCCTTTTTCTCCCTGGAAGATGAGGCGGAGCTTCGGGACTGGAACGATCATTTTTCCTCAGTAACAGCCAAGAGCTACATGCGCGGATACCGGGATATTTACCGTGAAGTCGGCTTCTTTCATAAGCTGATGATCCGCTTCTGCGACGCCCTGGTAAAGATGAAGATCGTAAAGATTGTGTTCAGAGAATAATTGGAGGATACGGGCATGGCAAAGAAGGATTCGGAGAATCAAAAAAAGTCTATGAGCAAAATGTTCCGGGGGAAAGCGATCTTCAAGCCGCTGAATACCGGACGGATTGATGAACATGTCGCCTGTGTGCGGGAATGGATCGCCAACATCTTTTTCTACACGAAGAATGGCGTAACGATCATGTTCGACGCGGGATACAATTACGAGCGTCTGAAAGAAAAGATGGGCTGGCTGGATATCGATCCGGCATCCGTTCGACAGATCTTCATCACGCACCAGGACACCGACCATGTCGGCGCTTTGGAGCGGGACAGCGAACTGCTGTTCAAAGAGGCGACAGTATACATTGGTGAAATTGAGAACAGGTATCAGACCGGAGGGGCACGGAGGAAAGTGTTTTACGGGCTTTACAAGCTCCCACTGGTCAAGATGGATAACCGGAGGGTGCTCCTGAAGGATAGTGAGATCGTCAACATCGGTGATATCAAGATAGAGTGCATCCTCTGTCCCGGCCATACCTGGGGGCATATGGTCTATCTCGTTGACGACGAGTATCTGTTCACCGGCGATACGATCTGGTTCGGGGTTGACGGCGGCTATAGCTTTCTTTCCACGCTGGCTGAAGACAACAAACTGGCAGTTCGCTCGCTGGAGAAACTGGAAAAGAATCTGCGCGCCAGAAAACAGCCTGTAAAGATCATCACCGGCCACACCGGGTGGACGGATGATCTGGACTTCGCCTTCCTGCACAGGACGGAAGTGTGCAAGCCGTTTGCCAAGAAATACACCGATCCTTCCGCGCCGTATGACGGCTATGTGGAGGATGACGATACCGAGGAAGGCGCGAGAAATACGCCCCTCGCCAAGGTGAGGGTTTAAAAGATGGCTCGCCATATTACGAGCGAACAGCTTCCTTATGGGGAGCCGGTCCGAAGCTGGCTTAAAGACCGCTACGGAGTCACAGAGGCAGCTGAGATCTGGAAGCAGACGCAGGAGAACTATCGGAACTATCTGTCCGATCTTCCGGATTATGGCGGACGCAAAAACGGGCACGCGAAGGCGATCTACGGCGGGCTCCTGATCTTTGCCCTCTATCCGGCGCTGCCGGACCGGCCATCGGTTTCCGAACTGCAGGGCTTTGTGCAGAACCTGTTTATGGGGCCTTTTACAAAGCTCGGGAAGCTCTTTGACCTGAACCGTCCGTCCCACATGCGGCTGATCGATAAAGTATTCCGCAGGTCCGGGAACAGGGACCGAAAGGATATCCTCCGGTATCCGGATGGGTTTATCAATATCGATGTTCCGTATGACAAAGAGAATCATGCAGCACGGTACAGTTTCACACAATGCCCCAACGCGGAATTTGCCAAGAGCCACGGCCTCCTTCACGTTCTCCCGCTCCTCTGCAACAGCGATTTCTTCGGGATCGGCGAGATACATGGGACGCTGATCCGCTGCGGCACCTGCGGAAACAGCAATGTCTGCGATTACCTGGTTGTGGGGAGCAATAATCCCATCGCAAAGGAATATGAAACCGTATCGGATGAGCAGGGCTTCCTGGTCAGCAGGAAAAGACAGCCTGAAAGCATCGGAGAGAAATCATGATAGTTCTTGAATTGATACTGTTCTGTGCGCTGTTCACTCTGATGGTGAAGATCGCAGTTGGAAATAACGCGCTGAACGGCTTGTACTTTTACCCGAAGCCGGTCCAGGAGCGGGCCTTTGAACTCGGCCTGACAGATCGGGAAACTGTGGCCCGAAAAAGAACACGATTCATGATCCCGTTCCTTCTGGTCTTGCTGATGGCCCTGGTGCTGATCATCGGGGGATGGAACGAAACGAAGTCCTTACGTCCTGCATACTTACAGGCGCTGCTGTTTCTGGAGGTCATGAACTGGTATGACGGCATCGTGATCGATAAGGTATGGGTAGGGTACAGTAGATTTTGGATCCTGCCCGGCTGCGAGGATATCCCTTATGTGCAAACCTGGAAAGAGGTGCTGAAAAAACGAGGGATCCTGACCCTGATCTGGATCATTGGCGCGGCAGTCGTTGCCGGTATCGTGGTTCTCGTGTTTTAGAAGTTCAATTCTTGTGAGGAGGATATATGAACTTGCGGCAAAGGCGCTCCTTTCTTACCTCCCCTGACGCTCTATTTACACGGAATCAGCTTTGGAAGCTGATCTGGCCCCTGGTGGTAGAGCAGCTTTTGAGCGTCCTCATCGGCATGATCGACGTGCTGATGGTTTCCTATGTGGGGGAAGCGACGGTCTCCGGCGTTTCCCTTGTGGACAGCGTCAATCACCTGATCCTTCAGGTCCTGTTTGCGCTGACGGCGGGCGGGACCGTGGTCTGCGCACAGTTCATCGGGAAAAAGGACTTGACCTCCGCTTCCAAAAGCTGCGCTCAGCTCC
>JAEEGH010017778.1_pt1 | contig 15107 bp, 12 predicted proteins | sample 9134181 | NCBI WGS metagenome assembly JAEEGH01 (sample SAMN16246544, study PRJNA631951) | gut metagenome | biome: gut microbiome; feature: rumen; material: DP-attached | host: Bos | place: Iran: Karaj | collected 2018-10 | reverse complement strand
ACACCTTCTAGTAAGATTTATACTGGTATGCTTGTTTCTTGTCAAAGACATATATCTACTAGCAAATTAATAATCCATGATTCTAAGGAGCTTCGAGCAATCAATGAACACATTTTATATTCCCTTAATAGATTTGCTGCTGGAGCTCATGCTGAACATTTTCTTAAAGAAGAAAAGGAACTTAGACAACTAGCTAAAAAGCTTTATAAGGAAATAGGAGTCAATAAGCTTAGTTTAAAGCTATTCCTTCAAATTTATTTCTTCCCTCTTTGGAGCTTCTTAAGTATTAAAAGAAATCACATCTGGATAGGTGGAAGAAATATGCGCTTAGCCAAAAAACAATATAAAAGATAAAAGCCTTAAGCTATTACATTTTACGATAATAACTTAAGGCTTTTTCTTTTTCCCGTTTATTTAAGCTAATTAGTTTGTTGCTTGCGCCTTTAATTTCTTCTCTGTCTTACGTCTTTCAAGAGCAGATACTATAACTGCACATGATGCATCACCTGTGATGTTAACTGTTGTTCGTCCCATATCGAATATTCTATCAACACCAGCTACTAAGGCAATACCTTCAACTGGAAGGCCAACTGACTGTAATACCATAGCAAGCATTACCATACCTGCACCAGGAACACCGGCTGTACCAATTGAAGCAAGTGTTGCTGTAAGTACAATTGTAAGCATCTGTGGAAATGTTAAGTTAATTCCATAGCATGAGGCAATAAAGATTGCACACACACCCTGATAAATTGCTGTTCCATCCATATTGATAGTTGCACCAAGTGGAAGGATGAAAGCTGAAATATCCTTGTCTGCACCAAGCTTTTCTGTACATTCCATGTTAATTGGAAGTGTACCTACTGAAGAAGCTGATGAGAAGGAGAACATAATTGCTGGTAACATTTCCTTAAAGAACTTAAGAGGTGAAACCTTAGCAAATGTTGAAACTGTTAATGAATAAACTACTAACATATGAATAATATATGCTAAGTAAGCTACAAGTAATACCTTAGCAAGTGAACCAAGTACTGCTGGTCCATTCTCAGCTACTACTGGACAAAGTAAACAAAATACACCGATTGGCGAAAGGCTAATAATCATTTCCATTGCCTTTAAGAAAATGTCATTAACTGTATCTACTAAGGTGAAATCCTTTTGCTTATCACTGTTATTATTAATAAGTAATAAAGCAAAGCCAATAATTAATGAAGCTACAATAATCTGTAACATGTTAGCTTCTACAAAAGGCTGTACAAAATTTGATGGGAATATTCCCACTAATGTATCCATAAAGCTTACTGATTCTGAAGCTTCATAAGTTAAATCTGTTGTCTCGACTACTGTATAAATTCCCTTGAAGATATTTGAAAAAATAAGACCTATTGTAATAGCAAAGGCTGTTGTACACATATAATATAAAACAGTCTTAACACCAATAGAACCTACCTTCTTAATATCCTTCATAGAAAGAACTCCGCTCATAATTGAGAAGAAAACCAATGGTCCAACTACCCATTTAACAAGATTAAGGAATATTGTACCGAAAGGCTTAATATAAGTTGTTGCAATTTCTGGTTTAGCTGTTAAGGCTATACCAGCTATTATACCTAAAACCAAAGCTATAAAAATCTTGGCTGATAATGATAATCTCTTCTTTTTCATTAATATAAATTCCTCTTTCAAATGTGTTTTTTCGTTCATTATATTAACAAAAATAGGGTCTTTGGACAATATTTTTAAAGCAATTCGAAAAATACTTTAAAAAATAAAGTCTAGACCCAGTTTTTAGTCTTTAAGCCTAAGTACACTTGTTATAATTAGTCAATTTTTTACAAATGTCTTTATATTATTAAGCTAAATTTATTAGAACTTAACCCCTCTTAAAGTGCTTTTCGGCAAAGCCCATTGGCTGTACACATTCAAGGGTACCTATATAGTTTTTATCCTTATCACGAACTGCCATATACTTAATAAGTACTGGCTCATCATCTCTACTTGTCCAAACATCAACGCAGTCTCTTCTGCCTTCCTTAAAGTCCTCAAGTATCATGCGAACCATTGGTTCAATTTTAGGTGGATGGCATGAAAATACTTCTCTACCTAGAGCTGATAAAGGTCTTTTAAAGAGCTTTACATCCTCTCCATCATTAAAATATCTATTAACATTATCTGCATCAACAAAAGTTAATTCCATTGGAATTGTATTAAGCATGGCATCTAGCTGCTCAATAGTTAAGCGGCCTGAAGGAAGATTAGCACTACCAGCTTCCTGGCTATAGTTTTTAACATTTCCCTTTGGAGTAGCCTTTTCCCATAATGGACGATTTCCAATAAGACATGGCTTATAATCTGCAAAATCTCTAGCAATATCGCACCAGTCTTCCTCTGTAAAATTCTTTGCGCATAATGGGAATAGGATATTTTCTTCTTTGTAAATCATCTCCTCAGCCCTTGTAACAACTGCGTCTAATCGCTCGTTCCAAAGCTCATTAGTTAAAAAACACTCATCTTCTAGGGCTCTATTGTAAAGAGATTTCATCTCGTCACGAATTTCATCATCAACGCCCCACATTACATTAGAAGGGCCCGAAAATCCATACTTAACATTAAGAATTGGATATAATAAATCCCCTTTTTCTGCATAGTGAATTGAAGCTTCTCTTGCTTTCTTTAAGGCTGGCATAACATTTTTCTTAGTATCCATGGCTCTTCTTAATTCCTTTAAAGCATCTGATATAGCCTCGTTTTCAAGAGCAAATGTATTAAGTGGGTGATTCTCAATCTTTCTTAATTCCATATAAATACTATCAGCCCCATCCTGTCTTTTTACAGGAGCTGCCTTAAATTTAGAGCCAATTCCCATACCAAAGGATTCACTCATGGCTTCCTTAACATCTAGCTTGCCAATTGAACCATAGAAAATTGAGTTTCCATTAGGTGCTACTAGAGTCTGGGCTGTTTTTACTTCTGCTCCTTCTCCCCTTTGACGTTTTAGAGATTCCTCTACTGCCTTTTCTGCATTGGCAATCTTCTCCTCTCTTGTAGCACCATGGAAAAGAGCTGAGTGAACATCACATAATTTCTGCACTTCGGAAACTGGTGTACCTCCCGCAATTAAGGACTGCTCTGCCTTAGCAATTTCTGCCGCATCTACATCCGTAAAGTTTTCCACGAAATCTTTTCTAACGGATTCAATATCTTCACCCTTAGATAATCTTTCAACATAGGACTTAATCTTTAGGGTTCTCTCATCAAGTTCTAATTCCTTGATTTCATTGCCATTGGCATCCTTTCTTTTAGGAAGCTGTGAAGCAAGCATCTTTTTAGCAGTTTCTGCATCAACTTTTTCTACTGGTTTTTCTTCTGCTAACTCTTCTTCCACATCAAAAGCCCCTTCTGCTGCCATTCTTTCCAGCATCTTCTTATCCATACGCTTTTGAACGAAACTTGGCATCTTACCTTCAAGCTCAAAGCCATTATTTTTAAGAGCTAAAACCACATCCACCATGTCGATTTTTTTCATAATTGCGCCCTTAGGAATTGTCATAACCTTGCCCATTGTATTTAAAATACCGGGCTTAGTAACCTCGGTAAAGCCTAATTCTAGCATTATATCTATAAGTTCTGGATACTCGTTACAAAGTTCATACACACTTTTCTTTAAATTAATTTTCTTTCCCATAGTATATCCTTTCTTGATAAAAACCTTTATAACAATACTATATAGTTTTCTTTAGAAAGTGAATGTTGTTATAACCACAAAAGTTAATTTCTTGGAAAAATGTATTCTAGAAGTTCTTATAATTCTCGCTTTTTGGTGGGAAATCATTACAATCAAATCTAGGAAGTAATAGTTTGTTATCTTTTTCTAGATTAGCCACCCTAACCTCTGTTGTAAGGCCAAGTTTAGCCCCTTTCTTTGAAACAAAATCCAAAACGTCCTGATTGTAACTACCATAAGGATAATTCATTACCCAGTTATCTCTATCAATAAATTCCTCTAGAGTATCTAGGGCTGTCTCTAAATCCTTCTCCATCTGTTCCTTTTCTAATTTTCCCAGCCAATAGTGATCATAGCCATGAATTCCTATAAACATGCCATTTCTTTTTAAAACACGAACCTGATTCTCTGTCATGTATAATTCATAAGCTAATTGTTCCTCACTTACTCCTAGAAACTCCTTAAAAAGCTCACTAGAAATAATGTTTCTTAGTCTTTCTGGAAGTACCGTCTGAAGTAATTTTTTTACAAAAACCACTTCCTTAGGATCATACTTTCCTTCCTTGGCAAATTGATTCCATAATTCTTCATTAGAGGGATAGACAAATTCCCTACCTCTGTAATAATCTAGTTTCTTCTTTAGTTCTTCTATAATTAAATTAATCTCTGTACTTGCAAGTATATAGTGAATTTTATTGACATCTAATAACTGATGCTTTGCAAAAGTTTTTCCAGTAATAAAGAAGGAAGCTGTTAAATTTAGTTCCTGTAAAAGTGGAAATGCAAATGTGAAATTATCGATATAACCATCATCAAAAGTTAACAAGAGCGCATTATCCTTAAGGGAAGTTTTTCCCTGAGATGCTAGTAAAAGCTCTTCCATGCTTATTATGTTAAAATGTGCCTTAAGATATTCTAGCTGTTCTTTAAATAAAGGATAATCAAGTCCCTTAATATTGGGATATCTTGAGTGTTTTAGATCTCTTGTGTAGTGATACATAACGATTCTCACATCATTATTAGTCATAAGCATCTCCTTACTGAGCTTTTTGTAACTGCTCTGCTAATTGTAATTCACTATCAATATAAATGGCGTCTGAGTCCATAATATTTAACATTTCATTGGCAAAAAAAGGGTCAAACTGTGTTCCCGAACCATTAATTATTTCTTCACGCACCTTCCATTGTGGCAAAGGATCTCTATAGCTTCTCTTTGAAGTCATAGTATCATAAGCATCCGCTACCGCAATAATTCTTGAAATAATAGGAATCTCTGCACCCTTTAGACCTTCAGGATATCCACTTCCATCATACCATTCATGATGATATCTGGCCCCTATACTAAGATATGGAGAGGAATTTATACTAGATAGAATCTGGCTTCCAATGGTTGTATGGAGCTTAATTGTATCGTATTCTTCCTCAGTTAATTTCCCTGGTTTATTAATAATACTATCTGGAATTCCAATTTTTCCTACATCATGAAGCAAGGCTGTATAATATACCTTCTTACAGTCTGCATCTTTTAAACCCGCCCTCTTAGCAATTAACTCAGAGTATCTAGCCACACGTCTTGAATGTCCATGAGTGTATTCATCCTTAGCATCAATAGCACTTGCTAGGGCAGAGGCTGTTTCCTCAAACATACTAGATAAAAGTTCTTGTTCTTCCTTTAGGATTCTAATTTCATTTTCATTAGCCTTACTAACCATTTCGTTAATATCTAGTAGTGAGAAAATGTATAAAAGCATTGCAATTCCTACAATCGAAATATTAGTCAAAGACAAACCATAAAGGAAAATCTGAGCTATTGTAGCCACTAATGGTATAATGCTAAAGAGTTCTAGCGGTATACGCATTAATCTACTAATGTTTTTTCGATTAGCTTGAACTACTACCTGCAATAAAATCAAGGATATTAGGGGAGAAACATAACTTATAACAAAGAACTTACCTCTTTGATACCTGTTAAATTCATCAAAGGTGTAATACATTCCTGTAAACTGAGAAATAACAATCAAAATCTCTCCTACAATTATTAAAAAATCTACTGCTTTAATAATTATTAAAATATATTTCTTAGAATCGCGATTTTTACTTATTGAGTCCTTTATAATCAGATTATAAGTAAATATGACAAATAGACTTAATGCATAAACCATGTAATTACTTACTCTTACCATGATATATCCTAAGTCTGAGATATTTCCTCTATAAATGTATGCAAGTCTATCAAAAAATAGCAAACTAAATGAACTTAATTCCATAAGAATAAGTGCTACTCTTCTTTTTTTAGGAATTGCCTTTGATATAAAAGCTAAAATCATAAGGGCTGTACATATCCCACATACATATAACATTATATCCAATTGGTTTTCCTTAAATACTTCCATACTACCTCCATAATAACACAACTTTAGCTATTCTATCATATTATAACATTCATTTACTAAAGATAATAGACTCGTTTTGATTAAATCTGGTTATATTATTTCTTTTAATTTTGGTTATTTTCATATAACCAGTAGAATAATAATATTTATTAAAACGTTCTAAGGGAGGAAAATGATATGAACAATAAGACAGAACAATATGAATTAAACAAAGGCTTGGCACAAATGTTAAAGGGTGGCGTAATTATGGATGTTACAACTCCTGAACAAGCAATTATTGCCCAAGAAGCTGGTGCTTGTGCTGTTATGGCACTTGAGAGAATCCCTGCTGATATTAGAGCAGCCGGTGGTGTTTCAAGAATGAGCGACCCAAAGATGATTAAAGGCATTCAAGAAGCAGTTTCTATACCTGTTATGGCCAAGTGTAGAATCGGTCACTTCGTAGAGGCTCAGATCCTTGAGGCAATTGAAATCGACTATATTGATGAATCTGAGGTTTTATCACCTGCAGATGACATTTACCATATTGATAAGACAAAGTTTAAGGTGCCATTCGTTTGTGGCGCAAGAGACTTAGGTGAGGCTCTTCGTAGAATTAACGAAGGTGCATCTATGATTAGAACTAAAGGTGAACCTGGTACTGGCGATGTAATTCAGGCAGTTAGACATTTGCGCAAAATGAACTCTGAAATTAGAAAGCTTGTTTCTATGTCAGAGGACGAGCTTTTCGAGGCTGCTAAGGAACTTAAGGTACCATACGATTTAGTAGTTTATGTCCATGAAAATGGAAAGCTTCCTGTAGTTAACTTTGCTGCCGGAGGCGTTGCTACTCCTGCAGATGCCGCTCTTATGATGCAGCTTGGCGCTGAGGGCGTATTTGTAGGTTCTGGTATCTTTAAGTCAGGTGACCCAAGAAAAAGAGCTGCTGCCATTGTTGAGGCTGTTACAAATTATCAGGATGCTAAGCTTATTGCAAAGTTATCTGAAGATCTTGGTGAAGCAATGGTGGGTATTAACCCTAACGAAATCAAGATTATTATGGAGGAGCGTGGTCGTTAATGATAATTGGAGTATTAGCTCTACAAGGGGCTTTTATTGAGCATATTAATAGTTTAAGGGAAAGTTATAAGGCCCTATCTTTTGAATTTAATGGACATAAAGAAACTACAAACTTAGATTCTAAACTAGAAACTAATAATCTGACCAAACTACAAATTGTAGAAATCAGACAATTAAAGGACTTAGAAAAAATCGATGCTCTTGTACTTCCAGGCGGTGAAAGTACAGTACAGGGAAAACTACTAAAGGAGCTTGGTCTTTTAAAACCCATAAAAGAAAGAATTGAGTCTGGTATGCCCGTACTTGCAACCTGCGCAGGCCTTATTATACTAGCTAAAGAAATTGAAAATGAAAAAGACTGCCATCTTGGTACATTTCCAATTAAAGTAGTTAGAAATGCCTATGGTAGACAGCTTGGAAGCTTTGTAACTACCGCTAATGTTGGAGCTATAAAAGATTTCCCTCTTTGCTTTATTCGTGCTCCATACATTAAAGAATGCTTATCTCCTAAGATTGAGATTCTATCTAAAGTTGATGGCAGAATAATAGCCGCTAAATATAAAAACCAAATTGGTCTTGCCTTCCATCCTGAAATGACAAAAGATAAAAGAATTCATGAGGAGTTTTTAAAGTTAGTTTATAAGAATTGTAAAAATAAGACATCTAATAGACTTGCAAGTTAGGCTATAGGCTAATAATAAAAAATCCCTAGTAAAGTGGATTGTGAATGTCCGCTTTACTAGGGATTATCTTTTTTATTTTATAACCAACACTGTATCTGTGTTTCCATTGTAATCTGGAATTTGTTCATATTGGTAAATATCAGTTTTAACCTTATCAATGTAACTATAAATTCCTGTGGCCGGATTAAAATAATAAATATCTTTTCCAATATAAGCACTAGTATCTAATTTATAACTCTTTCCTAAATAATTATAGGCAAACAAGAAATCATCAGAAGCAAATACAGCAATTCTATCATGCTTTTCTCGCTGTCCTTCTATTAAATAATCATCTCTTGATTCACCATTAGTAAAATCTACTGACTCCATTAAGTCCTTAAGATGCTTCATCTGTCCTGAGCCTTCATGATGCATAGCCTTTTGCCAATAATCCTTAGCTCCATAAACCACTCCGTCTATACTACCATCATAAAACATTATAATTGAACAATCTCCATATGTATGTCCGGCAGCTCCAGCAAACACTGACCAATAAGCGTATCTTCTTACCTCCCTTGATTGCCAGTAAGGTTGAGTGTCATCATGCAGGCCTTGTAATATTTGCTCATAAGAAGGCTCTCCATCAAGAGTTGGTCTATTAGAGCTTGCATGATCAAATTCCACATAGCGCCAGTTATCCTCTCCAAATAAAGACAACTGATTACTTGTATCATCCCAGGCTCCCATCTGGCATTGGTCATATCTTCTATGTCCAGACTGAAACATGTTAAAATCCAACCAATCTGCATCCTTAAACCACAAGCTAGACGAACACCTTCCAAAAGGATGAAAACCTATTAACTTATCAGGATTTTTCTCCTTTAAAAGCCTACCCATCTTATTATATAAATCTACATAAGGACCGGCTTTTATATCGCCTCCTATAAGCCATATAACATTTTCCTTCTTGCCAAATCTATCAGCAAGAAAATTAATATATTCCTCTAGATTATCCATATTCAAAATATCTTTTTTTACCAAACTTCCCCAAGTTGGCACTAAAGCCATGTAAAGCCCTAAATCTTTTGCCATATCAATAATCTCTTCAACATGCTGCCAATAACTTTCTTTATTGCAATCATATCTTTTTGTAGGCATCTTATTAATATCTTTCATGCCCTCTGTAGCATAAATAAGCACCGCCTGAATTACATTGTAGCCCTTATCTGCCCTATTTTTTAAAAAAATGTATGCTTCCTCTTTAGTTAAATTGGCAAATATAAGCCAAGCCGTATCTGCAAGCCAGAAAAAAGGCTTATTATCTTTTATAAAATATGGCTTGTCCTCCATTACTTTAAGTGAATTATTAAACATAAAAACCTCCCCAATTGCTTTTTATATCTTAAATGTAATATACGTAATCAGCCTTACGTGGAGCTGCCTTAGGAGCCTCTGCTGCTGCATAACCTAGGGCACAATGTCCGATTCCTTCATATTCACCTTCAATGCCAAGTCTATCTAAAATCTTTTGTCCAAATTCTGACTCGAATTCCTGCTTAGCTCTGTTAATCCAAATGCTGCCAACGCCTAAGCTTTCAGCGGCATTCATAAGATTACCCATAACAAGAGAACCATCATAAACATGATTTGGATTGTCCTTTTTAGCAATTACAATTAAGATTACAGGAGCGCCGTAAAATGGATCAAAGCCTTCCTTCCAACCACCAATCTTACGGTTTTCTTCCGAGATTTCATCTCGTAACTGCTTATCTGTAACTGCAATAATAATAGGGCTTTGCATACCCTTGCCTGTTGGTGCATAAGTTCCTGCCTTAATAATTGCATCAAGTTCTTCCTTTGATACCATGTCAGGCTTAAACTTTCTACAACTTCTTCTAGTTTCTAGAACCTTTAATGTTTCATTAGTCATATTAAATTCTCCTCACTTTATTGACCTTATTAAATTTCACCATACATTTATCTAATTACAATTATGATACTCTTAGTTATTAATTTCAACTGCCTTCTTTGCAAATCTGCTGCCAAAAATTGTGAAGTAATCCTTGTAGTTATCCATGCCGTTAAAGGCTTCCTTATTGTTATTAACACCTATAGGTCCTAGGTGGATAACAGGCATGCCCTCTGAATTTCCGCCAGAGTAGCAAAGCATTCCATTGACCATTTCAATTGTTAGGATTTCTTGAATTACTGCAGAACCACCGCCATGGGTAAACTGCTGTGTAGCAAAGGCTCCACCTAGCTTTCCTGCAAATGCTAACTTCTTACTGTTAGAAAGCATCCAACCGTGAATATCTGGTGTCATTGTAGCTGCATAGCTTGGGGAACCAATAATAAGGCCCTTTGCTTCCTTAATGAATTCCTCGTCACATTCCTTAATATTAAAAGCCTTAGCTTCCACTGTATCTACACTGTTCATTCCTTCAACAATCCACTCAGCGCCCTGCTTTGTGTTACCTGTCTTTGAATCATAAACTACTGCTAATTTCATTTTATCCTCCTGTTTTATAAAATCTTTCCATTTTCATTAATTACAATTTTTTCTTTAGCCTCATGCTTTATTACCTTGCCATTATCTAATTTTAAAAAGCCCTTAAAATCGGGAATTATCTCGGCTGTGTATGCATTTTCCTTCCAAGAAATATTAACGGTATAAGCACCCCTAGCCCTAAGTCCGTAAACCTTGCCCTCTTTCCATGCCTTTGGAAGTGCTGGCAAAATGTTTATAAAGCCTTCATGACTTTGTAGTAACATTTCTGAAATTCCCGCAATACTGCCAAAATTTCCATCAATCTGAAATGGTGGATGATTGTCTAAAAGGTTTGTAAGAGTGGATTTTTCAAGTAGAGCAACAATGTTTTCCCAAGCCTTATCACCATCAAGAAGTCTTGCCCACATGCAGATTATCCATGCCCTACTCCAACCTGTATAACCACCGCCATTGGCAAGTCTTCGCTCTAGAGTATTTCTTGCAGCCGTAAAAATTTCCGACTTATCTGGCATTTTCTGGGCTTGCATTGTCTGACCTGCCTTATCTAGCTTTACTTGGGTTTGAGCTGCTTTTGATTTTATCTGGCTTCCAGGATATAGAGCAAAGAGGTGGGAAATATGTCTATGACCTAAATCTATCTCCTCATAATCTCTTATCCACTCTTTAATAAGTCCATTTTCTACAACTATTGGGTGAAGCTTTTCCACAAAGTCCTGATATTTTTTAGTTTCTTTCCCCAAAGCTTTCTCACATATACACAAATCTTTCATTAACTCATATGTAATCTGAGCATCCATAGCCGCACAATTAGTTAGGGTTCCTTTTTTCTTATTCTTTGTTAAATACTTATTTTCCGGGGAAACTGAAGGACTAACAAAATAAAAACCATCCTTATTTTTCTGCATCGTTTCCATAAGGAATTGCGCTGCCTCTTCCATAATGACCACATTTTCTCTTAAAAAATCAAGATCTTTAGTAAAGAAATAATGCTCGGCAATATGTAAACTTAGCCAAGCCGCTCCCATCTGCCAATAGGTAGATGCAGCATAAGTGTCTTGTGGCGCACAATCTCCCCATAGGTCTGTATTATGATGTGCCACAAAACCATCAGCATTATACATTTCCTTAGCCACTTCTTTTCCCTTCGGAAGCATCCTAAATAAATGATCAAAAAGAGGCTTGTGTAAATCAGATAAATTAAGGCTTTCCGCCGGCCAATAATTCATCTGGGTATTAATATTTATGGTAAATTTACTATCCCATGCAGGTAAAAAATCCTTATTCCATATTCCCTGCAAATTAGCTGGCAAACTGCCCTCTCTTGAAGAACTAAGAAGTAAGTATCTGCCAAATGTAAAATAAGTATTTATTAGGCCTAAATCATCCTTTTTTTCCACAAATCTTTTTAAACGTAAATTAGTAGGCATATTTTCTAATTCATCTTTAGAACTTGTATCGCTCTTTAATTCTAAGTAGCAACGCTTCATATATTGGTTAAAATCAGACATATGCTCTTTCTTTAAGATTTCATAATCCACCTTGCTAGCCTTATCAACCCATTCTAGAGCCTTAGCCTTTGGATCTTCATATCTATAACTTGTGGCTGCTGCTAAATAAAGCTTAAATTTTCCACCTGTTTTAATTAAAGAATTTCTTGCACAAACTTCCTCTCCAAGCACTCTACAAACTGCCACATAACTAACTCCACCATCTCCTGTTTGACCAGATAAGGCGATAGTGTTGTTGTCGATTTTTTCCAATTTGCTTAAATATCTATCCCTGCGCATTAGGATTCTAGAAGGCTCACCCTCAAAATCCATAACCAGCACTCGACTAGGATTAGATATGAAAATTTCTCGTTTATATTTACGATTATCATGTCCATTATATTCAACTTTCATAATTCCATAATCAAGATCTAGCTCTCGTTTATAGTTATGATTTTCTATTTCCATCTTGGACATATCCTTATCATTAAGCCATCGCATTCCGTGCAAACTCTGCAATTCATAGGTACTTTCTTGCTGAATTAATAAGTCACACAAGGGTTCGTAATGACACTGTGAATCAGGACAGGCTGCAAAGGTTTCATCTGCAAGTATCTGCGCCTCTTCTATTTTGTCTTCTTCTAATAATTTTCTAATTTTAGGAATAGATTCCTTAGCATCGGGATTTACACGATTCTTAAATCCTCCATACCATAAGCTATCCTCGTTTAAACTTAAACGTTCAATTCCTGTTCCCCCAAAAACCATGGCCCCTAAAAAGCCATTTCCTAAAGGTAATGCCTCATTCCAATTTTTTGCTGCTTCCTCATAAAATAAAGATTTCATCTTATCCTCCCCAATAAGAATCTTGTGAGAATTTCCTGAGAATCTCGTAAGAATCTCATTAAATAAAGTATATAGTTAAATCTTATATAGTATGTGAGGTAAATGCAAGATAATAAAATAGAAGTTCGGGGATAGAACTTGCTTATTTCGGGAAATGTAGGACTAACGGCTTAAAATATCTTCATTGGGTCAACGAATTTCAAACAGCACAGAGAAATTTTAATCCGTTTTCCTACTTTTTTATCGATACGTATGATTCTCATTTTTTAGATTCTAATTATGCTTGTTTTGATAATCCATATTTGTAATTTTTCATTCAAAAGTCCTACAAGTAAATTTTTTACAAAAATCAATATTAGATTTCATTGACCTAATACATCAAAAAACTATCCTTAGGTCATTACTTCTTTTAGCATTTTCCTAATTCGACTTATATTAAAAGGCTGCAAGTTAGTTTCAAAGCTAAATATCAGATTCTTCCCAAGATAAATATCGTTTTTCTGGTATTCATCAATCTTTTTCAAACTTGCCTTTAAATACTCCCTGTCATCTAATAAGCCAAAATGCTCGTAATAAACCTCTTTTCTTGTATTCTTGTTATAAAGAGTAAAATCTGGATATCTTGTTTCTCCATTTTTTAAACGCAAAGCCTTCTCATAATGATAAGGAATTCCAAGGTCATACAATGTATCTGCAATTAATGCCTCTGATTTGGAACGTACCTTCTCACCGCGTTTTGTGTCATATACTTTATTCTCTTCTAAATAATCCGTTGTCTGGATTCTTTTATTTTGCCATTTAATAGCACTTAATTCTTTGTCTAAAATATAGGGATTTACTAGAGTTTTTCGAACTTCAGATAAGTTATCATAGATCAAATTTAGATTGTTTGTCTCTAACTTTTTCTTTACCTTTTCAAGGTAATCGATTTCTTTATAACAGTTCTTTACAAAATCTGATTGGTATCTTTTCTGAGCAAGATTTTTTGCAATTTTGATTTCACTTTTCTTTAGGTATATTCCACCCGATTTGTCTTTGACTTGATAAAAACGAGGTCTGTTATTATTAAAAGATACTCTTAAATAGCCTTTTTCGAAGCGGTCATTATCCTTCAAGGCTTGATTTAGAGCACTCTTATCAACAGCAATTCGCTTTTCAAGCATAGCTATCAACTTTTCCATATTTTCTCCTGTGTATAATTTAATGTTTCTTGGGAATTGGGCTTGTCTCGCCCTAGATTTAAGATGGTTTGTTAAGAATATAAAGCAAGGAATTGCTTTCATTTAGTTCAAACCTTCAGTAGTATATCATGTAGGAATTGTTTTGTCATTAACAATATATTTAACTATCTGCTTATGTTAAATTTCTTGGATTTGAACGCTACATATATTGATTCTTTGGAATATAGGGGACTATCCTTATTTTAAAAATTGACCCAGGCATATTTTTATTATTACCTAGGTCAATCGAATTTAATTTTTCAACTATTAATTTTAATCCTTCCCACTAGTTTTTCTTGAATAAGGATTAAATCTCATTTTTTAAGATCTCAATTTTAAAAATTTGTTGACCTAATCCCGAAATTTTTGTCGAAAAGGATTATCTCTTAAAAATATTTAAGTTGTAGACTTGCATATTATTGACCTAACAAGCTTTTTTTACTTCGCTAGGTCAATTCGCGCCCGGAGAAGCAATGAATCAGCCGACTTATGCGCTAGAGCCACACGGCGCAGCAATATTTCTCATCCAGACGCCGCACTAATTCTGCCACTCAAACTTACGCAAGCTTCTCAAATGCGATTCTTGGCATATCATCACTTTCTACATAAACTGTTCCTGTGTGCTTAAAACCTAACTTACTAAGGAGATTCTGCATTACTTTGTTATCACCATGAGTATCGATTCTTACGTGACCTGATTTCTCGAAAGCCCAATTTAAGCAAAATGTACCAATGCCTCTTTCTGAACCATCCACTGCAAGTCTATGAACTACTGCATATGGACTATCTTCAAGCCATGTTCCATCAGTGATATCACCGTAAGTTGGATCAACGTCCTTACCATAATTATAGAAGAATACGCCGATTACTTCGTCTTTGTCGTTTAGGCAAACAAAGCTTTTCTCTCTTTTAATATCCTCAACAATTAAATCTCTTGGTGGCCACTGTGTTGGTCCCCACTGAGTTGGATTTCCGTGCTCTGCCATGAATTTTCTTGCATAGGCATAAATGTCCATAATGCGATCTAAATCAGTTATTACTGCATTTCTAATTTTCATAATTAAAATTTCCTTTCCAATATCTTCCTTCCAAATATAAATAAATGTTTTGTCAAGAGATATTGTAACAGACCTAGATGCATTTTCAAGAGAAAGATTAATCTCTACTTATTCTACTTATCACTACTTATTCTTCTTAGCAACAAGTC
>JAEEGH010017775.1_pt1 | contig 15108 bp, 10 predicted proteins | sample 9134181 | NCBI WGS metagenome assembly JAEEGH01 (sample SAMN16246544, study PRJNA631951) | gut metagenome | biome: gut microbiome; feature: rumen; material: DP-attached | host: Bos | place: Iran: Karaj | collected 2018-10 | reverse complement strand
TCGCCCACCACGTTGCCGGCCACCGCCTGCCGTTCGTTCTGCCCGTTGTTGTCCCCATAGATGTCCAGCTTTCCGCGTATGACCAACCGGTTCTCCATAAGGTTGGTGGAGAGCTGGATATTGTATTCGTCCCCGTTGGTGACACCGTCGCCCGGGCGGTATTGGAACCCCACGTTGACATTGTCGGTCAGGGTGGAGACGGTTTTTTGGAGGTAATGGGAGAATAATTCGCTCAAGGAATGGCCGATACCATAGTTGACGTTGTTCTCCCCATCAGGATTCTGCACGTCGAAACGGCCCAACAGCATCAGGGAGAAGGCCTGTCGGAACATGTTCTCCTTGTCGGTGGTGTCGAGGGTGTTATAGACCATCGATCGTATCGATTCGTCGACGTTGTCCAGACGGATGTCGAAATCAAACTCCGGATTCAGCAGTTCGCCCTTCAGACGCAGTCCCGTGGAAACCGGCACGGAGCGGTAGGATGATGTTACCGAGGATTCGCCAAGCAGGCTTGTGATGGAGGTTTTTGTGGTGTAGATTGCACGGACGTTCATCTCGCCTTTGTCAGGCTGGCCGTTCCAATTGATTGTGCTGCCGTTCTCGATGGAGAGGGAACGGGTGAACACATTTCCAAGGGCAAGGTCAATGTTGCCTTCGTTGAGTATATAGCTTCCATACATTTCAAACGGGCGTTCCGGTTGCAGCTCCATGCGGATGCTGCCGGTTCCGTTGCCGATGATTGTGCCGCCAATGGAGGGGTCAAGTACCACCTTCAGTGTGGCTTCCGGAGTGACGTCAAGATTGAAAAGCAGATGGGTTCTGGTAGTGCGTGCCTGTTCGTATTCCGTATTGTCCGTGCTCTTTTCCATGTAATACGGCTTTTCAAAAATGATGTAGGATTGCTGATGTTCAGTGTTGGCTCCTTTGTTGAGAAGGACGGAAATGTAGGTTTGCTTGTCGGTCCGCATGTTTCCGGAGAGGTATAAATCGCCTTGTGGCAGCAACCGCAGACGGATAGTGCCGGTGCCAAAGGCCTTGCCGTAAAACAGGTCGTTGTCACGGTAGTCGGTGTTCAACACCATGGTGTTTTCGGTGCGGATGTCCAAACGGACACCCCATTGTTTCAGTTTGTGATGGGTGATCACCCCATTCAGATACGCCGGATGTCCTTGGATGTCACTGCATTGCAGATTGTTTAGCTGGAATGCCGAATCCTTTATTATAATATCTTGGTCTTTAATATGATATAATGTATTGATGTATCCAATTTGCATGGATGCTTCATCGATGTGCAGATTGCCGGAAATGGCAGCTTGTTGTACCGGACCGGTGATGTGGAGTCTGCCGGAAGCGGTGCCTTCCGTCATGCTGGCAAAGGAGGAGAGGTATGGGGCTATGGTGTGGAGGTTAAATGTACGGATTTCACCGTTCAAATCAATTTGTTTGCTGTCAGGCTGATAGTTTCCGTGCAGGTGAATGGTGGGAGCTGAATCCTGAAGCGGGAACAGTTTGGCTTGCAGTCGGATTTGCTTATCCTCCTCCTGCCAGTAGGCATTGCTTTGCAACTGTCCGTAAGCCACCTCGTTGAAGACTAGGGAATCGATGTTCATTCGGGTGGATAGCTGGAGTTTGCTGTGCTGGTTTGCCAGATGCAGTTCTCCGGTTGCGATGCCACCCAAAGAGAGACCATAAGGCAGGAGCAGCAATTCAAGCTCTGAGAGGTGCAAGTTCCGGGTCTGTAGGTTCACAAGGCTGGTCTGTTGTGGGCTGTGCATGCCCTCCAACGTCACGGACTGCTCTCCTGAATTCATCTGGAACCGGTTGATTTTTATGCTGTTCTTTTCAAGTGTAATCTCATTTCCCGGTTCAATTACAAACGGTTCCTGATGCAGGCACAGCTTCCCTTGCTGTATTTGCAGTATGCATTCCTCAAACCGTTCGAAGCGCATGCTTCCTGTCAGGTCCACATAGGGCGACAGCATGTTGCCGGAGGGATGGTTCAGTAACCGGAATTGGGCCGTATCATTGAAACAATTCAATTGCAGCTGAAGCTGTTCTAACTGTGAAAGGCTGTCGCTGTTATTCCAGAACATGTGTTCGCAACTGGCCGCCAATCGTAGTGTGTCATTTTCGTTGTCACTTTTGATGCTGCAATTTTCCCACCGGATCTGTTTCCATCCGAGGGCTGTGATGTCCGACTGCATCCGCCACTTTTGCTCCGGTTCAGAATAGTAGGCGTCCATGGAGCAACCCCCGCCGATGTGAAGGTTGGGTAACAGCCTTTCCAGCAGCCGGATGGGTTGTTTCATCGTGACAGCAATGTTGAATGTGGTGTAATCCGGTACTTCGGCAAGATTTTTACCAATGCTGTGCGGAAGGTGTTGTTGTGCCAGCCGGGTCAGGCAGCTGGGAATGTCAGCCAGCCGTAACCTGCCTGAAATGGAGGCTTGTAAAGGTGTGGATCGCAGCTGTAATTCCATATCTCCATTTTCTGCTGTGTCGGAAAGCAGTTGGAAGGGTGGAATCCGCACCTTGTTTCCGTTTTCCGTCAGGGAGGCGTTGTTAACCTTGATGACACCGTGGATTCCTTGTGAAACCCGGCCGGTCAGGTCAGCCTGGCTGTGCAGTGAGAGAATGGCGTTGGAATCTTCCGGCAGAAAGTGGAACGCACTTAGGTCGAATCGGTTGAGTTCACCCGCATAATATATTTTGTTTTCCCTGAAATCGACAAATCCATTGATGTCGGCCAGTAGTGCGGAGTCAGGAGAATGTAGTTTGAAGGTCAGCCGTTCATCTTCCATGTCCCCATGCAGCATGGCGTTGCAGAGTTCGCGCCCATGTAGGTGCAGGGATTGGATATTCAACCGGTAATCCTCAATGTTGGAGCCGTTGCCGCTGATTTCCCCCTGGGCGGTCAGGGAACCCAGCATTGGGCTGTGCAGCAAGGGTTGCAACGGGAGTCCCTGGGTCTGGAACCGTGCTTGGAAATGGCGTGATGCCATGTTGTTGTGGTATATTCCTGAAGCGCGTAGGCTTCCCATGTTGCCGGTGGCCTCCACATCGGCGGTGAAATCGTCGAAGCGTCCGTGAAAATCTGCAGCACCTTCCCGCACAATCCAGTGCCTCAGTTCTTCCGGCAATTTGAGTGTCCGGCCTCCTGGCAGGTGTAATCCCTCAATTTGCTGCATGGCGACCGCCATCTCGTCAATCTGGGCATCCCAATATGCGGTGCGTCCATTCTGGATTCCTTCGGTGAACAGGTTTCCGCGCAGATATGTGCTGTCGTTTAAACGGCAAGAGAACTGTTTGATTTCCAAATGAGAAAGGCTGTTCTCCACTTTACCCTGCAACCGGACGGACACCGGTTCGATTCCTTGCAGGGCAGGGGTGAAATAGGTGAGGTCGGTGGCGTGGAGCAGCGATGGACGCAATTGGCAACGGAAAAGGACACTGTCATTGAAATCAGAATACTGATGCCAATTGTCAAAGTCAAAACGGAAATCCATGTCAATGTGACTGCCGCTGATTGCATCAAAGGTTGTGTTCTCCAGATAGAGTTTCCGGCTTGAGACAGTCAGCAGGGTCTGCAGGTTGCGGATGGTGAAGCCTGAATGCTCCCGGCAGTCAAGGTTGCGGATGTCCAGCAGGCATTCACCTCCAGCCACGGTAATGCTTTTTATCTCCGCATCAATCTGTTGCAGACGGATGTGGTCATAGTTCCAGACTCCAGCCACATCCTCCTTGCACCTCGCTTCATAGTACCAGCTATAGCTTCCGTTTTTCATCCTCAGGTCTTCAAAAAGCAGTTTGACAGGCTTTTTTTCCTTGTCAGAGGAGAAAAACTCAAAAAGGAACTTCATGTTGTTCTCCTCTTCGCCTTTGTATTTGGCGGTGTAAACCAGCAAATCCTCAACTTCAATTCCGCTGAAGCGCCAGATCCTTTGGGAACGGTTGTGGTGGGGGAGGCGGCTTTTCAGACTGCCTGCGGCAAACATCGGCTGCTGGTGGCGGTCTTCGATGCGAAGCCCCTCCACGCTGAAATCCAGGTTCCAGTAAAGCCGGAGCTTTTCAATGGCTATTTCTGTCTGCATTTTTTCGGACAAGATGGCTGCGGCTTTCCGGGCGGCTTTGGTCTGCACGGATGGGATCATGAATACCAGACCGGTTACAAACAGCAGGATGGCTGCGAACAGCACCACTCCGATAAGTGTCCGGAACAGCCGTCTGGTATGTTTTGCAGCCTTTCCCATCCTCTCCACTCAGATTATTTTGACCGTCAGTCCACGCAGGGTAAGTTTTTCGGCTATAGGCGCCAGCCGCTCATATCCGCCGTGCTTCACGTCGCATTTGCCGAAGCAGTGTGCAATCCAGGTGCATTGCAGTGCCTGCTCATAACTGTGGCCGCAGCATTCCATCAGGCTGTCAATGACAAAATCAAAGGTGTTGGTGTTGTCGTTGTACAGCATCAGGGTGCAGCCTTCGTCCGAAAGCAGCTGCTCCTGTAGTTCGCATTCGCTCTCCGGCCTGTTCATGCTACCAGTCGTCTTTTACCTCCTCTTTCGGCTCCATGCCGTTTTCAAGGCTTTCTATAAGTGCTTTAATGTGGGTGTCCACCTCTTCCAGGTGTTTGTTGCGGACGGTGGTCCATTCCGGCTTGTCTTTGTCCAGCCACTGCTCGCAGGGTTGGGTGACCTGCCCGTTCTTGCAGGTGAAGTTGGTGATTGTGTAGCGGTAGCGTCCGTCACGTGCCTCTATCTTAAGTTCATAAGTCACGACGCCGGCCATCACCTCCGTTTTGCCGTCTTTGGCAAGAGTATGGATTTTCATGTTGCTGCGGCATACGATAACTCCCTTTTCCTTGTCGGCAGTCTGTATCACTTTTGTTGGGTTCTGGAAGAAATGGTTCGCCCATTCAAATGCACGGTCATACAATACAGCAGGCTCCGCTTTCATCGGAACGACATCCTGGTAGGTTATCAGTTTTGTCTGTTCGCTCACAGGCATGGGGTAGACCTCCACGGGTTCCCCCTTTTTCTGGCCGAAGGCCTGGATGCTGGCGAAGGCTGCCAGCATTATCACTAATGTTCTGATGCTTTTGTTCATGGCTATCCGTTTTTTCTTTTTACATATACTTGGAATGTGAATGCGCAGCAGTGGTTTTCGTCCGCAGGGTGCGGCTCTTCGGAAACAAGCTGCCAGTCCTTTTCGTCAATTTTTGGGAAAAAGACATCCGCGTCCGGGAATTCCGCCTGCATCCGCGTGATGTACAGCTTGTCGCACAGGGGGAAGAACTGCCGGTAGATGGAGGCGCCGCCCATGATGAAAACCTCCTCTTCAGACGGGCAGAGCTGCATCGCCTCTTCGATGGAGTATGCCATTTCAGCCCCTTCGTAGCTTTTGTCCTTTTCTAACGTGAGCACGATGTTGCGGCGGTTTGGCAGCGGACGCTTCGGCAGGGAGAACCATGTGTTCTCGCCCATCAGCACGGCGTGTCCGGCCGTTGTGCGCTTGAAGTGCTTCAAATCGTCCGGCAGATGGCAGAGCAGCTGGTTTTTCCGGCCGATCTCATAATTTTTTCCGATTGCGACTATGATTGACAGCATGGCGTTAAAGGGTGCATTTCATGAGTTGTTCAAGACGTTTTTCAATTTCCGGTATGGCGATGCGTTCCTGCTCCATGGTGTCGCGGTCGCGCAAGGTGACAGTGTCGTCCTCAAGCGTCCGGTTGTCCACAGTGATGCAGAAGGGGGTGCCGATTGCATCCTGACGGCGGTAGCGGCGTCCGATGGCGTCCTTTTCGTCGTACTGGCAGTTGTAGCGGTATTGCAGCGGCTTAAGTATCTCGCGTGCCTTTTCGGGCAGGCCGTCCTTCTTGACCAAAGGCAGTACAGCCACTTTCACCGGCGCAAGTATTGCCGGAATCTTCAGCACCGTGCGGGTGCTGTTGTCGGGGAGGGTCTCCTCGCGGTAGGCATGGCTGAAGACTGCAAGGAACATCCTGTCAACACCGATTGAGGTCTCAATCACGTATGGCACATAGCTTTCGTTGGTCTCCGGATCGAAATATTGCAGCTTTTTGCCGGAATACTGCTGGTGCGCCTTCAAGTCGAAGTCTGTGCGGGAGTGGATGCCCTCCAGCTCCTTGAATCCGAACGGGAAGTCAAATTCGATGTCGGTGGCGGCGTTGGCGTAGTGGGCCAGCTTCTCATGGTCGTGGAAGCGGTAGCAGGAGGCCTCCATGCCCAGCGACTCGTGCCAGCGGATGCGCTCGTTCTTCCAATAGTCGAACCATTTCAGCTCCTCGCCCGGACGGACAAAGAACTGCATCTCCATCTGCTCGAACTCCTTCATGCGGAAAATAAACTGCCGCGCCACAATCTCGTTGCGGAAGGCCTTGCCGATCTGCGCGATGCCGAAGGGGATCTTCATCCTTCCAGTCTTCTGCACGTTCAGGTAATTGACAAAAATGCCCTGGGCGGTTTCGGGACGCAGGTAGATGGTGTCGGTACCCTCAGCGACGGAGCCCATCTGGGTGGCGAACATCAGGTTGAACTGACGCACATCGGTCCAGTTGCGGGTGCCGGAAATGGGGCAGGCAATCTCCAACTCCTCAATCAGAGCCTTCAGGCCGGTCCAGTCGCTCTTTTCCATGCATTCCGCGAAGCGGCTGTGAACCTCGTCGTATTTCTTCTGGTGCTCCAGCACACGTGCGTTGGTGGAGCGGAACATCTGTTCATCGAAATTCTCGAAGCGTTTGGCCGCCTTCTCCACCTCCTTGTTGATCTTGTCCTCGATTTTCTGCAGATAATCCTCGACAAGCACGTCGGCGCGGTAGCGTTTCTTGCTGTCCTTGTTGTCGATCAGAGGGTCGTTGAAGGCATCGACATGTCCGGAGGCCTTCCAGATGGTGGGGTGCATGAATATTGCGCTGTCGATGCCGACAATGTTCTCATGCAGGTTCACCATGGCTTTCCACCAGTACTGCTTGATGTTGTTCTTCAGTTCACAACCGTATTGCCCGTAGTCATAGACGGCGCTGAGCCCGTCGTAAATCTCACTGGAGGGGAAAATGAACCCGTACTCCTTCGCATGGGCGATGATTTTCTTGAAAAGTTCTTCGTTATTTGCCATATTCTCTTTGTTTTCGCATAAATTGATACAAAATGCAAAAATAGTTGAAAAAACAATGCCAAAGGGAGTTTTTGCCGGAAAAAAAAATATGCCAATCTGATTTTCGTATTCGCTTTTTATGGATATTTGCAAATTCTAAAAAGTAATAGGGCATCACATGACAATCTGTAGAAAGTGTCTGTTGTTTATTCTTGTTGCCGAACTCTGTATGGGTGCGGTCTTTGCGCAGAATGTTTCACTGAAAGAGCAGACATTCAATGTAAAGGGTGTTTCTTTCACTATGGTGGGTATACAGGGTGGCACCTTTACGATGGGGGGGACCTATGAGCAGATTGGTGACACTTATGAGGACGAGGAACCTACCCACAAGGTGACAGTTGATGATTTCTATCTTGGCAAAACGGAGGTGACGCAGGCTCTTTGGACTGCCGTGATGGGCGACAATCCCTCCTTTTTCCGGAAGGATAACGGTCCGGTTGAATGTGTGAGCTGGAATGACTGCCAGCTTTTTCTGAAGAAACTGAACCAGCTGACCGGAAAAAAATTCCGGCTGCCTACAGAGGCGGAATGGGAATATGCGGCACGTGGCGGCAACAGGAGCCGTGAATACAAATATGCCGGATCGTTCGATGTGGAGAAGGTTGGCTGGTGCGGGCTGGATTGGGACAGTGGAACCCGTGCGGTTGGGAGTAAGGAACCTAATGAGTTGGGACTATATGACATGAGTGGGAACATCTACGAATGGTGCAACGATTGGTTTGGCCGCTATCGTGCCGAGGATCAGGTTAATCCGCAAGGTGCGCCATCAGGTACCAGCCGGGTGTTGCGGGGAGGCAGCTGGTTTGTGGAACCGCGGTATGCGCGTGTCTCAAACCGTTCCGGCAGCGAACCGGACGCAAGGTTTATCCATATCGGCTTCCGTTTGGCGATGTCTGCAAAATAGTTTGAAATCAAACAGCCTCCAACAATTTTATTGTGTTGGCAAATGTTTTTGGTTGCATGTCGGTGGTGTATCCTTTTTTTTTCTACCTTTGCATAATTTTTTCCATGTGAGGTGGGGAACGGATGCCCGCCGTGGGAATCAGTGGGTAAGAAATAATAACCATAAATAATATATAATGAAACCGACACCGATTGATGCCAACATCGTCAAAACGAAAATCACGGAGAGCCGGCTGCCGAACGTCGGCAGGGCCTCCATCCGCGAAGTGAAGCGGCTTATCAACGAAATTGAAATTGCCAGCGGCAAAAAGTTCATCCGCATGGAGATGGGTATTCCCGGCCTGCCTGCCGTGCAGATAGGCATTGACGCTCAGAAGGCCGCTTTGGACAGGGGCGTGGCCGCCATCTATCCCGATATCGACGGCATTCCGGAGCTTAAGAACGAGATGGCCCGTTTCTGCAAAAACTTTCTCGACATCGATGTCAAGCCCAGTTCCTGCATCCCCACGGTCGGCTCCATGCAGGCCGGCATGGCCATTTTCATGACCGTGCGCCATCTGCATAAGGAAAAGGACACCACACTTTTCATTGATCCGGGTTTCCCCGTGCAGAAGCTGCAGCACCGTATAATCGGCGCAAAGTTCGAGACATTCGACGTTTACGAATACCGTGGCGACAAGCTTCGCGCCAAGCTTGAAAGCTACCTTTCAAAGGGTAACATCCATTCCATCGTCTATTCCAACCCCAACAACCCCTCATGGGTCTGCCTTACCGACAATGAGCTCCGCATCATCGCGGAGGTGGCGGCCAAATATGATGCGGTTGTGGTTGAGGACCTGGCCTATTTCGGCATGGATTTCCGGCACGACATCTCCACGCCGGGTGTGCCTCCCTTCCAGCCGACGGTGGCCAAATACTATGACAAGTATATCCTGATGGTTTCCAGCTCCAAGGCGTTCAGCTACGCCGGCGAGCGTCTGGCCGTCATGGTGATTTCCGACGCGCTCTTCAGCGGCAACTATCCGGACCTGGTTCCCAATTTCGGTTCCGAAAGTCTCGGACATGCCATTGTCTATGGCACTGTGTACGCCCTGACCTCCGGCACGTCTCATTCCGCCCAGCACGCCATGGCCGCAATACTCAAGGCCTGCAACGATGGCGACTACAATCTGGTCCAAGGCATGGTCGCATACCGCGACAAGGCTCACGAGATGAAGCGTCTGTTCACGGAAAACGGTTTTGAGATTGTCTATGACAAGGATGAGGACCAGCCTCTTTCCGACGGATTCTATTTCACAATAGGATATCCGGGCTTTACAGGGGAGGAGTTGCTTGAGGAGCTTCTGTACTACGGCATAAGTGCAATTTCGCTTTCAACCTGCGGCAGCGGCCGTCAGGGGTTGCGCGCCTGTGTGTCGTTAGTGCATCCGAGCCAGTTCCCGGAACTGGAGGCGAGGCTGAAAGTGTTCCGTGAAAATCACCCTCTTTTGTAGCAAAACCGGCGGTTTTTTCATCCGAATGATGCCAAAAAAACAGCCTGATATCATTTATGCCGTCCCTTTCGGGGCGGCTTTTTTTTTGTTATGTTTTTATAATAATTTAAAAACCAAGTGTTTATAAATAGATATTCTTTAAAAATATTATTCTGAAAATTGTTCTGATGGCATTGGAAAAATGACTACTTTTGCAGCCGAATTGTAAATATATAGGAGAGTAACACATTTAATAAAAAAACGTATGTATTTGACACCTGAAATAAAGAAAGATATTTTCAAGGAGTACGGCAAGTCAGAGTTCGATACCGGTAACATTGACGCACAGGTTGCGCTGTTTACATATCGTATCAAACACCTGACGGAACATGACAAGCAGAACAGTAAGGACAAAGTGACGGAACGTGCGCTTGTCCGTCTGGTCGGAAAACGTAGAAAACTGTTGGACTACCTGAAGGAAACCGACATCGAACGTTACAGGAATCTTATTAAGAAACTGAATTTGAGAAAATAATTCTCTTCAGAGATGATATGAAAAGGCAATCTCCAAGTTGCCTTTTTTTATATTGTATTTTTTAAAGATGTACGCTGGAGTAAGTGAACATTGTAAATTATTAAAATCAAAAACGAAATGAACGTAGTCACAAAGCAAATTGACATGGGTGACGGCCGGATCATCACAATTGAGACCGGCAAACTGGCCAAACAGGCCGACGGTGCCGCCGTGGTTCGCATGGGCAACACCATGCTTTTAGCCACCGTCTGCACCAAGAAGGAGGCGGGCGAAGATGTGGATTTCATGCCGCTTCAGGTGGAATATCAGGAAAAATACGCTGCTGTGGGGCGTTTCCCCGGCGGTTTTTTCAAGCGTGAGGCCCGTCCCTCCAATTACGAGATTCTGATTGCAAGGTTGGTGGACCGCGCTTTGCGTCCGCTTTTCCCTGAAAACTATCATGCGGACACGCAGGTGCTGGTGACGCTGGTCTCCGGCGACCGCAACGAATATCCGGATGCGCTGGCCGGTCTGGCCGCCTCCGCCGCGTTGAGCGTCTCCGACATTCCGTTCCACGGCCCGATTTCCGAGGTGCGGGTTGCCCGCATCAACGGGGAATACAAGATCAACCCGACCGCCGAGGCGATGCAGGATGCTGACCTCGACCTTATCGTAGCCGCCTCCATGGACAACATCATGATGGTGGAGGGCGAGATGAAGGAGGTTCAGGAGGCCGACCTTATCGAAGCTTTGAAAACGGCACATGCCGCCATCAAAAAGCAGTGCCAGGCGCAGCTTGAGCTGGCCGCCGAAGTGGAGAAGGCCAACCCCAAGCGCGAGTACTGCCACGAGAACAACGACGAGGAGCTGCGCGCCCGCGTCCATGCCGAAACCTACCAGAAGGTATATGATATTGCAAAGACTCCGACTTCCAAGCAGGAGCGCAACGATGCGTTCGAGCAGGTGAAGGCCGATTTCTTAGCCACCATCCCGGAGGATGAGCTGGAGGAGAAGACCCCGATGGTCAACCGCTATTTTGAAAAGGTGACTTGGGAGGCTGTGCGCAACTTTGTGCTGACCGAACGCCGCCGTCTGGACGGACGCCAGCTGGACGAGATCCGTCCCATCTGGTGCGAAGTGGGTCCGCTGCCCTCCGCACACGGCTCTGCCATCTTCACCCGTGGTGAGACCCAGTCCCTTAGCACCTGTACCCTTGGTACGAAATTGGACGAGCAGATTATCGACGGTGCCATCATCGAGGGTACCTGCGACTTCCTGCTTCATTATAACTTCCCGCCCTTTGCAACTGGTGAGGTGAAGCCCATCCGCAGCACAGGACGGCGTGAAATCGGACACGGCAACCTGGCCATGCGCGCCATCAAGCCGATGCTTCCTCCCAAAGAGGAGTGCCCTTACACCATCCGTGTGGTCTCCGACATTCTGGAATCGAACGGTTCCTCCTCCATGGCCACTGTCTGCGCCGGAACCCTGGCTCTGATGGATGCCGGCGTCAAGCTGAAAAAGCCGGTCTCCGGCATTGCCATGGGCATGATCAGCGACGCCGCCACCGGAAAGTATGCCATCCTCTCCGACATTTTGGGAGATGAGGACCACCTGGGTGACATGGACTTCAAGGTCACCGGCACCCGTGACGGAATCACCGCCTGCCAGATGGACATCAAGGTGGAGGGTCTTTCCTACGACGTGCTGGCCGAGGCTCTGGAGCAGGCCAAGCGGGGCCGCATGCACATTCTGGACAAGATGCTGGAGGTGCTGCCCGAGCCGCGTGAGGACTACAAGCCGTTTGTGCCCCGCATCGTCCAGATTCAGATTCCGCGCGACTTTATCGGTGCGGTCATCGGACAGGGCGGAAAGGTTATCCAGGAGATGCAGCGTGAGACCAACACCGTCATCAACATCGAGGAGGTCGGCGAGTTCGGCATCATTGACATCGCATCGCCCGACAAGGCCTCCATTGACGCCGCTCTTGCACGCATCAAGGCCATTACGGCTGTGCCGGAGGTTGGCGAGGTATACGAAGGCCCGGTGAAGAGCATCCTTGAATTCGGAGCCTTCATCGAAATCCTCCCCGGAAAGGACGGTCTGATGCACATTTCCGAATATGACTGGAAGCGGATCGACAAGCTGGAGAACTACATCAAGGTCGGTGACATCATGCAGGTCAAACTGATCGGCGTGGAGGAGAAGACCGGCAAGCTGAAGCTCTCCCGCCGTGCGCTGCTGCCGAAGCCGGAAGGCTACAAGGAGGAGCGTCGTGAGCGCGGCCCGCGTCGTGAACGTGAAGGTAGGGGCGACAAGGAACGCCGGCACCATCACGGCAGAGGCGGCCATGGCCATGAGGATGGCGGCGCCCCCGTGTCTGAAAACTAAAAACTGAAAAGGCTGCCCGCGGGCAGCCTTTTTTTTGTCCCTTTTATCGGATGTATTGATTTTTTTCCGATATTTGCAAATTATTCCAAATTTTGAAAATATGAGATTGGGCAGATTATTGACAATTGTGTTTGTGCTGTTTGCGGCGGTACGTCCGTCGGCACAGGTTGTGACTCCCGTAAAGTGGGGCTGCAAGGTTGCGGCATCGGGCGATGTCGCGACCATACAGTTCACGGCCACCGTGGAACCCGGATGGCACCTTTATTCGCAATACAACACGCTTGGTATCACGCAGCAGACTGTTTTTGAGTTTGAAAAATCCGCCAATTATGCGCTGATTGGCAAAACAACCGAACCCAAATATGTGGAGCTGACCGACGAGTTCGGCACCGACCGCTATTTTGACAAGTCACCGGTTATTTTCACCCAGAAGATAAAGGTGAAGAGCGAAAAGGACTTCATCCTCAACGCCTCCGTTGACGCGCAGGCCTGCATGGAGGGCAAGTGTGTGATGGTGGGTGAGGAGTTTGAGATTCCGGTGAAGGGTGTGCCGCAGGCCGCCCAAGAGGATGTTTCCGAAACGGATGAGAATGTTACCGATAGCACCGCCGAGATTCCGGCAGTGACAAAGGATGGTGAGGGGGAACAGGAGGCTGTCATAACAGCTGATGAGGAGACGGATGCGAAAAAAAGCATGTCCCTGTGGGCGGTGTTCTTCATTGCCATTGCAGCAGGTTTTGCGGCATTGCTCACACCATGTGTCTTCCCGCTGATTCCGATGACCATCAACTTTTTCATGCACGGAGCCGGTGAGGAGAACAAACAGAGCGGCATTCGCCAGGCTTGGATGTTTGGAGGATCCATCATTTTCATTTTTGCCATATTGGGGGCAATTCTGACACTTCTGTTCGGCCCGGATGCCATGTACAATATCTCCACGCACTGGATTCCCAACCTGATTTTCTTTGTGATATTCCTGATTTTCGCCCTCTCATTTTTCGGGCTGTTTGAAATCACACTGCCAAGCTGGATGATCAACAAATCGGATGCCAAGGCGGACCAGGGAGGATTTATGGCACCCTTCTTCATTGCTTTGACCACGGTGCTGGTCTCGTTTTCCTGCACAGGTCCTATTTTAGGCGGTGCACTGGTCGGATTGAGCACCAGCGGTGGTGCAAACCGGATGATTCCCCTTCTTTCCATGTTAGGCTTCGGCATCGGTTTTGCAACACCGTTCACACTTCTGGCCATGTTCCCGAAATTCCTGTCCAAACTGAAATCGGGCAGCTGGCTGAACACAGTTAAGGTGGTGTTCGCCTTTTTGGAACTTGCTTTTGGCCTTAAGTTCTTGAGTATGGCCGATCTTTACTGCGGTTGGCACATTCTGGACAGGGAGGTATATTTGGCATTGTGGATTGTAATTTTCGCATTAATGGGTTTCTATCTGCTTGGAAAATTACGTTTCAACGGTGACAGTGAGGTGAAGGAAATATCTGTGCTGCGGCTCTTCCTGGCTATTCTGACATTCTCGTTCACCATTTATATGGTGCCTGGTATGTTCGGTGCGCCGCTGAACGCCATCAGCGGATTCATCCCGCCCATGAACACGCAGGATTTCGACATAAACCGTATTGTTTCAGCTGCTCCAGCTTCCCAGTTGCCTGCTGACCGGAAATATGTGGACGAACTGGAGACAGTTCCAGGATTCGAGGCCTTCTTTGACCTTGATGAGGCCAAAGCATACGCCCGCAAGGTTAACAAACCGATTTTCATTGACTTTACCGGAAAAACCTGTGCCAATTGCCGTAAAATGGAACAATATGTCTGGTCTGATCCGCAAGTGACACCCCTGCTACAGCAGGAGTTTGTGATGTGCGCACTCTATTCGGATGCAAATATCAGACTTCCGGAATCGGAATGGGTGAAAGACGATAGAGGCCGTCCTTTGAAGACTTTGGGACGAAAAAATGTCCATTTCCAACAATCAAACTTCAATGTCAACGCCCAGCCATATTATGTGCTGATGGATGCTGACGGGAATGTGCTGACAAGGAAAAACCATCAGTACGACCGGAATGTTCAGCATTTTATTGAATTCCTGAACGAGGGTCTGGCAAATTTCAAAAAAGGGGCGTCGGAGAGATAATGGCACAGAAGCAGCAGCAGCCACAGGTGCAGTTCAAGAACCGCAAGGCGGAGTTCGAATATTTCCTCTCCACCAAGTTCACCGCCGGCATAGTGTTGGTCGGCACGGAAATAAAGGCTATCCGTACGGGCAAGGTTAACCTTACCGACTCATACTGCCTCTTTATCGGGGAGGAGTTCTGGGTGCGCGGGCTGCACATCTCCGAATACAAGGCTGGCAGCTACAACAACCATGAGCCCAAGCGTGACCGCAAGCTGCTGCTCACCAAGCGCGAACTGCGGAAGATCCGGTCAAAACTGAATGAAAAGGGCACGACGGTCATCCCTACATTATTGTATATTGCTGAAAGCGGCTACGCCAAGCTGGAGATAGCCATTGCCCGTGGAAAGAAGATGTACGACAAACGCGAGACCCTGAAGGAGAAGGAGGCGCGGCGCAGCATGGCCTATCGTGAGGAAAAAGCATAGATTATGTTGCGGAAAGTGTATTTGACATTATTGCTTCTGGCGTTG
>JAEEGH010017774.1_pt1 | contig 15108 bp, 14 predicted proteins | sample 9134181 | NCBI WGS metagenome assembly JAEEGH01 (sample SAMN16246544, study PRJNA631951) | gut metagenome | biome: gut microbiome; feature: rumen; material: DP-attached | host: Bos | place: Iran: Karaj | collected 2018-10 | reverse complement strand
ACTTAGGACTTACATCTATTGGCGTTCTTTACTTAGCCATTTCTATTGAAAATACATTTAACTTAGAATTTAACGATGCATCATTTGATGATTTTAATACCGTTAAAGATGTCATCGACTATATTGAGGCGAATCAAAAATAATGGATAAACTTACACACGTTTACTTTGCCCATATTCCATTTGTTTGTGATGGTTACGTTTGTGATATCCGTCAAAAGGAAATTGAATCCTGTTCTAACTTTAAAGTTAAACAAGAGAAGTTTTACATTTGGAAACTTTTAGAAATTGCCTTAAAGCAATCTTTAGGCATTGATATTAGAGAAGTGGAGTTTAGAAAACTCGACAATGGTAAATGGGTATGTGATAAATGCCAATTCTCTTTAAGCCATAGTCACGGTATCGTTTGCGTCGCTATTAGCGATTCATATATTGGTGTCGACTTAGAATATATGGACACAAAGAGAAATCCATTAAAACTCGTTGATAAAACAATATGTGGTGAAGAGAAGTGCGAAAGTGAAAACGACTTCTTCCTTTTATGGACTATTAAAGAAGCCGCATTTAAATACGCAAATGAAAATAGATTTGATCCACAAAAAATCGATACCACAAAGATTACTAATGTGAAAACCGACTACCTAAATATTGGTGCCGAAAAATATGTTTACTCATTAGTGGGTGATAGTTTAGAAAACGTTAAAGTATACTTTAAATAATATTACTCTGGAGGAAAAATAGTTATATGAGTGATTATGTTATTTTAGCAGATTCCTGCATGGACTTATCCGCGGAACAAAGAAAACAATACAAGATTGAAAAACCAGTTCCAGGCTCTATCGTTTATCCAGATGGTACAGATCATCAAGCCGATATTGACTGGGAAGAGATTTCATTCGAAGATTTCTATCATCGTTTAGACAAGAAAGAAAACTTCAAAACCGGTTTGCCAAACCAATTCTTAATTGGTGAAAGAGTTGAAGAATACTTCAAGGCTGGTAAAGATATCGTTGCCGTTACATTATCAAGCGGTATGTCTGGCACATATAATTCCTTCTTACTCACAAAACGTGAAATGGAAGAAAAATACCCAGGTAGACATTTATATGTTGTCGACTCCAAACGTTATAGTGGTGGTATCTCCATCCTCTGCGTTTTAGCATCTTTAAACCGTGACAAAGGTATGTCTGCAGAAGAAAACTTCAATTACTTAGAAGAAAAGAAAAAATGCTTACACCAAGTCGGCATTATCGATAACTTATTCTTCCTTCAAAGAAGTGGTCGTATTAGCAAAGCTAAAGCCTTCTTCGGAACAATGGCTGGTGTTAAACCAATGGCGGACTTCTCTAACGAAACAGGTATGCCTGCAGTCTTAGGTAACGCCCGTGGTTATAAAGCTTCCTATAAAATCGTTGAAGAAATGGTCAAAGCCTTATTAACAAAAGAAGAACCACAACTCATGGTTTGTGTTCACTCTATTAGAGAAGAACAATGCGACAAATTTATTGAAATCGCTCAATCGGTCGCTCCAAAAGCCACAATCTTAAAAGGCCGTATGGGTCAATCCAATGGTGTTAACGTTGGTCCAGGCTTAGCAGCATTATTCTTCTTCTCTGACAAACCAGTTTCTAAAGACTGCGAAGAAGAAAGAAAATTATTAGCGTCTATTCTCGCTAAAAAATAATTAAATAATTATTGAGGTCATATATGGTATTAGTAGCTCTCCCAACATGGGCTTTTTGGCTCATCATTGGTCTTTCTATATTTGTCGGTGTTTCCCTTCTCTTCGGTGTTTGGGTGGTTTTTGAAACCGCTAGAAGAGTTTATTTACACACCTTAAGTAAGAAATATAGTGGTGGTTGGGGAAGAGCGTGCTCCGCACCAAATAATCCTGAACAAATTAAGATGTGGGATGATGGTGTTAACTATATGGCACAATTTGCCGATAAGAAACACGAAGTGCAAATTGAAAATGATGGTCTCAAATTAGCGGGTGAATTCTATGACTTTGGTCATAAGAAAACCGCTTTATTCCTCGCTGGTAGATGCGAATGTCTAATGTATGGCTACTTCTACGCAAAACCATATAAAGAAAGTGGCTATAACTTATTATTCATCGATCCAAGAGCACATGGCTGGAGCGAAGGCAAATTATCCACAGTTGGTATTAAAGAAAGTACTGACGTCTTAGCGTGGATGAAATATATCGCTAAAGAATTTAAACAAGAAAGCTTTGCCTTACACTGCGTATGCGTTGGTGGTGCCGCTGGCTTATTAGCTACAACTAGTAAAGAAAACCCAGGACTCGTAGAAAGAATCACCCTTGATGGTGCATTCACGAACTTTAAAGAATCTTATAGAAGACACTATGTCGATTTAGGACATAAAATCTTCCCTGTTTTCCATCTCATTTGGATGTGGTTCAGAATTTATACTGGTGTTTCCGTTATGGAAAGTAATCCAGAGAAGTGTTTATCTTCTGTAGAGCTTCCAGTTTTATTTATTCATTCAAAGAATGATAAGTACTCTGTTCCTGAGAATGCGGAAAAGATGTTTAATAACTGCCCAAGTAAGAAAAAACAAATCGTTTGGTTCACTGAAGGAAGCCATTCACATATTAGAAATAACGCTACTGAGAAATACGACAAGGCCATTAAAGAGTTTTTGACAATAAAGTAAATATTCATTTATACTTTATGCGTCTTAAGGAGGTAGTTTATGAAAATTGCTATATCTACTGAATCGACACTCGATATCCCAAAAGAATTACAAAAAGAATTTGATATAAATGTTATTCCATTCACCGTTATCTTAGGTGATAAAAGCGCAGCTGATGGAGATATTACTCCACCAGAAATTTTCGACTATGTCGAGAAAACAGGTATCTTACCAAAGACCGCTGCGGTTAATGAATATCAATATGATAAATATTTTTCTAAATTATTAAGAACACATGATGCGGTTATTCATATTTCCTTATCATCATGTATCTCTTCATCTTGCGATAATGCAAAACGTACTGCTTCTATTATGAAGAACGTTTACGTTATTGATTCTCAATCCTTATCTACCGGTATTGCTTTATTAGCAATCTACGCTCGTAAGTTAGCTAACAAAGGTTTAACTCCAGAAGAAATCGCGGAGAAAGTGGAAGCCAGAGTCCCATTTGTCCAAGCCTCATTCGTTATTAATTCTTTGAATTACTTACATAAAGGTGGACGTTGCTCTGGTGTTGCAAAATTTGCCGCCGCATTATTTAGAATCAAACCACAAATCATCTTAAAAGAAGGAAAAATGATTCCTAATAAGAAATACCATGGTCGTAACGAAGTCTGTGTTGAGAACTACTGTAATGACACATTAGAAGAGTTTAACAATCCAGATTTATCTATCGCGTTCGTAACACACTCATACGCGACTGATGAAATGAGACAAATCGCTTATGATGCATTAAAGAAACGTGGATTTAAAAAGATCTATGATACATTCGCACAAGCGACAATCACATCTCACTGTGGTCCAAAGACACTTGGCATCTTATATATCAACGACGGCTTAAAAGAAGATTAATAGAATATTAAAAAAGATTGGATTCAAACGTCCAATCTTTTAATTTACTTTCTTTTTAAGATTCTTCCTTAGGAAGTACCAGAGAATCGCAAGGATCTCAAGTGGCGCGCCGATAAGGAATAATAACCATAGGTTTGGATTTGGATTTGGTAATGTCACCATTAACGCTGTGAGATATATAGAAGCAATAGTGAACCATATAATACAGCTTGTGGCGATGAGTTGATATAAGCGTTTATGGTAAATACCCGCCCAAACAACCGCGAGAATGGCTGAAGCGGCAGCGGCATAAACAAATAGTAACCACCAGGCGAAACTGTCGTGTAAGAAGATAGAAAACACTGTAAAGAAGATACCGAACACTAACCAGACTAAGGTTTCACTGAGTCCAAAGATGAACCAGCGTTTACTTTTCTTGGTCATTTTGATCTTAGCTTTCTCTTCTCTAAAGAAATCATCGACCCTAATATCGTAGAAATCTGCGAGCGCTTTTAAGACCATGATATCTGGTAAACCTTCCGCGCGTTCCCATTTAGATATGGATTTATCGGAATAATTAAACTTCTCCGCAACCTCTAATTGAGTAAGGCCAGCAGCTTTACGGTAATACACTAAGTTATCCGCAACTATTTGTTCTAAACTCTTCTTTTCTTCCATAGCAATAATAATATATACAAAATAGTGGTAATTTTCATTAACCTAATTTATTTAATAATGCCCTTATTTATAAGGGAAGTCAAACCTCAAATTCGATTTTATCAATAAAAATAAGTCGTTTTTTGTCACTGTCTAAAATAAAACAAAAATTACTTCCGTTGTATATATACAAAGTGATATGCTTATACACAAGAAAAGGACAGGGAATAATTTCCCATCTAATCCAGTAGGATAGGAGGTATTTCAAATGGATGAATTTTTAGGCCCAAGAGACCGTAATAACGAGCTCACTGCAAACGAGGAATTAGAAATCCTCGAAGCTTATCAATCTGCAGATGAATACCTCAATATGGATAACGATGTAGATGATTTCTACTTCGAATCCGAGGAATAATTTCCTGACCGAATAAAAATTGCGGCTAGTCCGCTTTTTTTATACCTTTTTAATATTAAAAATTATTTATAATTATATAAGTATGGAAGAAGTGTCTAACGTAACCAACAAAAGAAAGATTGATCTCCGTGTCTTCGGAACAGTTCTTGCCTTCCTTTCTTTAGAAGTTCTTGCTTTTATTGGTTTTAACTTAGGACATTCATTTTTACTATTTGCCATCTTGTCATTAGTCCTTGCTGGCTTATTAGTGGGAGCAACCTTTAGACAAATCAAAAAAGATGGTATTACCACCTATCTATTTTTCTTATTCCCATTAGTAATCTTTGGCATCCTCACCGCGCTTAACGGATTTAACTATTATTCAATAGGTGCGATTGGTACTGCACAAAGCATTTTTGTGCCTATTGGATTATTAGGTGTTGGATTATCAGGATTCCTTTCAAGTTATCTTAAACAATTCAAAATTAAGTATGCCTTATTAGTGGTCTATTGTTCCTTGGGATTGTTCGTTTTAATTAATTTATTAATTACAATGATTTATTATGTCCCATTCTACACATTAATTTATCGTGATTACTACATCTTCTATGATGGCCGTCCTTCTCCAGTTTCTGTCGGCAATATTGCCTACATGTTATATGGTTTTAAATTCAAAGAAGTGTCATTACTTTACTGGTCACTTTATCCAAGTATTTTAATGACTGCGGTCATCCCATTGTTCTTTATTAAGTTCAAAGAAAATAAGAGAGAATTCCTTATTTATGCTGGTTTAGCATTTATTGCTTTCCTATCATTATTATTCACAATCTCTAAGATTACTTTAGTAACAGACTTAGTTTTAATCCTAGGTATTGCTTTAATTATTGTTGGCGCGAAGTTCAAAGGAAGCCGCTCTATATTAAATGTAATGATGATAACCGTAGGCGTAATCGCGCTTGCGTTCATACTTGTGTTATTTGTTAACGCACAAACAAACTGGGGATTCACCAGTGGTATTAGAGGAATTATTTCTGGAAACGGATTATTAGATAGAGTATTTAATAACAATAGATATTCATCTGCAGTCAGTACAGTCTTCCAAGACTTATTCTCAACCTTTAAGTTATTTGGTTGTCCAGTCGGTGGTATCTTCAGCGATTATCCAAATAACGTTCCACAAATCTTATCTAATATGTGGTTATTCGATAACCTCATGAGTAGTGGACTCTTTGGCGCGTTCTTCTTCCTCGGTGCTTTAATTATTGGCATTAGAAGATTATTTAAATACTTAAATAAAGGCACTGATGAAGACTATGTTAGATTTACAATTGCAGGATTAGTTTTAGGCTTCTTAGTTATCTCTATGATTCTCTTTGATGCCTATCCACTTATCTATTCTGAAAAGATGGCGCCATTCTATACAGTCGCTCCATTATTGCTTTGTGTGTTCTTCTTAGGCTATGCCTTTAATCACACATTACAATTAGAACCAACTAAACAAGAAATCGAACTAGAAGAAAAAGCTAGATTAGAATATCCAGAAGAGGAGGCAGATAATGATGAAATCTCCATTTAAATTCTTATTAATCGTTCCATCTTTATTTGTCACTGCTTGTGGCTATGGTTTAAAGGAAATCTATAATGGTATTCCTTATAGTTCTGGTGATTTCTTTAAGAACTATTATTCTGTATGGGATGATCGTATCAATCCTTATAACGAAGGCAAAAACAAGATTACACAAGTCAAAGAAGAATATGAATTAACTAACGCCGATTCTGTCTTCTCATCATTTAATGATGCAGCATTTGAAATGAATGAAACAAACGCTGATAAATATGTCTATTATTATGATTTATCAGCACCAGAAAAAACTGATACAGCGGCATATGGTAAAAAGCCTTATGGACCTGCAGTGAAATTATCTAACTACGATGATTCATTTAGATATGGAGTAGTGGGTAAACTCTTCGATGGTCAATTATTCTGTAACGGCTATTACGCAGCCGCGCGTGTACAGGTTAAACCAGGTAGAGGCAATGGCTTTGGTGCTTTATTCTCTAAAGAATGCAACAACGCTACATACATGATGCTTAACTTCAAATGCGCGTTGATTACTGAGAACAGTCAAAACCTCGGTCACGGTACCAGCGATCTTAAATTAATCATCTCTCTTATTTTCAAAGAAAATAATGGTTATATCTATCAACCAGTTACATATACTTTACCAGGAGTTCCAACTAACTCTGGTGATGCGTTTAATAGTACAGGCAGATATGATGCGTATAGATGCTTCGGATTTAATATGAAAGGCATCTTAGACCAAGTCGATAGTGATAGGTTAATCGGTTTCAGCTTTGAATATGAAAAACTCGCCGATAGCTTTGATTCAGTTACCGACGAGAAATATCACGCTGTGATGTTATATGAGGTCAGTTTCCCTCACACTAGTTGGCATTAATAAATTCACTTATATCTAACCATTCACCCATCTCAAAATCGCACTTATCATCATCCAAGATTAAAGTGCCTTTTGCGGGTGTAAAAGTCATCTCTGAAAAGTATATCTTGCCGTTAATATTATATAGATCCACTCGAACAAAAGGGAAAGGCTTGGCGAGTATCTCAGCCATCTCAACCATGTCGTCCCAATGCTCTGGTTTTTCTAATGGATAATCAGTCTTTTTCCAACCGTTAAATTGACTGCCATCAAAGGGTGTCCAATCTATGTAATAGTTGTTATATCTAATATCTATTCCACGAGAAGTTACTACATACATGCTTCTGGCTTTACCATTGAAGACATGAATTTTATATTCAATTGGTAATTTGCCATTTTCTTCTAAATATTTCTCAATAATAATTTGTGGTTTAATTGGTGCGTAGTGGAGTTCGACAGTTTTCTTACCATAGTTAGTTTTTAACCATTTATTGAACTTCTTTTCTAATGCCTTGTAATCTATCTCGTTTTTATTTTTACATATGTAATTGAAAGCGCAGGCGTGTGTGCACTTCATCACGAATTGATCTGGCAACTTATCGAAGTCAATATCCTTGAAGGAATCATAGATTCCATATATTGGAACAAGTTTATCAGCAAAGCCTTTTTTATTCACGTATTCACGCACTCCCGCTCTGCCTGCACATTGACTGACGAGGGGATTTTTTGGGTACACGAATAAACGGAGATATTGAAGTTTTTCTGTATATCTCACAGGGTTCTTTAAGTTCAATTTGTGATGGGTAATATATTTATATTGTGATTTGACATACCAGGTTTTGCTGATAGCCTTCACAATGCCACGAAATGGAACTACGAGCGCTCTTTTTAACTTGTTTTCTTTTAGATTAGGATTTGGCATATGCGTTCACTATTTTTAAGTATATTCAAAACATTGTTTTATTCAAACATATGTTATATTCTTATCTCATGAAAAATGCGCTAAAAAAGTGGAAAGTATGGTTGTTCACAATCATTATGTCGGTAGCAGGAGTGGGTATTCCATTCGCTGTTTTCTTCATCACTTCCGCTATCCCAAAATGCCCTGCAGTTGGATATCCAATTTTATTAGGATTATTCGCAGCAATCTATCTTTTAGTGGGATTCGTTTGGGGAGATTTGTATGTCGCGAACTGGCGCAGAAAGAATAAAAAATGGGATGATAAATTGCCTGAGGAAATCAGAGAAAAAGCCTGGACAAGACACTGGCCATTCTATCTCGCAGCGGCGACTGTATTTTTAGTCTTTATTTCATTTGAAATAGTTTATTGGGTAAGTGGGGGTTATCCACTCATTTCATAATCAAAAATATGTAATTAGAATGCGTCCGGAAACGGGCGCTTATTTATTATGTGCGCGAAAAAAATGTTTTGATTTTTTACGTGTATGAGCGTATAGTGGAAAACAATCATTATTAAAGCTAAAGAAAGGAAGGAAACAAAACATGAACAAAAAAGTTAGTACATTAATGATTCTCTCAATGTGTGCTTTCTTGGTGGCATGTGAAGGACAATACATTAAAGTTGAAGGTTCTCCTTATGAAGCCCTCAATGGTAGAGTCGCTAAAAAAACATATCAATCCTTAACAACTGTTGGTATTGGTAGTTTGAACTATTTACAAACATCCGCCGCTCAGAATGCTAATCACTTTGCGAACTTTGTCGATGGTTTGTTAACACATAATGATTTCGGTACACTCGAGTTGAATTTAGCGGAATCCGCATCTCACAACCCAACCTTTACTGAATTCACATTCGTGTTAAGAGATGATCCAAATATGGTTTGGTCTACATATAAGAACACACCATATAAATATAACGGCGAGGTCCAACGCATTAAAGCATCCGACTTTAAGAAAGCTGCACAAATCGTCTTAACATATCGTGGTGACGATAACACATCAGACACCATTTACTTGATGCACGACTTCATCAAAGGTGCCTACGAATATGAACTTTATACCATGATTGAATATGGTAAAGCTCAAGGTCAAGCCGAATACACAAATTTAAAGAAGGATTCTCAAATCGCTTCTTGGATTTGTAGAAAACTCAAGGAACTCGCTCCAACCATCTATGATATTGAATACGATGGTGGCGATAAGGAATTAAAAGCTGAAGATATTCCAAACGTCAAGAACGGTTCCCGTATTGGTGTTATTGCTGATGATGCAAAGCGCGAAATTAAATATGTCTTATTAAATTCCGCTATGTATTTCCCAACATTACTCACCTATTCCACATATTTACCAGTTAACGAACACTTCTATGATGAGAAGAAGAGTAACTTCGGTAACCCATCTAGAGACTCCATTCTCTACTGTGGTCCATATGTGTTGAATAAACTCAATGAAACAAACATCGTTTATAAGAGAAATAAATCTTATGCACAAAGAAAAGACGTTCTCGAAAACGGTTACAAAGCTGCAAGAATTGAAACAGTCAAATACAATATTGTTAAGACTGAAATCGACAACAGCTATATTAGAAACAAATTCGAATCTGGTAACATCGATGGATTCAGCTTATCCAAGAACGATAAAATCGGTTGGGAAAAATATGTTATTGGTCCAGATGCAGCAAATCCAGGCTCAATCGAAGAACCATATTCAGGTTTAGTCAACTCTCGTTGGTTAGACACAATTGGTAGCTGCTACGGTTCCAACCTCGTGCTAGACCGTACAAGAACACCAGCCGCTGCAAAGAGCTGGTCTACATACAGCACTGCTGACACAATTAAAAACACAGAAAGAGCTCTTAGATTACAAGACGTTAGACAAGCAATCCTTGGCTCTATCGACTATCACGAATACTACAAACGTTATTCTGATGGTATCGCAGATGATATCTTTGCTGTTCAACAACTCGTCCATACATACGTTCCACAAAAATTCGTTTACGATAACAATGGTAACGAATACACACAAGAATACTATGCTGGCGCGTTAGCAGAATACAAAGGCATCACAAAAGAAGAAGCGCAAGCTTTAATTAAACCTGGTCAATATGACACACGTCACTTAGAACAAGCGCAAGTTACAGCATTAGTTGAAAAAGCACAACAAGCAATCGCTGATTATAACGCCTCTTCATTCTCTGACACATATGGTCAAATCACATACCCAATTACAATTGAATACTACTCACCATGGGATTATGACCAAGAAACAAAAACATTTGATATTAGCTTAATCAACTCTTTAAATAAGAGATTGAATGGTATTTCTACAGTCGCAAAAGACTACACAAACTGTAACATCTTCAAAGTTGTTCCAACAAACAAGATTAAAGCACAAGAAGATGCAAACACAGCTTCCGGTAATAAGAGCGGCCACGCCCAATTCGACTTCTCAATCGTCCAATGGGGTTGGGGTGCTGACTACGGTGATCCATTAACATACATGAACACCTACACAAGAGGTGGCGACTGGACCAAGATCTTTGACTATGTCGGTTTCACAGGTGAAGATTCAACACGTAACATCAGATACAATGCTTCTAATCAGTTAGAAGAAGTTAAGTTACTCGAAGAATACGAATCATTCGTTAATCAAGGCAAAGCCCAAAACGAAAACTTAACAGCTCGTTTCACAGCATTCGCAAAGGCTGAAGTTAAATTAATTGAAGAATTAGCAATCTACAAACCACAAGTCAACTATGGTCAAGGTTGGTCATTATCAATTTCTAAGTCTGCTGGTTACGAAATGCCATCAGCAAACTACGGTTTGGCAAACGACAGATTAACTGGTATGTGGATCCTCAAAGAACCATTAACCAGAGATGAACGTGCTGCAATCCGTGCAGAATTTGAAGAAAGAAAAGCAGCGTGGGTTGAATCCCATGATGCATACAACATCTACGGTGATGAACGATAATCATCGTTTCAAACGAATTTAATTAATTAGGGCATGGGGAGATTTCTTTCTCCTCTGCCCTATTTACTTCATTTATAAGGAGGAAAATATGGCTACATTTATTATCGGTTACAGTGTGATATTCTTAGTTGTCGCGTTCGTCGTTTTCTCCGTGCTCGTCAAAAAGAAAATCCTCTTTGGTAATACAATTTCCATGCAGAGAATTTTCGCCAATCCTCTCCTTCATTATTCCATTAAAAGAGTATTTTCATCGCTTATTTCCATTGCGTTAGCGATGCTTGTTACATTCTTCTTAATCCGTATTGCTAAAGATGCTGACTCGACATGCGCAGAATTATTTAGCGATCCAAAGAAACCACAAGCTTTATTCGAAATGCAATGTCAAGCTTGGAAGGAAAGTATGGGTCTTAGCGGATCATATTTTGAACAATTATTAAGATTCTTCTATTCCGTTATTCCATTCCCAAAATTAATTTGTATGACTTCATTCGAAGATGTTGTTATTGATGGTGTTCCAACAGTTAGAGGTTTCTTAACCGACTGCAGAACCATTGTCTTCGACTTAGGTCGTATTTATAGAATTGATAACGTTTCTAATGGCACATTAGTCACTGACTATATGCTATCTAGAATGGGTATCTCATTTAGAATTGGCATATTCGCTGTTATTTTGGAACTTGCTTTAGGTTATCCATTCGGTATCTTAATGGCCAAGTACCAAAATGGCATTTTTGATAGAATCGGTAAAGGCTACATCATGATTATTGACGCAATTCCTGGTGTTGCTTATTACTATATTTGGATGGCGCTTTTATGTAATTTAATTAAGCTTCCATTCCAATACGATCCAGAAAACGTCTTATCTTACTTACCAGCCATTATCACAATGGGTGTTACTGGTATGTCTGGTATCGGTTTATGGGTCCGTCGTTACATGGTCGATGAATTTAATTCCGACTATGTCAAATTCGCTCGTAGTAAAGGTTTATCTGAAAACCGTATTATGAGCATTCACATTTTAAGAAACGCTGTCGTTCCATTAGTAAGAACATTCCCATCCGCGGTTATCGGTGCATTAATGGGTTCCTACTTTATTGAAAATATGTATGGTATCCCAGGTATTGGTAACGCCTTGATGGTGGCGCAAGGATCAAATAACGTTTGGTTAATCCAAGGTATTATTCTCTTCTCTGCGTTCCTATCAGTTATCTCTTACTTATTGGGTGATATTGTGACAGCTATTGTTGATCCTCGTATCAGCTTTACAGCATAGAAAGGAGAATAGTCATGAAAAAGAATAATAAAAATGAAGAACTCTTGTTCCAAACTATTAGTGACGATCCTCGTTTAGCTGATGCTGTCGAGGTCGAAAAAACCATCGATACCGACATTGAAAAATTATTTACAGTTGTCGGTACATCTGATGAAAAAATTGAGAAACTTGATTCCACACCATATTCATATTGGTCACTAACATTCAAATACTTATTCAAGAATCCATTAGTTATCATTTGCTTAGTGGTCTTAGCAATTTTAATCTTCTTTACCATCTTTGGTCCTTTGATGAGAAACTATCCAATCTTAGTCAAAGAAGGTGGCGGTTATGTCGATAGTGAATACCGTTGGAAAGAGATTATAGGCCCTAATGCTGAACACTGGTTTGGTGTCTTCTACCCAGCATCCAACGCCGTCTTTAGCGGCACAGATATGTGGTACATTGTTTGGAAAGGTAGTCAATTATCCTTAATCTTAGGTACAGTTGTTGCCTTAATCGACACAATTGTCGGTATTGTTATCGGTAGTTTATGGGGATATTTCAGATGGTTAGATCCAATCCTCATCGAATTCCGTAACTTTGTTAACAACATTCCTACATTGTTATTAGATATCTTATTGATGCAAATCTTACAACCATCCTTCTGGGTCTTGGTTTTCCTTCTCACTGCGTTAGGTTGGATTGGTTTAGCGGGCTTTATCCGTAACCAAATCATCATCATCCGTAACCGTGAGTACAACATTGCATCGCAAACGCTTGGTAGTTCTTCTGTGACGATGATTTCTCATAACTTATTACCATACTTGGTTTCCGTTATTATTACCGTCGTTTCCACAGCTATTCCAGAAGCAATTTCTAGCGAGGTTGGCCTAGCTTACTTCAATCTTTCCTTCCGCGCTACTAATAATGAAATTACACTCGGCCAGGTTTTAACCAGTGTTTGTCGTTCCCTTTCATGGATGCAATATCCATATCTATTATTGGGTCCGATGATGGTTATGGCCCCGTTAACGATTACGTTCTTTTATCTAGGACTGGCGCTGGCGGATGCTACTGACCCGAAATCACATCGTTAGGAGGTTTTAGGTATGTCTAAAGAAAAAGAAAACTTAAAAGAAACACCTGCAACCAACGAACCAGAAGTGGTTATCGATGTGAAAAACTTAAGCGTTGGTTTTACCGTTCGTGGTAAAAAGATTAATGTTATTCGTAACATTGACTTAAAAGTTTACCGCGGTGAAACACTCGCTATCGTTGGTGAATCTGGTTCTGGTAAATCAGTCACAACAAAAACATTTACAGGTATGCTTGAAAGCAATGGTTCTGTAACAAGCGGTTCCATTATGTTTGATGGCATGAACTTAGCAAAATTCAAAACCAATAAAGATTGGGAACCAATCCGTGGCAAAAGAATTGCGACTATCTTCCAAGATCCTATGACTTCTTTAAATCCTTTATTAACTATTGGATTCCAGATTAGTGAAGTCTTGCGTATCCATCATGGACTCAACAAAGAAGAAGCTAAAAAAGAAGCGATTAGATTGCTTAAGAAAGTTCGTATTCCAAATGCAGAAGCCCGTTATGATGATTACCCATTCCAATATTCCGGTGGTATGCGTCAAAGAGTCGTTATCGCTATCGCATTAGCGTGCCGTCCAGAAGTCTTAATCTGTGACGAACCAACAACTGCGTTAGACGTTACTGTTCAAGCACAAATTATCGCTCTTATTAAAGAGTTACAAGAAGAATACCATTGGACAACTATCTTCATTACACACGATTTAGGTGTCGTGGCTAATGTCGCTAATAGAATTGCCGTTATGTATGGTGGCCAAATTGTAGAATACGGTACTGTTGAAGACGTCTTTTATAATCCTGCACACCCATACACATGGGCATTATTATGCTCCTTACCACAACTCGGTAGTAAGGATGAACCATTGAGTTACATTAAAGGTAATCCACCTTCATTCTCTAGTGAGATTATCGGTGATGCATTTGCACCACGCAATGAATACGCAATGAATATTGACTTTGTTATGGAACCACCAATGTTCCAAATTTCTCCAACTCACTGGGCGAAGACATGGTTACTTGATCCTCGCGCACCAAAAGTGGAGAAACCAAAAGTCATTCAAGAGTTACACGAAAGAATGAAGCGTGCAGCTGAAGAATTAAAGAGACAGGAGGGTGCTGCAGATGAGTAAAGAAGAAAAGAAAATCGTAGAACAAGCTCCAGTCGAAGAAAAAGAACTCGATTTATTTGAACAAGGTAGAAAAGACCATCCAGAAGATGATGATATCATCGTCAAAATGAGAGATGTCCGTGTTGCCTTCAAAATCGGTTCTATTGAAAGAGTTATTATCAATCACCTTAACTTAGATATTAAACGTGGTGAAGTTTTAGGTTTAGTTGGTGAATCCGGTTCTGGTAAAACCACAATTGGCCGTGCTTTAATTCGTATTAACAAGGTTAGTGGTGGTGAAATTACATTTAATAACGTCAAGATTTCTGGAAAGATTCCAAGAAAGACTGAACGTTTATTAAAAACAAAAATGCAAATGATTTTCCAAGATCCAGGCGACTCATTAAATGATAGAGCTAATATTGACTATATCGTTTCTGAAGGCTTGAGAGCATTCAAACTCTATAAAGATGAAGAAGATCGTTTAAGCAAAGTTACAAAGATGATGCAGAGGGTTGGTTTAAGACCAGAATACTTATCCCGTTACCCACACGAATTCTCTGGCGGCCAAAGACAACGTATCGGCATTGCTAGATGTATGATTATGGATCCTGAGTTTGTCATCGCTGACGAACCAATTTCCGCATTAGACGTCTCTATCCGTGCGCAAGTATT
>JAEEGH010017773.1_pt1 | contig 15110 bp, 7 predicted proteins | sample 9134181 | NCBI WGS metagenome assembly JAEEGH01 (sample SAMN16246544, study PRJNA631951) | gut metagenome | biome: gut microbiome; feature: rumen; material: DP-attached | host: Bos | place: Iran: Karaj | collected 2018-10 | reverse complement strand
CAGAATGGCGTTACCCGCGCTGCTGTGGCCATGCTGGGCGATATCACCTTCGAGGAGGCGACCGACTATGAGGCGCCCAAAGTGGCATCATCTAACCAGGGCGGTGGAACCAACCAGGGTGGCAGCAACACCGGTGGAAACAACGGTGGTGGCGGTGACAACTTGGGGCAGAACTAGGCGATGGAAGATGTAAGATGTAAGATGGAAGAAGTTATGAAGAAGGAGACATGGAAATGGCTGATTCAGTTGCTGATAAGCATACTGACGGCAATCGCAACCACGATGGGAGTCACGAGTTGTATGGCGTAAAGAAAAGAGTGGGGCACTCAAATGAAGTGCTCCACTCTTTTTGTAATATAACCTAAGCCGATTTAGTTGGCAGGAGTAATGGTGCAGTATGCCTTTGTTGGGCACAAGGGGAATAACTGGATGAAGTAGGTGCCAGCTTCATTAATCTTCAGATTGGCGCCACCAAATTCCAGATTGTCCATAGGACCACCCCAGTTGATATCCCAACTGTCGTTAGCACGGAACTTAAACTCGTCAGCAGCAAGGTTGATGGTAATCTCCCAAGCCATTGTCTCTTTGTTGTAAGTCATGTCTGTATCGGCATCCCAGCCTCCTGCTTGTGCAGGACCTACAATACCAATGCTGTTGATAGCTGTGAGCTGATAGGTCATGCCCTTCAGGTTGACTTCTGCACGATAGAAGCCAGGAGCTACCAAGATGTTGCCTGAGTTACCATCGTTAATCAGCGTACCAGTCATACCGTCATCAGACATGGTTCCAGTACCATAGTTTCCGTTGTTCCAGTTGTCTGCTCCACCACGGAACTTGAAAGCACCCAGACCGCCTGACCAGTCGGCACCCTCTGCATAGAAGAAGCCTACATAGTTACCATCACCGCTTCCACAGTAGAGTGGCTGCTGGATGTCGCCCCAGTTGTTGTTGACACCAGCTTCGTAGATATAAAGCGGGAACTTGCTGATGTCGCTACCTTCGATAATCTCGTAAGTAGGATAGCCACCAAAGAATGACAGGATGATAGAATAGGTTCCTGCACCAGGTGATGCGATGTTCTTACCGTCCTGAATCAGGTCGCCAGGCTCACCATCCTTGTCGATACCAAGGTTGTAGGTCCAGTCGTGGTTAGCACGGAACTTGAACTCGCCAGAACCTGTGAAGTCGAAGGTTACATAGTAGGCGCTGTTCTCCTTGCTGTACGTCAAATCTACGTCCTTATCCCAGCCACCAATACCGTCGCCAACAAGGCTCCAGTTGCGCTGCTCTATAGAGTAGGTGAGTGCGTTCAGGTCGACAGTGATGTAGTAGCAGCCTTCTGCATCTACCTTGATGTTAGGACCACCAGGCACGAGGGTATGTCCGTCCTCAGTACCCCAGTTTACATCCCAAGAGCCATCGGCAAACTTAAACTCGGTATTAGCATCCATGCAGATATATCCTGAGAAGACATTAGGATGGTTCTCTGGGTCTTTCTCATAGAGTGCCTGATCATAGCCGGCAGGATTCCATCCCTGATATGAACCAGGAACAGCAAGGGCCTTCAGAGCAGGCTTGCCATGATAAGGAATGGTGATGTCGAGAATGGTCTCATGCATCTCCTTGCTGACCATCTTGCCAGTATAGACGCGTGCAATGAACTGTGCAGGTACCAGCTTCTGCTCGGGCAGTTTGCCATAGAAGGTCTGCAAAGTCTCCTTGAGGAGGGCTGCAGGCACCTCACCTTTTGCATTTGCTGTCATTTCCACGCTCTCACTCATATCAGCATTATAGATAATAGCCTTATAGATAACACTGTCAGGATTAGAGCTTGACTCATAGGTAGGTACGAACAACTGGACGTTGCCCTCAGGATCGACATTTGCATAATCGATAGCCGGTACGTCAACCATGTTCTGGCTCACTTTAATGGCTTCGTCAGGAGTGGTGTCCGGATTTTGCACCGTCCAGTCCTTATAGTCATCTGTGCAGCCGACCAACGAGAGGACCATAGCTGCGAAAAATAATATCTTCTTCATACGTTATTCTTCTGTTTCGTTAGAAATAAACATATACTGACCCGTAATATCGTTGAGGAATATAGTGTACGAACCAGCCTTGACAGGAAGGTTTACACCACCATTGACACCCTCACCGTATGGGAACATCTTAGCAGCGCCTTCGGCATAACCCCAGTTGTCGTTCCAAGCACCGTCAGCTGCAAACTTAGCCTCTGTGTCCTCTGCGAAATCAACGGCAATCATCCAGATGTGGTTCTCACCATTATGGGTCTCACAAGCGGTAACAGGATTAGCCTCGAGACTCCAGCCATTGAATCCGCCAGGCAGGCTCATTGATGTGAATACCTTTGGAGCTACTTCGTACTCGTAAGGCTCAATGGTAATCGTCTCCTTCTTGGTATTCATCTTGATAACGTAGTAGCCATCTTTCTTAATACCAATATTGTGGTTGTCGCCATCCAGGTCTTCAATGATGGTTGCATCAGGATTCTCCACGTTCTCGAAGTTCATCTGTGAATCCCAGCTACCAATCACTTCAACGAACTTGAACTGAGTGCCAGCCTTGAAGAAGCCTGTATGACTGATGACACCCTTACCACTGGGTTTCTCATACTCTTCCTTAACAAGAGGCAACAATGGAATCAGACCCTTACCGAGGTCAGTTGCGCTATTGCTCCAGTCTGCACTACCGATGTTCTGACCTACCATGTACCAGAGTACAGGAATAGGATCAACCATGAAGTAAGGAGCTACTGTAATCTGAATGGTGTTCTGTGAGATAATGCTGTTATAGACATTCTGTCCAGCATCACGTACCGATGCGATTGCACGCAGCGTTACATTCATCTTGTCAGGAACATCAATCAATTCTTTCCAGCCCAACAGCTTCATCAGAGCACCATCGAGTGCATTACAGCTGACAGCACCCTTGTTGGTGTTGAAAGTCTGGTCAAGCGTAATGTAATCAGCACCAGTGTTGTCCTCAACATCATCCAGATACTCCTTGCTAAAATTACCAGTAGCAGAAGCTTGGACGATATAGGTTGGTATGACAGATGCACCAAAGTTGGTATAAGTAGGAAGTGTCCACGAAACGGTGAACTCCTTGGTCTGCTCCAAGTCTATCGTAGCAGCCGTAGCGCTAGAGCCCGTAATAGAGAACTCTGTGGGCTGCGTCAGCGTAGGATTGGAATCCCTGTCATCCTTACAAGATGTCAGTGCTACTGCACCCATCAGTAGCAACAGGGCTAATGAATATATCTTTTTCATATCTTTTCTCATCATTATTGTTAGATATTAATAGCCTGGGTTCTGATGACCCTTCAAATTCGGGTTAGAGTTAACGTCCTCGGCAGGAATAGCAAATACGTTGAGGTAAGCAGCAATAGCCTGTCCATTCTTAATACCACCCTTCCAGTCCCAGAGGTATTCACCACTCTTGTCGCCACCATAGTAACCGTAGCGAATCAAGTCAGTACGACGGAAACCTTCATGGTAAAGCTCACGTGCACGCTCGTCCAGAATCTGGTCGAGAGTATAAAAATCCTTCAAATCATTATTGTTGGCACGCTGACGGAGAGCGTCAATATAGCCCTTACCTGTTGTCGTGGTCTTACCACCATTCAAACGGGCATCAGCTTCTGCAGCAATGAGGTAAGCCTCTGCAGAACGCATCAGGAAATAGTCAGTGTCCACAAACTTCGAGTTGTGAGGATTACCACCGTTTGAGTATGTGTTACGGAACTTACCTACAGCATAGCCTGAAGTGTATTCTGTAGCCTTCTCAACAACCAGGTCACGTCCCTTACCGAAGAACAGGGCACGGTCGTCACCAGCAGCTTTGGCCATATCAGAGATGTTAGCCTTAGGTGCATCGTTGTTGGGGAAGAACTTGGCAATAAACTGCGAACGAGCGCGGTTACCTGCCCAGTACTGGTCAGTGCCGTAGTCCTTATCGGTATCCATGTCTGCCTTCCAGCAAGAAGCCATCAGGAAGAGGCTGGTACCCCAAGAGGTTGTTGTTACACCGTCCTGATAGAGTGGAAGGATAGCTTCCTGTGAAGCACCACTTTCACCATTGTCACCCATGAACAGCATCTGATAAGCACTCCACTTACCAACGCCTGTTGTCCAGAGCTTGTGAGGACCATTGATGACCTTCTCTGCATAGGTCTTGGCTTCCTCCCAACGAGCAGTACCTGTATAGACCTGAGCATTCAGGTACATACGAGCCAACAGCAGGTTGGCTGCATCCTGATCGGCACGACCGTAGCCGTTGTCACTGCTCTTGCGGGCAGCAGGAGTCAACATGGAACCTACAACTTCCTTCAGCTCTGTCTCAATCCATTCAAACAGTTTAGCACGCTCAATAGGCATAGGACTCTCCGTAGAAACAACTGTTGAGAAAGGTACATTGCCATAGCAGTCCATCAGATGATAGTAGTAAAGTGCACGAAGGAAGCGAACTTCTGCTTCGCGAGTAGCGTCAACACCTTTACATACTTCCAAGTAGTGGTTGCAGTAGTTGATACCACCATACAGGCGATAATAGAAGCCTTCCAGCATGGGGTGAGAAGCATCATACTGGTTGAAGTTGAACTGGGGAATACCAGGGTCACCCCAAGCACAGATAGCCTCGTCGGTAGTCAGCTCATTGGCGTTCCAAAGCTGGCGCACGAAACCTGTCGTACCACCATCCAAGCGGTCGATATCACAATCACCGTCTGCACCGGTATTACCTGCCAGCGCCATGTTGGCGTAACACTTGGTGTAAAGACCAACCTCATCGACTTGCATCGTCGTACTGGGGTCGATAGGTGTCACATCAAGGTCTTTGGTGCAGGAATTCAGTCCTACAGTCAACAGAAGGGCTGCTGCGGGAACTATATGTTTAATATATCTTGAATTCATAATATTATTCCTTAATATGTTAATAGTGTTAGAAGTTGAGGTTCACACCCATCTGGACAGTGAACGGACGTGGGTAAATACCGTTGTCGATACCACCACCTACCTCAGGATCAATACCATCATACTTGGTGATGGTGAACACATTGGTAGCGCTGAGGTAAACACGGCCCCTCAGGTATTCATCCCATGTCTTGAACGAGTAGCCCAGTGTGATGTTGTCACACTTGAGGAACGAAGCGTTATGGATAAAGTAGTCTGTGACGACCTTATCGTATGTTGTCCAGCCATTTGCAACTGCCACAGGTGTTACATTCTGCAGATAGTTGAATGAGCTATCATAGCGCTTGGCAATATTAGAGTAGCCTGCCTGTCTGTCCCAATATACATAGTTGTCGAAACTTGCACGGAGTGAGAAACCGAAGTCAATGTTCTTGTACTGGAGACGAGAGCTCAGACCTGCAGTATAAGGAGCAGCGGGGCTCTTGTAGAAATAGCGGTCGGCATCAGTCAGCTGTCCGTCACCATTACGATCTACGAACACACCTTCCAAAGGTCTGCCATCAGCGCCATATACCTGCTGGTATACATAGAATGAATTGGCAGGGTGACCTACAGCCTGAGCCTGTACCTGGTTACCGGTACCTGCAGAGATGCCACCAGTCTTGATGATTGACGACTCGCCTGTCAGCTCGGTAATCTTATTCTTGTTATAAGTGAAGTTTCCTGAAACTTCCCACTGCCAGTCTGTAGTCTGAATAGGACGAACGGTCAATGCGACTTCGATACCCTTATTCTCCAACGAACCGATATTCATCGGGATAGAATTGCGGAAGTTGGTTCCTGCAGGTGCAGGAGCGTTGTTAATCAGATCGGTGGTCTTACGCTTATAGATATCAACGCTACCAGTGATTCGGTTGTTGAAGAAACCGAAGTCAAGACCAGCATTCCATGTGGTTGTGGTCTCCCACTTTAGTTTCTTGTTATAAGCATCTGGACGATAAAGGATACCCTCGTCGTTGACACCCTTGATGATGTAACGTCCATCCTTGTTGCTTGTATTAACATTATACGAAGCAAAGTAGTTGTAGTTGCCGATACCATCCTGCTGACCGGTCTTACCCCAACCCAAACGGAGCTTCAACTCGCTGAAGGCCTTAACATTTTTCATGAATGGCTCTTCATTGATCTTCCAACCAAAGGCTGCAGAGGGGTATGTTGCCCAATGTTCTTCGAAGCGGCTCGAACCATCGCGACGAACAGTGAAGGTCAGCATGTAACGGTCGAAAGCGATATAGTTAGCACGTCCAAAGAAAGAAACCAGATAGCTTTCCTGCTCCCATGGGTGGCCACTGGACTTGTAGGGCTTACCTGCCATGGCATTACCCTGGGCATCTGTCTGTGTAGTAGTCAGCGGATAGAGGCCCTCATAGTGTGACTCACCCCAATACTTCTTGTGTGACCACTCGTAACCTGCCATGATGTCGAAGTGCTGAGTCTTCAGGAAGTCCTTATAGTACTGAGCATAAGCAGAAAGTGTCAGGTTATACTTGCTCTCCTTCGTATATCCATCATTACCATAATAGAAGTTAGATGGTCCCCAGTTAGCATAGCTGGTCTTCTGCTTACCATTAGCCCAGTCGCCAGACAGGTTAGCATGGAGGCGGAGGTCTTCGAAACCATGAATCTGATAGTCGATTTCCACATTACCCATGTAGTCGAATGAGTTGGCATTGTCATTCTTCTCATTTAACAGGGCCATTGGGTTCTTGGCAGCATTTGGATTCTGTGTGGTAGGATAGGTGTCGTCTTTCAGAGAAGAACCGCTATCTGTCCATGCGAAGTAGCCACCAAAGTTATCATAGGCACCGCTAAGGTCATGAATAGGCTGGGTGGGATCCATGCGGATGGCCTCACCAATAGCACCTTCATTGGCATAACGATTGAAAGTGTGCATGAACTTACCATTGATATTCAACTTCAGATGGTCATCGAAGAATGAGGGGTTCAGTGTCATGCTGGCTGTTGTACGCTCGAAGTGTGACTTTGCAAGGATACCGTCCTGGTTGGTGTAGCCTACACTGAAGCGGTAAGGCATATTCTTAAAGCCACCAGAGATGGTAACGTTGTGGTCGGTACCAAAGGCATGACGGAAAATCTCATCCTGCCAATCGGTGTCAGCCTGACCCAACAGAGCTTCGGCATCAGAACCTACTCCGTAGTACGACCTGATAAAGTCGCGATACTCGTCAGCTCCCAGCACCTTGAAGTCTTTTGTCTTGAACGAATAAGATACACTACCATTGTAGGTGATAGAAGGCTTCTGACCTCTGCGACCCTTCTTGGTGGTGATGATGATAACACCATTAGAACCACGGCTACCATAGATGGCGGTAGCAGAAGCATCCTTCAATACAGTAAAGCTCTCAATATCGGCAGGGTTTACCATCGTGAGTGCGTTAGCAGCACCCTTGATGCCCTGGTTGTCAAGAGCAAGACCGTCAATCACAATCAGAGGGTCGTTAGAGGCGTTCAGTGAAGAACCACCACGAATACGGATAGTAGCGCCACCACCAGGAGTACCACCACCAGGTGTTACGTTCACACCGGCAATCTTACCCTGGATCATGTCCTGAGCATTGACAATCACACCATGGTTCTTGTCATCGGGCTTCATAGCCGTTACAGAACCAGTCAAGTCGTTCTTACGGGCAACACCGTAACCGATGACTACTACTTCGTTCAGAAGAGCCTGGTCATCTTGCAGTGTAATCTCCAGATTAGGAGCTGCCTTGACAGTCTGGGTCTGATAACCAATGTAGCTGATAGTGATGTCAGCACCCTGATTAGCTTTAAGGGCGAAGTTACCGTCGAAATCGGTCACCGTAGCAATCTGTGTGTTGGCCACACGTACGGTTGCACCGATAATCGGTTCACCCTGAGCATCTTTCACATGGCCTTTGACATCAATCTGAGCAAAGGCACCTACGGATAGGAAGAGTCCCAGCAAGAGGACAAACATCCTAAACGGAGTTTGAATGTTTAATTGCTTCATCATTTAATTTTTAAAGTTAGTATAAATAAAGTTATTGTTCTCGAAATTCGATCATATTGACTTAAATCATCTGCAAAAGTAGAGGAAATTTAAATACGTTGATACTTTTTTTGAGTTAAATACGTTATATGGTTAATGCAATCGTTTGCATTGATGTTTATTAATAATTAAATAAGGTAAGAGAATAGCGAATAAAACTTTTCAATAACTTTGCACTCAGAACTAAGAACCGTATGAACGAGAAAGTTCCAATGACAATGAAGGACATCGCCCGCGAGTTGGGAATCAGCGTGTCGACGGTGTCACGTGCTCTGAAGGATTCGCCCCGTATATCAGCAGAACGACGGGCAATGATTCAGCAGTATGCGCGTGAGCATAACTTTACACCCAATGTGCTGGCTGAGTCGTTGCGCCATTCCAAGGTGCAACCCATCAAAATGATCGGTGTCATCATACCTGAATTCACTCATTTTTATTTCTCTTCTGTGCTGGCTGGCATTGAGGAGGAAGCTTCCGCTCGAGGCTATCTTATCATCGTGGCGTTGAGTGGTGAGAACTATGAGCGTGAGGTGCGCATTTGTCAGTCGTTTTACGAGAACAAGGTTTGTGGCATTATCGTCTCGCAGGCGAAGGGTACCCATCGGTACGATCATTTCGAGCGTCTGATGGAGGCGGGTGTCCCCTTGGTGTTCTATGATAGAATATGTACGGGCGTGAATGCGAGTAGGGTAGTGGTGGACGACTATATGGGCGCCTTCAATGCGGTGACTCATCTCATTGAGACGGGTTGCAAGCGCATTGCCTTCTATGGTTCTGCTCCTACTCTGGAGATTTCGAAGAACCGTTTCAATGGCTATAAGGATGCCCTCCTGAAACATGGATTGAAGTATGACGAGAGCATTACCCGCATTTGCGACAATCGTGCGGATGCAGAGGCCATTACTCCTGAATTGTTGCAGGGTGATAATATCCCCGATGGCTTCTTCGCTGTCAACGACGATACGGCTATTGGCATTCTGTACACTGCCAAGCGTATGGGTTTCCGAGTGCCCGACGATATCTCCATCTGTGGGTTTACCAACGGACAGCGTGCTGTGGCTTGCGACCCCATGCTTACCACCGTTGAACAACGAGGTGTGAAGGTGGGCGAAGAAGCTGCCGACATCCTGATAGACCAGGTGGAGGGCATTCTTCCTCGCGATAAGGCTGAGCGACGAGTGGTGAGAACGAGGCTTGTGGTAAGAGGCACGACTAGATAATCTTGAATATCCAGAAAATCTAGAGCGACTAGAAAAACTAGAAAAAAAAATAAAGATATGAAACAAAAACCGAATTTACCTTTTTGGAGTCTTTGGAATCTGAGCTTTGGATTCTTTGGCGTACAGATTGCCTACGCCCTCCAGTCGGCTAATATCTCCCGCATCTTTGCTACGTTGGGAGCCGACCCCCATTCGCTGAGCTATTTCTGGGTGTTGCCCCCATTGATGGGTATTCTTGTGCAACCGATTGTCGGAACGCTCAGTGACAAGACGTGGACCCGTTTTGGTCGTCGCGTACCTTATTTATTTATAGGTGCAGCTGTTGCGGTACTGGTGATGTGCCTGCTGCCCAATGCCGGTTCGCTGGGACTTACTGTCAGTGCAGCCATGCTGTTCGGACTGATAGCCCTGATGTTCCTCGATACCAGTATCAATATGGCCATGCAGCCCTTTAAGATGCTGGTGGGCGATATGGTGAACGAAGAGCAGAAAGCCAAGGCCTACAGCATCCAGTCGTTCCTGTGCAACGCAGGAAGTGTGGCTGGCTATCTCTTCCCCTTCATCTTTACCTTCATTGGCATCAGCAATGTGGCTGAGAAGGGTGTTGTGCCCGACAGTGTTATCTGGTCGTTCTACATTGGCGCAGCCATCCTGATTCTCTGTGTTATCTATACCACTTCTAAGGTCAAGGAGTGGAATCCACAGGAGTATGCGGAGTATAATGGCACTGCAGAGAATACTGACAAGGAAGATTCTGCCAACTGGTTCACGCTGCTGAAGAAAGCGCCCTCCACCTTCTGGAAGGTTGGTCTGGTGCAGTTCTTCTGCTGGGCAGCATTCCTCTATATGTGGAACTATACCACAGGAGCCATTGCCGAGACCGTTTGGGATACTACCGATCCTGCCAGCGAACCCTTCCAGGAAGCAGGCAACTGGGTAGGTGTGCTCTTTGCCGTTCAGGCCATCGGTTCGGTTGTATGGGCTACTGTTCTGCCCCAGTTCAAGAATATCAAGGTGGCCTATGCTGCCAGCCTGTTGCTGGGTGCGGTAGGCTTTGCCATGGTGCCTTTCCTCCACGACCAGTACATGCAGTTCATCCCCTTCCTGCTGATTGGATGCGCCTGGGCTGCTATGCTTGCCATGCCTTTCACCTTTGTTACCAACGCCCTCCAGGGTTATGGTCATATGGGTGCTTATCTGGGCCTGTTTAATGGTACCATCTGCATTCCTCAGATTGTAGCCGCTCTCTGTGGTGGCATCGTGCTCTCTGTGGTGGGTCACCATCAGTCAACCATGATGATTGTCTCTGGTGTGCTCCTCGTGCTTGGTGCCCTCAGCGTCACGGTCATCAGGGCCAAGAAATAATTATGCATTATGCATTCTGAATTATGAATTAAAAAAGATATAACTATGAGATTACTATTTAATGTAGAATACCATACCAATTTTGGTGAATTCTTGGTATTGAATATCCTGAGTGGCGACGATGCCAGCAAGGTGTCACACCATAAGATGACCACGCTTGATGATTCCCATTGGTTCATTGAGTTGAACAAAACGTTCAAGGCTGGTACTTATATTGACTACTATTACAGTGTGGTACGAGGCGACGAAGAAGTACGTCACGAGTGGCTGGTGGAGCCCCACCGCCTGGAGTTTGCAGCCCAGAAAGGCATACGCTATGTGGTGTACGACCATTGGATTGACATTCCTGAGGATTCCTATATGTATTCGTCGGCCTTCACCGATTGCATCATGGCTTGTCAGCGCGAGTTCAGTCCTACTTCTGAATTCCAGCAGACCGTTCGCCTGAAGGTTCGTGCTCCCCAGCTCCGCATTGGTCAGCAGTTGGGCATAGCAGGTGCTGGCGATGCCCTGGGCAATTGGGACATCAACAAGGCACTGCCCATGTACGAACACGAGTATCACGAGTGGGTAATCAGTCTCGACGTAGCCCAGCTGCCACAGACTTTTGAGTTTAAGTTTGTGCTGTTGGGCCTCGATGTCCCCGTATGGGAACAAGGTGGCAACCGCACCGTTTCGCTTCCTCTCATCCGCGACAACGAGGTGTTTGTCTATGAGTTGAGTCAGGTTTACTTCCCCGTATTCCCTTGGAAGGGTGCAGGTACCGTTATCCCCATCTTCTCGCTCCGCAGTGAGGGCTCGTTTGGTGTGGGCGACTTTGGCGATTTGAAGAAGATGATAGAGTGGGCTGACAAGACCCACCAGCGTGTCATTCAGGTGTTGCCCATCAACGATACCAACATCACCCACACTTGGCAGGATAGCTATCCTTACAATTCTATCAGCATTTATGCGTTACATCCGCAATACACTGACCTTAGACAGTTACCTGAAATCAAAAATGAAGAACGAAAAACACATTTTGAGCAGCTGCGTCAGGAATTGAACGCCCTGCCACAGATTGACTACGAGCGTGTGAACAACGCCAAGATGGAATATCTGCGCGAACTGTTTGCACAGGAGTGGGCAACCATTAAAAAGAGGGCCAGCTACAAAGACTTCTTCGAACAGAACAAGGAGTGGCTGGTCCCCTATGCTGCCTTCTGCTACTACCGCGACCAGTATGGCACTGCCGACTTCTCGCAGTGGCCTAAGGAGGCTACCGTTGCTGCTATCAAGGCCACTAACAAGGAGGTGCAGTTCTGGTATTTCGTTCAGTACAATCTGGATCAGCAGATGCATGCTGCCCACGAATTTGCCCGCGACCATCATGTCATCCTCAAGGGTGACATCCCCATTGGCATCTCGCGCGATGGTGTGGAGGCTTGGGTAGAACCTAAGTATTTCAACCTGAACGGTCAGGCTGGTGCGCCCCCCGATCCGTTCTCTGCCGATGGCCAGAACTGGGGCTTCCCCACCTACAACTGGGACGAGATGCTGAAGGACGGTTGTTCGTGGTGGGTACGTCGTTTCCGCAAGATGGCACAGTTCTTTGATGCCTATCGTATCGACCATGTGCTGGGCTTCTTCCGCATCTGGGAAATCCCCGTTCCTGAGAAGTCTGGCTTGAAGGGTCAGTTTGCTCCAGCCCTGGGCTTGAGTCGTGAGGAAATAGAGGGCTATGGCATCTACAACCATATGGAACTCTTCCTCGTCGACCATAAGCGCGCAGACCGCTGGCACCCACGCATTGCTGTGCAGTTCAATGAAGACTACGAGAAGCTGAACGATGAAGAGAAGTACAATTTCAATCGTCTGTACAACGACTATTTCTATCGTCGCAACAATCAGTTCTGGTATCAGGAGGCTATGAAGAAACTGCCTCGTCTGACGCAAGCCACCCGTATGCTGTGCTGTGCTGAAGACCTTGGTATGGTGCCCGACTGTGTGCCCTGGGTCATGAACGAGTTGCGCATCCTCTCGCTGGAAATCCAGTCCATGCCTAAGGACGACAAGGTGCGCTTCGGACATCTCTCCCAATATCCTTACCGTTCCGTCTGCACCATCTCTACCCACGACATGCCTACCTTGCGTCAGTGGTGGGATGAAGACTGGGACCGTACACAGGACTATTACAACTCCATGCTCCATCGTGGAGGTGGCGCGCCCCATCCACTGCCAGGCTGGTTGGCTAAGGACATAGTCAGTCGTCATCTGACCTCTCCTTCTATGCTTTGCCTGCTGTCCTTGCAAGACTGGCTCTCCATCGACGAGAAGCTGCGCTTGCCCGATGCCAATGCCGAGCGCATCAATATCCCTGCTAATCCTCGTCACTACTGGCGTTATCGCATGCATTTGACGATCGAACAGCTCATGCAGAGCGACGAGTTCAATGAGACTATCAAGACTTTAATTATTCAAAGTGGACGTAGGTAATATGAAACGACTTTTTTTGCTTATAAATTTCTCATTCCTCATTTCTCATTTCTCATTTGGCGCAAGCGTATTGTCGCCTAATGGACAGATAGAGCTGAAGTTCTCAGTCGATGAGACAGGTCGCCCCGTTTACGAGATGTCGTATAAGGGTCGTCCCGTCGTCAAGCCCTCCCATCTCGGATTGGAGTTGGCCAAGGACAAACATGCCTCTATGGGTATGCAGGAGCGCGACCTGATGGATGGTTTCAGCATCATCAAGGAGGAAACCTCCACGTTCGACGAGACGTGGCGCCCTGTATGGGGCGAGACAGCCACCATCCGCAATCATTATAACGAGTATGCTGCAACTTTGTCGCAACACTGGCTTTCGGCCCCTCCTGCTGTTGCCAAGGGTGGTCCTCGTCTGCAACCCCGTCAGCATCGTCGTACCATCGTCATCCGTTTCCGCGTCTATGACGATGGCATCGGTTTCCGTTATGAGTTCCCCCAGCAGGCTGACCTGAACTACTTCCTCATCAAGGAGGAACGCAGCGAGTTTGCCATGGCTGGCGACCACATGGCGTGGTGGCTCCCTGGCGACTATGACACGCAGGAGCAGGAGACACAGGAGTGTAAACTCTCTGAGATTCGTGACCGTTTCCAGAAGGCTGTCAACTGGGGCAATTCTTCAGTAGCCGTCTTCTCACCCACGGGTGTGCAGACCTCGCTGCAGATGAAGAGCGACGACGGATTGTATATCAACATCCACGAAGCTGCTTGTCTGGACTATGCCACCATGCATCTGGAACTGGTTGATGTCGATACCAAGCAGCTGACCACCCAGTTGGGCGGAGGCAGCAATGCCTATACCCCCAATCCGGCACCCTCTGCCTTCCCCTTGCCACAACCTTTCACCTTTGTCAGTCATCTGACACCCGATGCTACGGGTCTGAAGGGTTGCATGCAGACACCTTGCGAGACACCTTGGCGTACGGTCATGGTCAGCGACGATGCTCGTGACATGCTGTCCAGCAATCTCATCCTGAACCTCAACGAACCCTGTAAGTTGGAGGATACCTCTTGGATTCATCCTACCAAGTATTGTGGCGTGTGGTGGGAAATGATTGTGGGTCGTGGCTCTTGGCACTATACCAACGACTTCCCCAGCATCCAGCTCGACAAGATTGACTGGACGAAGGTGAAGCCCAATGGCACCCACAAGGCCAACAACGAGAATGTGAAACGCTACATCGACTTTGCTGCCAAGAATGGTCTCGACCAAGTGTTGGTCGAGGGTTGGAATGTTGGTTGGGAAGACTGGGCCAACATGTGGAAGCGCGATGTCTTCGACTTCGTGACACCTTATCCCGACTTCGACATTAAGATGCTCAACGACTATGCCCACGCTAAGGGTGTGAAGCTGTTGATGCACCACGAGACATCATCCAGCACGCAGAACTATGAGCGTCACATGGAGGATGCCTTCAAACTGATGAACAAATACGGCTACGATGCTGTGAAGACGGGCTATGTGGGCGACATCATCCCACGTGGCGATCACCACTATTCGCAGTCTATGAACAACCACTACCTGTATGTGGTCAAGCAGGCTGCCAAGCACCATATCATGGTCAATGCCCACGAGGCTACCCGTCCTACGGGTATCTGTCGCACCTATCCTAATCTGGTGGGCAACGAGTCGGCACGTGGCACGGAGTATGAGGCCTTTGGTGGCTCGCGTCCTGACCATACCTGCATCCTGCCGTTCACCCGTCTGCAGGGTGGCCCCATGGACTATACCCCAGGTATCTTTGTTACCAAACTCTCTGAGTGGAGCAACAACCCATCGTGGGCTCGCATCACGCTGGCTGGTTCGCTGGCCCTCTACCTCACCATGTACTCACCCCTGCAGATGGCTGCTGACCTGCCAGAGAACTACGAGAAGTTCGACGATGCCTTCCAGTTCATTCGCGACGTAGCCTGCGACTGGGACCAGAGCATCTATCTCGAGGCTGAGCCTGCCGACTACATCACCGTAGCCCGCAAGGC
>JAEEGH010017772.1_pt1 | contig 15110 bp, 12 predicted proteins | sample 9134181 | NCBI WGS metagenome assembly JAEEGH01 (sample SAMN16246544, study PRJNA631951) | gut metagenome | biome: gut microbiome; feature: rumen; material: DP-attached | host: Bos | place: Iran: Karaj | collected 2018-10 | reverse complement strand
GGCGATGAGATCGTCCCGTATCGCGTCGATATCGTCCGGATACAGTCTGCGGCATATAACGTGGGTCAGCTCGTGAAAGCGTCTTACCGTGTCGGAGCGGTCGAGCCATTCTTCCTCGGACAGTCCGACCTCCTCCGCGCCGACTCCGCTGTAGGGTCCGCGCGAAAGCACGACCAGCATGTCCGTATAGTTTTCCTTTACCGAGGTGAAGCGTCTGAATTCCGCCGCGCGCTCCTCCTGCGGGAACCGCGACAGATGCGCGTTGATGCGCTTCCAGTTGAAAACGGTGAGCGCTGCCGCGCCCTGACTTTTCGGGACAGGCGTCAGCGGCCCCGTTTTGGCGGCCGTAAAACCTCGCAGGACGAGCTCGAAATCCCGTCGGTCTCCCAATGTGATCACCCGCACGGGTCCCGCGGGAGTATCCGCCGTTTCGTCCCTGTCATGTACGCTGCCGCGGTAGCGGTCGAGGCGCTCCTTCTCCGGCTTCTCGCCGCGAAGTACGACGCGCCTGTACGTCTCCCGCGTATCGGTATCCGGGTCCAGGTAAAGCAGCGGATAGTCCGACGCAAGGCTCTCGAATATATCTCCGGCGCTCACGGCAGTCTCCTTTCTCCGGAAGGACGGTCAGAACACCGAGTCCCAGATGTCGTAAGCGATCTTCCTCAGCATGTCAAAAAAGCCTCCTCCGGAAACAGCCTCCAATTCCTCGGGGGACAGCTCCCGCGCCTCACCCGTTTTCTTTGCTTCCAACGCGTTTTCTTTTTCACGGATGAACATTTCTATCGCTTTTTCTTTTGTGATGTGCGGGTCGCGCTCTTTTGCTTCCTTCACGAAACGCCCGATCTCATTTCTTAAGCTTTCGTCTCTGTTCATGCTCCCGTCTCCTTTATACTTTTTCTGTTCGTATCGCGTCGTTTTCGCCGAAAAAAGATCCCCGTCGAAAATATATTTTTATTCAAAATCGAAGCCCGACGAAGCGGATTCGATTTTGGGAGGAGGGGCAGCGGAGTGATATATGGTTTTCACCGCGTGGCGGTGAAAACGGCGTGAGCCCGGTTTGCCCTGACGAGCGGGCGCGAACTCCGCGAGTCCGGCGGCGCACTGCCGCTGTTTTTTCCTCGATCACGCTTTGTCTAAAGTATGAGGCCGCGCGCGGAACGAACCGCGCACGGCCTCAGGCTCAATAAAATACGGGATCATCGGGGGCGGTCACGATCAAAGGCCCTGCGCTCACAGGCCGGTCGGAGCGAACTGCGCTCACTCCGCTTTCCGCTCTGTTTCGGATCACTGGTTGCGTCTTGTATACCAGGTGATCTCCTTATCCCAATAATAGCTGGGCACATCCGCGTCGGAGGAGCTGCTTATCGGCTTGTTGCCGGTGATGGTGTCTATGATATCCTGGATGAACTTGACTATGAGCGGGGAGTCGTTATGGTCGTCGGCGTCGATGTTCATGCTGAACTGCACGCTGCCGCCGACTATGTCGTCGATGCACTCGGGGTCCTCCCCCTCCATCCAGATGACGATCGTATACTTATCCACGTTGCCTATCAGGAAGTTCGGCTCCTCATAGGTGCAGACGAGATTGCGGGTAAGGAAATTCACGCAGCCGTCCTCCGGCGTGCCGTCGGCGGAGGGCATCGCGTAAACGGTGCTCTCCCCGTTTCTCCATACCGCCACGCGCACGGCGTTCTCCGCGCCCTTCGCGCAGGAGTCCAGCGTGACGGAGGCGTAATAGCTCACGTCCTCCTTGCCGGCGTTTCTGACGTAGTAGGTATACGCCATGTAGTTTCGTCCGTTGTGATCGCCGTCCACCTCGTCAAGTCCCGGAGGCAGGTCGGTCATGGTGATATTCGTCGCGTCGTCAACGGCGGAGGCTACGAGGCGCGCGGTGGCGTTTGTGAATTCCGCGTCCGCGGAAATGGCTATGCCCTTTCTGTACATCTCCAGCCTGTTCAGGTTGATGGTGAAGTTGCCCATTTTTTCCTGAGTGAAAGCCATGATGAAAAGTATGGCAAGGCCCAGGAGCAGCAGAAGCAGGAGCAGGTGCAGCTTGTTGAGGCGCAGCAGAGCGGCGCCGAAACGTCTTGCCCTGCGCTGGGGCAGGTAAAGGCTCATCACGGCTTCCTTGTCTATGTCCTCGCCGTACTCCTCCAGCGCCTCCTTGATCTTTTCCACGCGGATGACGTGCTGTCTGTCCCTGCGGCTCTGCTTTTTCCCGCCGGACGGACGTTCCGGGGCTGTTCGCGGCGCGCCGGGCGCTCCCCCCGTGCTTTCATCGAAGCCGAGAGGATCCTGCGGCATGCCGTCGGCGGATTTTATTAAGTTTTTCTTGCTTGATCTCGCCATTGCTTCTCCGTATTCCCGCTGCGTGTTACAGACCGGATTTCTTTTTCGCGTTTGCGACGTAAGCCGCGTACGTTTCCTTTTCGGACGTGTTCACAAATCTGAACTGAAGACCGCATATCAGTCGGAAGGGGCTGCCCTTGGGGGCCTCGCGCTGCCAGCAGACCACTCCGATGACGTTCTCTATCGACTGTCCCTCCGGCTTGCTGCCCACGCGGGGCAGCGTGACCTGGCAAACCTCGCCCACCTCGAAACGGCGGTTGAGGTAAAACGCGAGACCGCCGTTGGAAATATCCAGGGTCAGACCGTCCTCTTTCATTATCTGAAGATCGTCGTTCATGGGCCAGGTGTCCTGCATGTATTCCACCCTGAGCGCGATCTTGATACGTTCGTCGGCACGCTGGAAAAACTGCCTCTGTTCCGTTACGCGGCGTACCTTCCAGTACCGTCTGATGCCTTCCCGGACAACGTCGTCGACGTAGCCGGCGAGGATCATCGCGCTTTCTCCGCTCCCGTAGCGGATAAGCAGTTTTTTCGTTTCGTCGCTGTCCACCGGCTGTCCGTTCACCATGGGTATCGAGACCAGGAACGCCGATTCGTCCAGGGCCTTGTAGAACGTACATACCATGTTGAAGACCGGATCAGCTCCGATCTGAGCGTCGAAGGACATCTGCAGCTTCGAGCCGCTTCTGATTTTCAGTTTTTCCGCCATAGCCGATTTCTGTGCTCCTCTGTATATCCGAATTGCCGGGGATCAGTTTTTGCTGATGTATAATTTCTGAAGCATGGGCTCGCAGGCCTTAAGGCTCTCTATGATGCACGGATTGAATACGCCGCACTCTCCGCCCAGGATCATGTTCATCGACTCCTCGAAGCCGTAATCCTTCTTATAGCACCTTTCGCTTACAAGAGCGTCGTAAACGTCCGCCATGCTCACTGCCTGAACGCCTATGCTTATGCTGTCGCCCTCGAGCTTGTCGGGATAACCGTTGCCGTCATAGCGCTCGTGATGATGCCGCGCCACGTCCTTGATTATCTCCTTCAGCTGCTCCTGCCCGGGCAGATTGAGGCTCTCGACTATCTCCGCGCCGCTGGTGGTGTGCTTCTTCATTATCTCGAATTCTTCGGGAGTATATCTGCCTTCCTTGTTGAGGATATAATCCGGAATGGTGATCTTGCCTATATCGTGCATCGCGGCCGCCTGGGCGTACAGGGCGACGTCGCGCTTCGTCACCTCGTACTGCGGGCTGCGCTTCTGTATGTCCTCCAGGAGTATCCTCGTGATATCGCGCACGTGCGCGATATGCTCGTAATTGCCTACGTTTCGGAACTCGACAAGGCCTGCCAGAGTATCGAGCATCTCTCCGTTGTATTCCGTCAGGTGCTCCTGCTCCTTGCTCTGGTACAGCATGTCTCTTTCGCGGTGGCCCTCGGTATCGTCCCTGCGCCAGCGCAGGAAATGCCCGGGCATGTTCTTTATGGCGGTGATCGTCTCGGTGTACCAGCGGTAGTCCACGTCGCCGACGTCCTTTATCATCGCCTCGAACTCATAGGGGCCCTTGCCCGTCTTGCGGTGCAGATACTCGCTTTCCAGCCAGCGGAGGTATTCGTCCTGATACTCCGGCGCTATCCTGCCGTTGGCCACGCGCCTTTTGATGTATTCCTCCAGGTTCTGAGGCTTTTCCTCTCTGTGGAAGCCCGTTTCGTCCTGAACGATATTGAATATCAGCTTCTGAGTGACGTTTATCTGATATATCTTTACCTTGAATACGTCCAGCATGCCGCTGATCTCGGAAGCGATCTCGCCGTTGCGCCTGCGCTCGGCGGACTCCTCCTCGATATTGTCCAGCATGCCGACTATCCATCTTATGCCGGTATCCTCGTGGACCGGAGCCGTCCGCAGACGGTAATGATTGAACGGCGCTCCGTAAACTCCGCCCTTGCGGTAGAGTATCTCTCTTTCCAGTATGCCGCGCCCCGCGTCGGTGCGCAGGGCTTCCCTGAGGCTTGAAATGCTCTCATGGGAGACCATGTAGTCCGCTCTGGAGGTTATGTTCTTCAGGAAATTGGACGTCACCCTGTCTCCGTCGCTGCTTCCGACCGTGCGGTGGACGTACATGCAGTCATTCAGCGCGTCGTACTCGAAGGTGATTCCGTTCCTGCTCGCGTTGAAGGCCATGGCGCGGGTATAATCCCAGTCCGTCTCGCCGTTCCCGTCGGTCTTGACGTCCGAGCCCGATTCCTTTTTTCCCGCGCCGGTGTCAAGATCGCTGCTGACGTGGCGCACGGAAAAGATGAACACCATGTTGTTCAGATTGACGTCCCTGTCCCATTCGGCGCGAAACTCGTACCATGCCGTCTCGCCGAAGTCCGGCCCGTTCTCCTCCTCCGGGCTTTCCCGGCCGAAATCCGCCGCGCAGAAAACGCCGCCGAGGCAGGTCCTGCCGTCCCTCATCGCGCCGCTCAGGCTTTCCGCTCCGAACAGCTCTCTGAAGGCGGCCCTCTGGTCCTCTATCACGTTTTCCGAAAGAGCGGCGTACAGATCGCGGTAATAGCCCCTTATGGGCAGCTGTCTGCCCGCCAGGCTGTCCTCTCCGGACTCGATCTGATAGACGTCCATGCTTATGTTCACGGAAAATATCCACCGGTACAGCTTCTGATAAAGCCCGGCCATGCGGCCCGAGGTCAGAGCGGTCCGTTTCACCTCGCGTTTTTTCGGCTGTTCGGCGCTCTGCTGTACTTCCGGTTCCTTTTCCCGTACTTTTTCGTTTTTCTGTTTTTTGAAAAGTGCCATGATCTCCCCCGAAAACGGTATAGTCCCTGCGACCGTTCGCCGCGCGCCGGCGCTCCGGAAGCGGCGGCCGCGGCTTTACTGCCGCGTCATTCCTCTTTGCCGTCCTGCCGTGAGCCTTCCTCTTCCTCTTTCTTTTTCTCCTTAAGCGCCCTTATAGCCTCTTCAAGCGCCTTTTCTTCCTCCTCCCGCGCCGCCGTGCGGGCGATGCGGACGGTCCTTATCATGTTTGAGAGCAGTATTGCCAGCAGCGGTACCGCTATGAGCGGCACGAATACCATCGGGTTGGACACGAGCCGGGAAAGCCCGCCCAAAAGGGCCGAGTGGAACACGACCACGCCTATCAGCTCTTTTTCTCCGACGGTGTATTTATCCTCAACGGGGTTAGCGTCTCCCTTTGTGGTGAATACCCGCGTGCCGTCCTCGTCCTCTATCGCGGTCACGCGGTGGGTGTTGACCGCCGAATTGAGCGCCGGATCCCTGGAATAGAAGGATATTATATCCCCTGTTTTTACTTCCCCGGCGCCGCACTGCCGGACAACGATCATATCGTTTTCCTTTATGGCCGGCTCCATGCTGCCGCTCACCACGCGGAAAAGCGAATGGCCCAAAATGCTCGGCGCTCCGCTCCTGCCGGTCAGCACCACGCTCAGCAGCGCGAAGACCGCCGCCGCTATGATCAGAACGGAAACGGCGTTTACGAAATAATACAGGATCTTTTTAACCATCGTCTGCCTTTATCCTCATCTGCCGCCTCTGCCGCGGCCGAAGGTATTGGAAAGGAGCCTGCCGAGAGTGTTTTCCGCCGCCCTCTGCTCCGCGGCGGTACGCGCGGCCTTTTCCTCTTCGAGCCTGCGCAGTATGTCGGCGTTGCTTTCCTCGGCGTTGATGCGGGCAAGGATCTCCTCGTCCCTGCTCTTCATGGCCGATTTCATTATGCTTTCCGCTTCTCTGAGCGCCGTTTTGTCGGCTTCGCTCTGAGCCACGGCCTTTTCCACCTTTTCCTTTGCCAGAGCCACGGCCTTTTCCATCTTTTCCTTCGCCTGCTCCGCGGCCTCTTTCGCGGCGCTGCTTACCTGTTCGGCAATGCCGCGAGCCTCCTCGGCCTTACGCATCGCTTCGTCGCTCTCTCTGGCCCTGCGCTCCGCCTCCGCGCGCAGCTCTTCCGCTCTCGCGGCGTTCTTCTCCGCGTCGGAAGCGGTCTCCCTGGCCTGCTTTTCCTCCTGCTCGGCCCTTGCTCTCGCAGCCTCGCTCTCTTCGGCCCGCTTTTTGTATCCGGCGGCCTCTTCCTCGGCTTTTTTCAGCGCCGCTCTCAGCTCGTTGAGGCCTTCGAGAGCCCTTCTTTCCGCCTCCTGGGCCTTTTCACGGGCCACGCGTTCGGAGATCATCTGCTTCTCGGCCGTGCTGAGCTCTTCCTCCATCCTGGCGGCGTCCTCCTCGGCGCGTTTCTTCGCCTCCAGAGCCATGCGCCGCTCGGCGTCCATATCGTTCTTTTCGTTGAGATATTCCTGCGAAGCCTTTTCGGCGGCTATACGCGCCTTTTCGGCCTCCTGTATGCTCTCGCGGCTGGCGCGGACGGTCCTTGCCATGGTCTCCTCCGCGTCCTGCCTGGCCTTTGCGGCGTCCTCGGCCGCGCGCTCCGCCGCCGTCATCTGCTCGATGGCGGTCTGCATGCGCGCATACGCCTCGGTCGTTCTGCTGTCGGCCTCGTCGCGTTCCTTCTCCGCTCTTTCTGCCCTGGCGGTCTCCTCGGCGAGCTTCGCCTCGGCGTCCAGCTGGGCCTGAGTGACCTCTTCTATGATCACCTTTCTTATCTCGACGTCCTCTATGTTATAGTCGTCGACTATCTGCTCCTCCACGCGCTTGATGAACCTGGGCTTTATCACGCGGCGGCGCTTGGGCGGGATCTCGGAGAGATCTCTTTTATCCGCCTCGAGTATGCTTTTGAAAACCGCGTAGTTCGCAATGAGGTTCGTCTGCAGCTGTATGAGGAACTCCTCGTCGAATTCCAGAGACCGGTCCTGCTCCTCGATGGTGTAGCCCAGGCTGTCGTAGCTCTCCAGGAACTGCCACAGCTTGTAGCAGTTGCGGTAATCCGGGTCCTTCATCAGCAGGTTGGTGCGCTGAATGGGGCTGCGCACCTTGGCGCAGCCTGCCAGCAGCGAGCAGAACGAGCTGGTCCTCAGGCTCATCACCATGCGGCGGACGCGGTCGATGCGCATGAACACGGTCATGTTGTCGCTGTCGTTCTCGGCGAAGCTCTGGCGGTTTTTGATCCGCATCTCCATGCGGTATTCGATGGTCTCGTAGGCGTCGTCCACGTCGCTTTCCATGGTCAGCGTATTCATGGTCTCGTCCCCGGTGGACCAGAATATGAGGTCGGTGCGCTTATCTATGAAGGTCACGAGCCTCTGTATGAGATGATAAATAAAGCGGTTTTCGTACAGGTCGTAGCTGTCCTCGGTGGTGACGTTGAGTATCTTCGTGGGGTGGATATCGCCGTCCTCGTTGGCGGAGATGAACTGGGTATTCTGGCTGAGATGTCTCACGCTGTCGGCGGTTATCTTTTTGGCCAGCGCCACGGGAACGACCTGCTCGCTGGTGGCGACGAAGCGGCGGGGATTGGCGATGATCTTATTGATGGAGTCAAGGCTGTTCTCAATGGTGGAAAGCCACTCCTCGTCCACTACCTTGTGCAGCGTCTTGCTCGTCTGATGCAGCACGTTGTTCCCTGCCTGGGTCATGGCAAAAAGGTACTGGAAATAGCGGTCCTTTTCTATCGTCGCGCCGACCTTATTTACGTATTTCAGATATAGATCATTGAGCGTATTTGCCATGTCGCGCCTCCAAAACGCAAATTACACGGTATCAGTACAGGTTCTGTATCCTCTCCAGATAAGAGCGGCTGTCCTGCATGTTGGACTTGCCGAAGGTTTTTTCCATATACTGCAGCAGGCCCTTTATCTCGTCTCTTACAAAGCTCACGTTCATGCTCTCGAACTTTTTGAGCACCTTGCGGGCGACTATGTAGTCCAGGCCGTCTATCTCCGTTCCGCCGCAGGCGACGTATACCGGGATGAAGTCGTACATCTGCTTCATGATACGGTTGCCGAACGCCAGCTTGAACCTGGTCTGCAGGTAACTGTCCAGCTTGAGCATCTTTGCCAGAGTGGAGTCCGTGATCGGGTGATCCTCCTTGGCCTTGGCGAACATTTCCTCCAGATGCGCGCAGGTCACGCAGCAGCGAGGCTGCAGCTCGCATTCGAAGGCCTCCGCCCTCTCGTTGATCTCTATGGGGATGGCACGGTCATAGACCTTGTCGGTGATGGTAAAGGTGGAGTCGTCGTTGTTGGCGGTGCCCACGAACCATATCGTCGGGGGTACGCGTATCTTGCCGGATACGAGCTTCACGGGGTCTCCCGGCCATGCCGTCGGCACCAGGTCGAGCAGCCATTCGTTTTTGTCGGGCAGCTCGAGCACGGAGAGCATTTCAGCGAAGTAATACTCTATACGCGCCAGGTTCATCTCGTCCAGCACCACCAGGCTGGGATCCTCGCGGTAGTTCGCCTCGTACAGCGCGCGCAGGAATTCCGTCTCGTTGAAGCGCTTGGAAAATTCGTTGAAGTAGCCTATCAGCTCCGTTCTGTCTCTGTAGGAAGGCTGAACGGATATTATCGTCGCGGGGTTGTTGAGGTATCTCGAGAAAGAATACGGCAGCGAGGTCTTACCGGTACCGGATATACCCTCGAGTATAAGCAGCTTGCTGGACGCCATGCCCGCCACGAAGCGGCGGAGTATCTCGGGCGTATAATAAAGCTTCATCTGACTTGCGGCGAAGAGGCGGAAATTCTCGGTGAAATGCTCCAGGTCCACGGTATCGTCGAACTCCGGTCTCTCGTAGTCCGCGTACTTGGCGTCCACCACGCTGAGCTTGGGGAAACGGTCCACGGTGTTCCGCTCCATTTCCTCGCTCTGCTGCTTCGCGGCGGTGACCGCCGAAACGGCCGCGGCGGTCGCCGCGCTGAGGGCGTCCTCGCCTATGCTGGCCTCGCCTATGCCGCCGCCGACTACGCCGACTCCTCCGCCCATCATCGCTCCGCCCGCGCCCATGACGGCGCCGCCGCCCATCGCGGTCGGGTCGGCAAGCGGGTCGATTATCCCGGTGCCCAGATTTTGAATACCCACGGGCGTACCGTAGCCGGAGGACATGTCGGACACCGTGTTTTCGCTGCCCTCTACTATCACCGGGCCGCCGTTGACGGTGCTGACCTTCATGTTGAGTATCTTTGCCTTCTCGTCCATGAGGTCGAGGACCTGACGGTTGAGCCTGCCTATCTCCTTATAAAGCACCGTGTTGTCCTCATCCACGGCCTTGAGCTGCACGTGCAGAACAATCCTTCTTATGATGATGACGATGCACAGCACGGGTATGGCTATAAGCATGAGAGCAAGGAGTATGGCGAGTATCTTGATCGGGAAAGTAAAGTAGGGAAAATACATCTTGAAGATGGTGGAATAATCCGCCCATCCGGTAATAAACACCTGTATAAATCCCTTTACGAAGCCAAGCAGCCAGGATACCACGTTGTATACCACCTTGGCTATCAGGTCATATGCCAGCTTCAAAAGATCGCTCATTGGATGCCGTCTTCCTTTCAGGTCTCCGAACCGGGCCGTCCGCCCCGGGACGGGTATTCTTCCGGTTCTCCGTTTCGTTCGGTAAAACGCCCGGAAAGGCGCTTTCGTTTTTTTCGGTATCTGCCGCGGACGGCCGGCTCCCGCGCGGCTGTCCTGCGGCAATCAAAAAAGATACAGGCGACCACAAGGAAGCGATTATGGGATGATTGAGGCTGCCTTGAGTCCTTGTATCTTTTTTGTTATTCACTTTTTTTTCCGGCCGCGGACTTTATTCTTCCTTGCCGTCTTCCTTGGCCCTGGCAAGCTGCGCCTCCGCCTCGGCCTTCAGGCGCTTTGCCTCTTCCAGCGCCGCCTGGGCCTCGGCCTTGGCCTTCTCGGCCTCCGCTTTCATTCTTTCGGTCTCCTCGTCCGAAGCGGACGCCGAAAGGATCTTTGCCTGTTCCTCCGCCGTTTCGAGCGCGGTGGCCCTCTTCAGCTTCATGCTGACCGTAATGAGGTGATAGATCTGGTAAATGAAGAAAATGAGCAGCGGCAGCACGATGACGACGAGGAAGCCCACGGAGCTGCTCAAAAAGTCCATGACCTTGCCCAGCTTGCTTACCTTGCCGGCGTACTTGCCCACGATATCGCCGTCGGCGATGATGTGCTGGTCGGACACGGAGTTGTTGTCGCCCTTGGTGGTGTATCTGCGGTAACCGTTTTCTTCGTCTATCACCGCGATACGGTGGGTATTGAGAACGTACTGGTTCTCAATGATCGTATGGAACGTGATGATATCCCCGACCTTGAGCGAGGCCGGATCCACCTTCTTGATGATTATCATGTCTCCGGAATAGAACGTCGGCGCCATGGAATCGGTCTGAACGGTGAGCGGAGTAAAGCCTCCGATGCTGGCGACGCGGGTGGAGTCCTTCGTCGCCATGGTGGTGAAAGTAAACAAAGCCGCAACGAGAATGACCGCCCAGAGGATCACGCTGAGAAGAATGGTCAAAGTCTTCTTTACAACTTTCATGAACAATTCCCTCGTATTCGTTTTTTTATTCAATCGGAACGCTGTTCTCATCGGTACCGACGAATCTCAGGCGTATGGAATAGTCCCCGCCCCTGATATCGTCGCTGCAGGCCTCGTCCGTTCCCTCTATCCATATGCGCACGTCCACGGGCGTATCGACCTCGGCCTTCATGCCAAACAAACTGTTCGTATCATTATATATCATGTCCTCGGCCTGTGGCAAGCCAAAAATGAGGATATTTTTACTTGTATGCTCGATTTCGGTCGCGCCGGGATCAAAAATGACCGTTTTATCACCGCAGGTGAAGCTTATCCGCAGCGCCTCGGGGAGCTTCGCGAGCTCCGAGCTTATCAAAGTGCCGTCGTTGCCGCGGAAGCTGTGAGAAGACGAAAGGTGTACGTCCATGTCTTTGGTTGACATAAAATGGAGTGTGAAATCAAGATACGCCCCTTCCTCCGGCCACTTCACGGTGCCGTTCCTCAGGGTGAAAACGCGGCCGTCGTCCGTAGTGACGGGGACGAGCCTGGCCGAATACGGATCGTATCCGTACCGCTCGCTTATCTGCTCGAATATTTCCTTCACGGAAAGGGTCTCGTAGTATTCCGTGAACTCGCCGTGAGGCACCGTATCGAAACGCAGCGCGTATCCCGTGGTCACGTCCATGCTCAGGCTGTGCACGAGGGTATGGCTGGATATCGAAAACCACGCCACCGTCGTAGCAGTCACCGCAGCGAGGGCGATGAGAAGCAGCAGCAGCGAGGTCGTCGCCATGCGCCGCGTGCCCTGTTTCTTTTCCTTATCCATTCTCTTCCCCTTTTCAGCTCAAAACGCCGTAAAAGGCGAGATGCAGCTCGTTGCCGTCAAAGGCTATCGCTTCGGTGCAGTCCGCGTCGCAGCCCTCGAGGTAGAAATAAATATCCACGGGATATATCGTGTTCGCCTTCGCCGTGAAGATCGGCCTGGGCGGAACGCTCTCGTCCTCGTCCTTTACGGTATACGCGTCTATGGGCACGGAGGGATCGGGCACCGGTCTTACCGTGTCTCCGCTGCTGTCCAGCACGGAGCCCTCTTCTATGGCCACGCCGTCCACCATCGTGTTCATCCCGCGCTCTCCGGCGCCGTTTTCATCCTCGCTCAGGCGCAGTATCACGGCCGTGTCGGGATCGCCGCCGAAAACGAGGCCGAGACGCGCGGCGTTCAGGATAAGGCCGTTCTCTCCGTCGGAGCTGACTATCGCGCCGCCGGCCTGCTCGCTCTCGTCAAGATAGAGCGCCACGGAGGCATTCTCCGCGCCGCCATCGACCTTTGCCATTATGTAGACCCGTCCGTGAAAATATCCGCTTTCGTTCGTGACCGGCGTGAAGTAGGACGCGTAGCCCTCGCCCACGGCCATGGAGCTGACGAAATGCACCAGGTCCGCCGTGGACACCGGCATGAGATACTCGCGGTTCGACGAATTTACCTGTATTATATCGGCCTGCCCGGAGCCGCGGAAGCTCTCGCCGCCCGTGCTGCTTATCAGCAGCTCGGCGTTTTCCACGGCGGTCCGCCCCGTTACGCGGGAGGTGCCCACGACGCGGTTTGCCGTGAACCAGGCGTAGGTCGCGGCGGTCAGCACGCTGAGCAGTATCATGCACATCATCGCCGCCGCGAACGCGGAGCGTCTCAGCCGGGCAGTATTGAATTTTTCATCTGCCTTTCGCATCTTCTTACCTCTCATCGGCCGGATGGCCATGCTCACATATCGTTCTCTATGCCGGCAAAGCCGAACCGAAGGGCTATGTCGCGGCCCTGCGCGCTGTTTATGCAGTTATCGTCGCAGCCTTCCAGGTACAGCCAGAAATCCACCCTGACCGTTTCGTCGGCCGCGATCGCGCACAGGCGCAGGCTGCCGGGCAGGGGGTCGTCCTCCGTGCCGCCCGCGGCCGCTTCGGAAATATCCGCCGCGGGATCGGCGGCATATTCGGGCTTCCCGTCATCTCCGATACCGGCCACGACCGTATCGCTCTCGGGCACGGTGCGGCGCGTTTCGGCGGCCGAGGTGTCGCCCATGGAGTCAAGGCGGAAAATATGGGTCTCCGTCCCGGCCGCGGCGGTTATTTTCAGACCGAGTCTCATGGCGGCCAAAGCCCGGCCGTCCGTTCCGCAGTCCATATTCGGCATCCAGAAGTATACGTCGAAGCCCGCGCCCTCGCCCTTGAGGTATAGAGTGCCGTTGAGCGTATTGCTCTTCGCCCTCTCCTCCGCCGGGGCGTAGCCGGTGGCTATGCCGCCGCGGTTCTGGGAAACGACGGTGAAAAAGCTTTCAAGGTCCGGGGTGGATATGGGAAGCAGCTCCGCGGAAGCGTCGCTGAGCAGCAGCTCGCAGTATTCCGAAAAAACCGCGTCTTCCCTGTTAGCTATGAGGAGACTGCCGTCCCCGTTGCTGACCGTGCCGGATATGGGAGTCACGTTGGTATAGGAGCGGAAAGTAAACCACGCGTAGGTCGAGCCTATCAGCGTTATCAGCGACGCCGCCGCGAAGAACAGCGCCAGGGCCGCCGATAATTTAAGCCTTCCCGTTTTCATGACTCTTTCCTCCTCTCCTGTCACGGTATTCATGTCCCGTCCGACGGTTTCCGCCCGTCGGGGGGCGAAAAGCCCGCGATACCCCGACAAATGATTATATTATGATGATCAGTACCCCGTCAATAACGCGTACCCGTCTTCATTCCTGCAGTCCCGCGAAGCCGAGAGCCAGCTCCTTGAGAGTGGTGGCGCAGAGGTTGTTGGTGCAGTCCTCGTCGCAGCCCTCCAGCCAGATATATACGTCCACCCGGACCGGATCGCCGTGTCCGCCGTTCTTGCCGTGCAGCGTGCAGAGGACCCGGGAATCGGGCTTGAGCTCCACCGCTCCGGTCATGTGATCGTACAGGCAGTAATTGTCCGACGTCAGCGGCGTAAACTCCACCGTGGTCCCGTCGGTCCTGCTCGAATCGAGCACGCAGCCCTCGTAGCCGTTGAAGGTATTGTAATCCTTCTGCGGGTTTTTCTTGTCGCTTATGGCGAAAATGAATTCCCTGTCCTGCTCGGGCACGACGAAGCCGATGCGTATGGCGGAGGATATCGGATTGTTCTCATCGCTGTCCTTGAAGCCCACGTCGGAGAGATATACGTTCATCGTTTCCGCTCCGGTGCGGAAATACAGGGAGGTCTTATAGTAATCCTTATCCATTTCGAGGCTTTTGCTGAACAGGTTGGCCAAAAGGGAATTGTTTTCCGTATAGTTGGTAAAGCCGACCACCTTCTGGAAGCCTCCGCGTATGCTGTCGGTGGAGACCGGATTAAGGGAACCCTCGAACTTCTCCAGGCTGACCGACGAGCTGAATTCGCCGTCCGCGCTGTTGCCTATCTGCAGCGATACGCTGGTGCCGGCGGCCATGTGCAGCTTGGTGGTATGAGCGTTTACGGTGAATATATACCACGCCATCGTTGTGGCGACCGCGACCGCGAGCACCGCGACGAGCGCGATTATCGCCGTGATGAAACGGCGTCTCAGAGTTTTCGATCTTTCCACGATCCCTGTCCTCCCGTAAAATCGTCCTTCCCGGACGCTGCGCCTTGACGGCGGCCGATCTGCCGCGTTTCAAAGGATACAAGCGTTTCCCCTTATACCCTTTGAAACGCCCTCCGCTCCTCACAAAGCGGAGGACGCCGTTCTTCTTCGTTTTCCGCTTTCAGCCGTCTGCCTTCGGCCGAAAGCCGTTATTTCTTTTTCCCGCCCGTCCGTCTGCCTTCGGACGGGCGGTCTCTCTTTTTATCCCTGCGGAGTATCGCTTCCCGTTATGCTCTCTGCGGGCTCAGTCACGGTGTCCGTCGGGCTCTCTGACTGCCCCGCGGGAGTATCTTCACCGCTGCCCGTATCGCCGCCGGGCGATCCTCCGATCGTTTCTTCCGCGTCTCCGCCCGGACCCTCTGACTGTCCTTCGGGAGGCTCTTCTTCATCTCCGTCCGGACTCTCTGACTGCCCTTCGGGAGGCTCTTCTTCGTCTCCGCCCGGACCCTCTGACTGCCCTTCGGGAGGCTCTTCTTCATCTCCGTCCGGACTCTCTGACTGCCCTTCGGGAGGCTCTTCTCCGTCTCCGTCCGGGCTCTCTGACTGCCCCTCGGGAGGTTCTTCTCCGTCTCCGTCCGGACCCTCTGACTGCCCCTCGGGAGGTTCTTCTCCGTCTCCGGTCGGTCCCTCCGGCGTCTCGCCGGGAGGCTCTTCCCCGTCTCCGGTCGGTCCCTCCGGCGTCTCGCCGGACGGCTCTTCCCCAGCTCGGCAGCGCACCCGTCTCAAC
>JAEEGH010017769.1_pt1 | contig 15111 bp, 15 predicted proteins | sample 9134181 | NCBI WGS metagenome assembly JAEEGH01 (sample SAMN16246544, study PRJNA631951) | gut metagenome | biome: gut microbiome; feature: rumen; material: DP-attached | host: Bos | place: Iran: Karaj | collected 2018-10 | reverse complement strand
TACTTCCTGACGTCCACGCCGCCGACACGGACCGCTCCGTCGATGACGTCGTAAAGCCTCGGAATCAGCTGGACAAGCGTAGTCTTCGAGGAACCTGTGCCGCCGATGATGCCGACAGTCGCTCCGGAGGGGATCTCCAGATTCACATCCTCCAGTGCGAAGCGTTCCGCGTCTTCTGAGTAGCTGAAATCCACCATGTCGAAGGAAATGGAGCCGTCCGGGACTTCCATGACCGGGTCGTCCGGATTGGTGAGCGTCGGGGCTTCCTTGAGGACTTCGCTGATCCTGCGCATGCTCTCCTGGGACATGACCAGCATGACAAAGACCATGGAAAGCATCATGCAGGAGGACAGCGTCTGGAGCGAATACGTGAAGACGGAGTTCAGAAGGCCTGTCGTGAAAACATCGCCCATAATGGGGGACGTGACGCCTTCCTTGCCGACGACAAAATGCGCGCCCATGAAGGCGATTACGAGAACCACGCCGTACATGGAGAAGTTCAGGATCGGATTCAGAAGCGCCATGATCTTCTCGGCATGGATCGAATTGTCGTGGATGGCCTTGGAAGATTCCGTAAACTTCTTCTCCTCGAAGTCGCCGCGGACAAAGCTCTTCACGACACGCATGCCGCGGAGGTCTTCCTCCACGTCGTTGTTCATCTTGTCGTACATCTTGAACATACGGCGGAAGACCGGAAGGACCTTTGTCGCAAGAAGCACCATGGAAACGACCAGGATCGGGATCGCCGCAAGCATCACAAGGCCGATCTTCCAGCTGATCAGGAATACCATGACCGTGGAAAGGATCAGCATCAGCGGTGTGCGGACCGCCATGCGGGTCGCCATCGAGAAGGTGTTCTGCACGTTCGAGACGTCCGTCGTGAGCCTCGTGATGATGGACGAGGTCGAAAAATGATCGATGTTCGAGAAGGAGAATCGCTGGATGTTGGCAAACATGTCGCTCCGGAGGTTCTTCGCGAAGCCGGCAGCCGCTTTCGAGCCGAATACGCTGCCGCCGATGCCGAAGAACAGCGAGGCGATCGAATAGGCCACCAGGATGAGGCCCGAGACGACCGTCACCGTGATGTTGCCCTTCTGAAGGCCGTCGTCGATCAGAGTCGCCATCCGGTAGGGGATCAGCGTCTCCATGACGACTTCCATGGCCATCATGAAAATGGTCAGGAAGGTCGCCCCTTTGAATTCCCGCAGGCTTTTAAGAAGAGTCCGGGCCCCGGAAGCTTTTTTCTTCCGGGTCCCGGCGCTTTCTGCCTGCTCTCTCTTGTTCACAGTGTCTGACATGGAGAGCCTTTCTGATTATTTGACAGTCTTCCAGAGTTCGTAATACTGGTCTTCCACTTCTTCTCCGAGGTACTTGTACATCTCGTACTTCGCGATCTCTTCGTCATCCGGGAACACCGCGGGATCATTGAGAATGTCCTCGTCGATGAATGCTTTGGCCGCGTCATTCGGCGTGGGATAGGTGATGTAGTCAAAGTTCCTGTAGGCCACTTCGCCGCGAAGCAGGAAGTCGATCCACTTATGGGCCGCGTCGACATTTTTCGCCTTGGAGGTGATGACCCAGCCGTCATACCAGACGTTGGTGCCTTCTTCCGGAACGGCATAGGCGAGGTCGGGGTTGCCTTCCTCTTCGTCGATGCAGTACAGATACTCGCCGGAATAGATGACGCCGAGGGCGGTGTCGCCTGCGATCATGTTCTCGCGGATCTCATCGATGCCGTAGCCCTTGACAAGGGGTTTCTGTTTCTTCAGAAGATCCGCGCACTCCTGAAGGCGGGCCTTGTCGGTCTCATTGACAGAGTATCCCAGGATCTCCTGGGCGATCATGAAGGCGTCGCGGACGGAATCCTGCATCAGGATGGAGCCTTTGTATTTCTCGTCCCAGAGGATATTCCAGCTTGTGGGTTCCTCTTCGACCATGGTCGTGTTGTAAATAATACCGACGGTGCCCCAGCAGTACGGAACCATGTAGTCGTTGCCGGGATCGATGTATGCGTCGAGAACGCCCATCAGGCTCTTGTTCAGATTGCCGTAGTTCGAAAGCTTCGACTTGTCGATCTTCTGAAGAAGGCCGTTGCGCATCATTTTCTCCACCATGTATTCGGACGGGCAGATCACGTCGTAAAGAGACGGATCGGCCTCCACCTTCGGATACATTTCTTCATTGGTCGAGAAGGTGTCATACACGACCTTGATGCCGAATTCTTTCTCGAACTCGTCGATGAGGTCCTCGTCGATGTATTCGCCCCAGTTATACACATAGAGCGTTTCCTTCGTGTTCTTGCCGCTGCAGCCCGCGAGAAGGGACGCTGCCACAACGACGACCATGACCAGTGCGGTAATCTTTTTCATTTTGAATCCTCCCTTTCGGCCGGCTGCATGTTGGAAAGCACCAGAAGCACAATGGCCGAGATAAACATGATGGTGGACAGTGCGTTCATCGTGGGACGCACGCCGCGCCTGACTTCGGAATAGATCAGCGTCGAGATGGTGTTGATGCCCGGTCCCTTGGTGAAATGGGTGATGATGAAATCGTCCAGAGACATCGTGAAAGCCATCAGGAAGCCGGAAATGATGCCCGGCATGATCTCGGGCACGACAACGGCAAAGAATGCGCGTATCGGCTTTGCGCCGAGATCCTGCGCGGCCTCATAGGTGCTCATGTTCATCGCCCGGAGCCTCGGAAGCACGTTCAGGATCACGTAAGGCACGTTGAAGCTGATGTGCGCGATGAGAACGGACGGAAAACCGAGCGTGATGCCGAAGACGCCGAAGACCAGCATCAGAGAAAGGCCGGTCACCAAGTCGGAGTTCAAAAGCGGGATGTTGTTGATCGCCATGTAGACGCCCTTGAACTTGTTCTTCAGCGCCTGAATGCCTACACAGGAGATGACACCGATCAATGTGGCAACGACGGACGAGATCAGCGCGATCAGAAGCGTGTTCACGACGGCCTCTCCGATCGCCGAGTTCGTGAAGAGATCCTGATACCACTTCAAGGAGAAGCCCACCCATTTGCGTCCCTTGCCTTCGTTGAAGGAGTAGACGATGAGCGCCACGATCGGTGTGTACAGAAACACGAAGATCAGCGCCAGGTAAAGCTTTCCGAGCACGCTTTTCCAGATGCCGGATCCGGCTCTGGTATCCCGTTTCTTACGGATCCTGGGAGCTTTTTCGTTCATAGCACTGCCCCCTCTCCCGTCTTGTCATAGTGGTTCAGGACGGCCATGCTGATCAGGATGAAGATCATCAGGACCAGCGAGAGGCCTGATCCGAGCCAGCGGTTCGACGCCGTGGAAAATTCCTGTTCGATGATGTTGCCGATCAGAAGGACCTTTCTGCGTCCGAGGATGTCGGACACGACGAAGGTCGTCAAGGACGGCACAAAGACCATCGTAATGCCGGAAACGATGCCCGGGAAGCTTAACGGCAGGATGATCCTCGAGAGCACCTTCCGGTCATTCGCGCCGAGGTCGGAAGCCGCTTCCAGCACGCTGTCGTCGATCTTGGAGATCGCGTTATAGAGCGGCAGGATCATAAAGGGCAGGTAGTTGTAGACCATGCCCAGGACTACCGCTCCCGAGGTGTTTATGAGCTTGTAGGGTCCCAGTCCCGCAAGTCCGAGCAGGTGGTTGATTATGCCGTTGTTGCCGAGGAGAGTCATCCATGCGTAGGTACGCAGAAGGAAGTTCATCCACATGGGCAGCATGATCAGCACCATGGCGATGCGCTGGAATCTCTTCCCCTCCCGACTCATCAGGTAGGAGACCGGGTAGCCGATCAGCAGGCAGATAGCCGTGGCGATCAGCGCCATCTTGAAGGAGCGGAGAAACACAGCGGTGTAGTCGCCCATCTTCACGAAGTTCTCAAAGGAGAAGCCGCCGTTTTGAGAGGTGAAGGCGTAGATCACCATGATGACGATAGGCGCCACCACGAAAAGCGCCATCCAGATCTCGTAGGGCACGGCGAACCGGGAGAGCTTATTCTTCATCCCCGCTCTCCTCCTCTTCCAGCGCGCTGACGTCAGCCAGCTCCTCATACTCCTCGGAATAGGAGGAGTAGTCGCCGAACAGTCCGGAGTATTCGCTCTTCTTCATGATATGGAAGCCGTCGGGGTCGATCTTCACCCCCACCTGCGTGCCCTCCGGGGAATGGTCGGTGGTCTGGATCAGCCACTTGAAGCCGCCCAGATCCACGATGATATCGTACTGCATGCCCTTGAAGGTGACGTTGGTGACTGTGCCCACCAGCTGGCCCTGGTCCACCGGCACGATATCGATGTCCTCGGGGCGAATGACCACGTCCACCGGCTCGTTGGGAGCGAAGCCGCTGTCCACACAGGGGAATTCCTTGCGGTACATGCGCACCACGCCGTCGCGGACCATGGTGCCGTTGAGGATATTGGATTCGCCGATGAAGTCCGCTACGAAGGCGTTTTTCGGCTCGTTGTAGATATCCTCCGGCGAACCCACCTGCTGGATGCGCCCCTTATCCATCACCACCACGGTGTCGGACATGGTCAGGGCCTCCTCCTGATCGTGGGTAACGTATATGAACGTAATGCCCATCTGCTGCTGAATGCGCTTGAGCTCGATCTGCATATCCTTGCGCAGACGCAGATCCAGGGCGCCCAGGGGCTCGTCCAGCAGAAGCACCTTGGGTCGATTCACCAGGGCGCGGGCGATGGCCACGCGCTGCTGCTGACCGCCGGAGAGCTGATCCACCCGGCGGCGCTCAAAGCCCTTCAGACTGACGACCTCCAGCATCTCCATGACCCGCTCCTCGATCTCCTGGGCGGGCACCTTGGCGATGCGCAGACCAAAAGCGATGTTCTCATATACGTCCAGATGGGGAAACAGAGCGTACTTCTGGAACACCGTGTTGATCTGCCGCTTATGCGGCGGGACATCATTAATCCTCACACCATCAAAGGTGACGTCTCCCGACGTAGGTGTCGTGAAACCGCCAATAATCCTCAGCGTTGTGGTCTTTCCACAGCCGCTGGGGCCCAGTAGTGTGAGGAATTCGGAATCCTTGATATAAAGATTGATGTGATCGAGAACCAGCTCGTCGTCATACGCCATGCACAGATCGTGCAGACGAATCAACTCTTTGGACATTTATCCTCCCCCGTTCATTATGTGATGTTCCTCTCTCCTCCGATGATCCGCCGTCCGGAGCGAGACGGCGGCATTCCGTTGAAATGCGGTAGGTTCAATATATATAAATTGTGTCGAATTGTCAATGGATAGCCCGGAAAATACCGCCGTTTTTTTGAAAATGGAGGGATGGACTGCATCAAACGGTGCAAACCATCCCTCCTTTGTGTCATTTTACGTTTTGGAGAAGTATTTTTCCCGGAACGGGACGTTTTCCACGGTAAAGCTGCGGCCCCGCAGATAGTTGAGAAGTCCGGCGTCGGTGGGGAAATCGAAGGTCAGCCGGTAGGCGTACAGCGCCTGCCGCGTCTCGCCGTACCGGCGGTTCACGTCGCCCCTTCCGTATTTGCCGTCGCCCAGCAGTGGGCAGCCCAGATCGGCGAAGGAAGCGCGGATCTGGTGGGTCCTCCCGGTCTCCAGCCGGACCTCCACCAGACTCAGCTCGCCCCGGGTCTCCAGCGTTTTGTAGTCCGTTATCGCCGTCTTGCCCTCCGGCACCGGCCTGTGATAGACCCGCACCAGCTTCTCCTTCTCATCCTTGCGGAGGAAGCACTCCATGCGCCCGGCGGCGGGATCGGGCCTCCCCAGCGTGATGCACAGGTATCGCTTTTCGATCTCCCGCTCGCGGATCTTTTCATTGATGATCCGCAGGGTCTCTGCATTCTTGGCGGCGATCACCAGGCCGCCGGTGTTGCGGTCGATCCGGTTGCACAGCGCCGGGGCGAAGCTGTTCTCCGCCGCCGGGTCCCACTCCCCTTTGGACCGGAGATAGGCCTGGATATTGGCGATGAGGGTGTTCCAGGTCCACTCCCCCGCGCTGTGGCAAAGCACGCCGGGCTTTTTGTCCGCCAGGAGGATGTTCTCGTCCTCGTAGACGATGGTCAGACGGGGCGTGCCGACCTTCAGGTACGAATTCTCCTCCCGGGGCTTTTCAAAAAACTCGTCGTTGATATAAAGCTGCAGCAGGTCGCCCTCGTTCAGGCGCTCGTCCCGCTTGGCGCCCTTGCCGTTGAGCTTGATGCGCTTGAGGCGGATGTATTTCTGCAGCAGGCTCTCCGGCAGCAGGGGCACCGCCTTTCCCACAAAGCGATCCAGGCGCTGGCCGGCGTCGTTGGCGTTGACCCGCAATTCTTTCATAAAAATGCCTTTCCGAAATCCCATTTTTTTGTAGTATACAACACAAAATAAGCCTTGACAAGTCCAAATGCTTCAACTATAATACTTAGGCGACTGCAGCGAGGTATGCTTATGCGACTGAATTTACGTGAGATCATAGAGGTTCCCGGCGGCTCTGTCCCCTTCGAGGCGGAGCTGGAAACGGACGGTCTGGATTTCCCCTCGGTTCTGGCCTACAAGGGCAGGCCTCACGCAGAGGGCCGCGTATACAACGAGGCCGGCATCCTCCGTTTGGAGGGTACGCTGACGGCGGAGATGACCTGTGTCTGTGACCGCTGCGGCGAGGCCTTTGACAGCGTAAAGGAGACCGCTCTGGACGCTGTGATCGTGGAAGAGGAGAGCGAGGAGCATCCCGAGTTCTTTGTTCTGGACGGAAACGACCTGGACTTGGACGAGGTTCTCTCCACCTGCTTCATCCTGGATATGGAGACCAAGTTCCTCTGCAGAGAGGACTGCAAGGGCCTCTGTCCCGGCTGCGGCAAAAATCTCAACCTGGGCCCCTGCGGCTGCAGGAAACAAACAGATCCAAGATTTGCTGTGCTTGAGCAGCTTTTGGATAAAGAATAACGAAGCTGCTCAGAACAGCTAGAAATCAGGAGGTGTCAACATGGCAGTCCCGAAAGGAAAGGTCTCCAGACAGCGGCGTGATAAGCGGCGCTCTTCCCACTGGAAGCTCACCGCCCCCAGCATCGTCAAGTGCCCCAACTGCGGCGAGTTCTGCTTGCCCCATCATGCTTGCCGCAAGTGCGGACAGTATAAGGGCCGCGTGGTCTTGAACGTTGAAGAGGAGAAGTAAAAAGCTCTAGGAGGAGAGGGTCGGTCCTTTCCTCCTTTTGCTATTTTGGGGAAACTCCGCCTCTCGCCCCAAGGCATCTCCCGGAGCCTTTGCGCCCTGTCTTTGTCAGTTTTTCTTGACATACACAAAGTATGCCTGCGAAAAGCTGCCTTCGACAGGACACAAATGCCCTCGAGATCTGCTCTTGGTTCGAGAGGCTCCGTCTCCCCTTTCCCCGCTCACAAACCTGCGATTTGGATTCGTAGGGGCGACCCTTGCGGTCGCCCGCCAAAGAGAAATCGGGCGACGGAAGCCGCCCCTGCGGAGCGTCTTATGGATCACATCATCAAAGCCATCGACCCCACGAGCCCCCTGCGGCATCACGCGCGGGTCGGAGACAATTTGATCTCCATCAACGGCAAGCGGGTGCTGGACGTGCTGGACTACAAGTTCTACGCCTACGACACGCGCCTGGACGTGCTGCTGCGCCGGCCGGACGGGACGGAGTATCACGTCCCCGTCCACAAGCGGGAGGGCGGCGACCTGGGTCTGGACTTCGAGAGCTATCTGATGGATCGGCCCCGCTCCTGCGCCAACGCCTGCGTCTTCTGCTTCATCGACCAGCTGCCCCCGGGCATGCGGAAGACCATGTATTTCAAGGACGACGACGCCCGGCTCAGCTTCCTGCTGGGCAACTACATCACCCTCACCAATCTCTCCAAGCGGGAGATTCAGCGGATCATCGACCTGCACGTGAGCCCGGTGAACGTCTCGGTGCACACCACCGATCCGGAGCTGCGCTGTCGGATGCTGCGCAATCCCCGGGCCGGGGAGAGCATCGATACCATGCGCCGCTTCGCGGAAGCCGGCATCACCATGAACTGCCAGATCGTCTGCTGCCCCGGCTGGAACGACGGGGCGGCCCTGCAGAAAAGCATGGAGGATCTGGCCGCCCTGTACCCGGCGGTGCACAGCGTCAGCATCGTCCCGGTGGGCCTGACGAAGTTTCGGGACGGGCTGGCAAAGCTTACGCCCTTCACGGCGGAGCACGCCGCCGAGACCATCGACCAGGTGACCGCCTTCGGCGACGCCTGCGTGGAACAATACGGCACCCGGATCTTCTGGTGCGGGGACGAGCTGTACCTGGAGGCCGGGCGGGAGCTGCCCCCGGACGAGTTCTACGAGGAGCACACCCAGCTGGAAAACGGCGTGGGCATGCTGCGCCTGATGGAGACGGAATTCCGCTCGGCGCTGAAGCTCTCGGCCGCGCCGGACGGGGTGCCCTTCTCCATCGCCACCGGCACCGCGGCGGCCCCCTTCTTCCGGGGCCTGCTGGCGGAGGCGAAGGAAAGATGGCCGGAGCTGGACGGCCGGGTCTACGCCATCGAGAACGACTTTTTCGGCCACAGCATCACCGTGGCGGGGTTGGTCACCGGGCAGGATCTGATCGCGCAGCTCCGGGGCAAGGAGCTGGGGGAGCGGCTTTTCATCTCCCAGAACATGCTGCGCCGGGAGGAGTTGGACTTTTTGGACGACGTGAAGCTGGAGGAGGCCGCGGCTGCCCTGGGCCTGCCCATCTACCCCACCGAGGCGGACGGCTTTGCCCTCTGGGACGCCATCTCCGGCGATGTGCTGCCGGAGGTGAAGATCCCCCGACCCGCACGGGAGGAGACCGAATATTACCGGTACAACCAGAACTAAGGAGGCGCCCATGGCACAGGATATCTGCGTCCCGGTGGGGGACGGCTATGTGAACGTCCGCGTGGGCGCCATCATCCAGAAGGACGGAAAGCTCCTCATGGTTGGAAACGACGACGTGGATTACTGCTATTCCGTGGGCGGCCGCATCCAGTTCGGCGAGAGCGCCGAGGAGGCGCTGCGCCGGGAGCTGCGGGAGGAGACGGGCTGTGAGCTCGAAATCGAGCGCCTGGGCTTCATCCACGAGGATTTCTTTTGGGGAGACTGCGGCAAAACCAAGGACAAGCTCATCTACGAGTTGGGCTTCTACTATTACGTCAAGACCCCGGAGGACTTCGCGCCTCACTGTGAAAGCCTCACGGCGGAAGGCCGCGGCGAGCGCCTGGAATGGGTCTCGCCGGATACGAAGAAGACCGTGTACCCCGCCTTTTTCCGGACAGAGCTCAATCAACCCTGTTCCGGCGTCCGCCACATTGTGACGGATGAGCGGGAGTGACCGCAAACGATCATGAAAACAAGCCCTCAGTCGCCTGCGGCGACAGCTCCCCTTGCACAGGGGAGCATATTAGGAAGGTGATTTTATGTCCAAACCTTTGGTTGCCATCGTGGGGAGACCCAACGTGGGCAAATCCATGCTGTTTAACCGCCTGGTGGGGCAGCGCCTCTCCATTGTGGAGGACACCCCCGGTGTCACCCGGGATCGGCTCTATGCCGAGTGCGAGTGGTGCGGGCGGAAATTTGATATGGTGGACACCGGCGGCATCGAGCCGACGACGGACAGCGAGATCCTGCTCTTTATGCGGGAGCAGGCCCAGATCGCCATCGACCAGGCCACCGTCATCGTCTTCGTCACCGATCTGCGCACCGGCGTCACCGCCGCGGATCAGGAGGTGGCCAATATGCTGCTGCGCTCCAAAAAGCCCGTGGTGCTGGCCGTGAACAAGGCCGACTCCACCGGCGCCACCGACCTGGGCGTCTACGAGTTCTACTCTCTGGGCCTGGGGGATCCCATCCCCACCTCCGCCGTCCACGGCCACGGCACCGGGGATCTGCTTGACGAGTGTCTCAAGTACTTCCCGCCCGCTGAAGAGGAAGAGGAGGAAGAGGACCTCATCAAGGTTGCCATCATCGGCAAGCCCAACGTGGGAAAGAGCTCCCTGGTGAACCACATCCTGGGGGAGAAGCGGGTCATCGTCAGTGACGAGGCCGGCACCACCCGGGACGCGGTGGACACCGTCTACGAAAATGAACTGGGGCGCTACATGTTCATCGACACCGCGGGCATCCGCCGCAAGTCCAGGGTGGACGAGCGGGTGGAGAAATTCTCCGTCATGCGGGCGCAGCTCGCCATCGAGCGGGCGGACGTGTGCCTCATCATGATCGACGCCCGGGACGGCGTCACCGACCAGGATACCAAGATCGCGGGCCTGGCCCGCGAGGCCGGCAAGGCCAGCATCATCGTGGTGAACAAGTGGGATCTGGTGGAGAAGGAGACCGGAACCATGGAGAAGATGCGCAAGGACATCCTGCGGGATCTGAGCTTCATGAGCTACGCCCCGGTGCTTTTCATCTCCGCCCTCACCGGCCAGCGCACCAACCGCATCTTCGAGCTCATCAACTACGTCAACGATCAGAGCAGCATGCGCATCTCCACGGGGATGCTGAACAACGTCCTGGCCGATGCCCAGGCCCGGGTTCAGCCGCCCACGGACAAGGGCCGCCGGCTCAAGATCTACTACATGACCCAGACCGGCGTGAAGCCCCCCAACTTTGTCATTTTCTGCAACAGCCGGGAGCTCTTCCATTTCTCCTACCAGCGCTATCTGGAAAACCAGATCCGCTCGGTCTTCGGCCTGGAGGGGACGCCGGTGCGCATCGTGATCCGGCAGAAGGGAGACAAGGAATGATCGTCAACTGGATTTTGCTGCTGCTGACGGCCTTTGTCGCCTATGTTTTCGGCAGCCTCAGCACCCAGCGGGTGGCCTCCCGCTATGTGTTTCACCGGAGCCTGGAAAAGCTGGGCAAGGGGAACGTGTGGCTGTCCAACTTCCGCCGCCTGTTCGGACTGCTGGGTTTTCTCAAGCTGGCCCTGGTGGAGATCCTGAAGGATCTGCTGCCCATCCTCTTCGGCGCGCTGCTGCTGAGCTTTCGGGAGCGGCCCGATATCGGACGGGCCTTTGCGGGCTTCTGCCTGATGATGGGGCGGCTCTGGCCGGTGTTCAACCGCTACCGCGGCTGCCACGGAAGCGTGGCGCTGATCGTGGCGGCCTTCGCCATCGACAGCTCTGTGGGCGCCACCGCCGCGCTGGCGGTGATCGTGTGCACCTGGCTGGGAAAAACCTACAGCTTCGGGGCGCTGGGCGGGGCCGTGGCCATGGCCGCTGTCAGCGTCATGGTGGTGGAGAACAACCTGATCCTGATCCTGTCCGCGCTGATCGCGCTGCTGGTGGTGCTGCGCCACATCCCGGCCATTGTGCGGATCCTGCGGCGGCAGGAGGAGATAATCAGCCTGGAGCAAGACATCACCTACAAATTCGACGAGAAGTTTTGACCCGGTCCCGCAGGGATCCGAGGAAACATTACCGCATTGCGGCAGAGACGCGCTGCGGAGCAGGCTGCTCCGCGGCGCGTTCTATGCGCCTGGCCCGGTCGGCCGCAGGGCGCAAACAGAGGAATTCTTGACTTTTTTGCCGCCTTGTAATACAGTATTGATCTGAGGTGAACACAAGATGCATTTTGCGGAACTGTTCCTGATCGCGGTGGGCCTGAGCATGGACGCCTTCGCGGTGTCGGTCTGCAAGGGACTGAGCGTTAAGGAGCTGCGCCCACGGCATGCGCTGTTGGTGGGGCTGTATTTCGGCGGCTTTCAGGCGCTGATGCCCATCGTGGGCTATTTGCTGGGTTACCGTTTCGAGGAAATGATCCAGAGATGGGATCACTGGATCGCCTTTGTGCTGCTGGTGCTGATCGGCGGCAACATGATCCGGGAATCCTTCTCCAAGGAGGAGGAGCTGAACGATGACTTCGGCTTCAAAACCATGCTGCTGCTGGCCGTGGCCACCAGCATCGACGCGCTGGCGGTGGGCGTCACCTTCGCCTTCCTCTCGGTGAGGATCCTGCCGGCGGCGGGACTGATCGGCGTCACCACCTTCCTGCTGTCCATGGCCGGCATCTGGATCGGGCGCGTCTTCGGCGCCAAGTATAAGGCCCGGGCCGAGCGGCTGGGCGGCTGCATCCTGATCCTGATCGGCTTGAAGATCTTGCTGGAGCATCTGGGAATCCTGAGCTTCTGAGGCGTACAAGAATGGTCAAAACGAAACGAAAAGTACATTATGGCCTGCTGGTGCTGCTGACGGTGCTGCTGGGCCTCGGCCTGCAGGCGGGCATGGAGTATGTGGAATACCGGCGGGGGGCCTCCCGGGCGGAGCAGGTGCTTTCCGCCCAGGCGGAGGAGCTGCGCGCCGTGACCGGGGCGGAGCTGCAGGACCGGGAAGAGCTGCGCCAGGAGGAGCTCCTTCGCCTGGGCACGGTGCCGACGGAGCGGGCGCTGGCCTTCTCCGCGCAGGATCGCTCGCTTCTGGTGCTGGTGAACCGGGACAACCCGCTGCCGGAGGACTGGGAGGCGCCGGAACTGGATCTGGTTGCCAGCCTGGATGGCAGGGACTATTACCTGGATCGGCGCTGCGCCAAGGCCTTTCTGGATATGATGGCCGACTGCGAGGCGGCCGGATGCCAGCCCTATGTCTGCTCCGCCTTCCGCACGCAGCTTGACCAGCAGAGGCTCCATGAGGAAAAGATCCGCAAGCTGGTGCTTGAAGGACTGAGCTGGACGGAGGCCAAGGAGCAGGCGCCGCTGTCTGTGGCGCTGCCCGGCTGCAGCGAGCATCAACTTGGTCTGGCGGTGGATATCATCGACCGGGACTACCCCAAGCTGGACGAGGGCCAGGAGAACACGCCCACCCAGAAGTGGCTGATGGAAAATTGCTGGCGCTACGGCTTTATCCTCCGCTATCCCAACGGCACCACGGCGCTGACCGGCGTCATCTACGAGCCCTGGCACTATCGCTATGTGGGGCGGGGCTTTGCCGAGGAGATCACGCGCATGGGCGTGACGCTGGAGGAATACCTGGTGCTGCGGGAGGGCCGCTGAAAAAAACCATACAGGAGGGAACCTTTCCCTCTCAAATCCGTCTCACATCAGAGGCGGATTTTTTCCCGGATCAGACCGCCGGCTTCCGGCAAGTTTTTCCATTCTTAATTATTCTTAAATCCTGCCGGAAGACTGTCCTTTTCCGGTGTCTTGTGCTAAAATACGCCTGAGAAAAGAGGCGATGGGATGCAAAGCAATCGAATACAGCCGAAGCACGCAGCGCAGAAGAAACGCCCTGCGCCTGCGCTGGTGATTCTGGTCGCGCTGCTGGTGGTGCTGCTGCTTGCCCTGGTGGCGGTGCGTCTGCATGTGTGGCTGGAGCGGCGGGACGAAACCCGCGCCGTGGTACTTGTAAACCAGTGGAACGACATGGATTCCAGCGGCTTTACGCCCCATTTGAAAACCGTGGAGGATGTGGAGGTTGACGCAAGCTGCGTCCGCGCCCTGGAGCAGATGCTCGCGGATTGCCGTGCCGCGGGGGTGTCCGTTACGCTGACGGCGGGCTACCGCAGCCAGGAGGAGCAGCTCCTCCTGTTCAACAATGAGGTGAACCGGCAGATGGCCGAGGGCTTCAGCGCGGATCTGGCCTATACCATCGCGGAGAAAAAAGTCGGCGCGCCCGGCTGCGACGAGCACGCGCTGGGGCTGGCCGTGGATATTCAGGGCGCCGCCGCCCAGAGCTGGCTGCGGGAAAACAGCTGGCGTTACGGCTTCATCCTGCGCTTCCCCGAGGGGAGCGAGGAGATCACCGGGCGCAGCGCGGATCCCTCCCATTTCCGCTTTGTGGGCAGCGCCGCCGCGGGCCAGATCCACAACATGCAGATAACCCTGGAGGAGTACATGGAGATGTTCTTCTCCCAGGAGGCGGAGATCATCGTGGAGGAGTAATCCCAATCCCCCATGCGCCGCAGGTTTTCATGGGGCGCGGCGTGCCTCCGGGCATTGGGTCTTTCCCGAAAAAAGCGTTCCGACAGACTGTACTCAGTCTGTCGGAACGCTTTTTTTGTCCGGAGGACGGGACTAGTTCCCGGAAAGGCCGGGCTGCGGGGCCGCGGCCGTCTGCCGCTTGTTCTTTCTGCGGATCCGCCGCACAAGCAGCAGAAGCAGACCGACCGCCAGATTGATCGCCGCGTAATACAGAAAGTACAGCAGACAGCGGGCGATCACGGATTGCAGGAAAATGGTGATGGGCTCGTTCACGACCTGCAGGCCGGAGGCGCAGCGAAACAGGAACAGCGAAGCCAGGGGCATCAGGCAGCCGGAGATCAGAAAGGGCAGCGCCAGCGCTTTCAGCCGATCCCGGGAGAGCAGCAGGATCAACAGGAACGAGACCGCGATCAGCACCAGCGCAGCCAGATAAAGCAGCACCGGGCTGATCATCACAAGGCTGACGGCCTCGGAGATCTTGTTGGTATATTCGCTGATGTCCACATGCTCCCGTGCGGCGTCGGCCACGGCGCGGATCAGCCATGAGACCTGCTCCTTCTGGACGGATTTCATCCCCAGCGTATTCAGGGCGGTATGGATCTTCTGAGAGTAGTATTCCAGGAAGTATTCGCCGTTGAGGGAGATCTGCTGACCGCTGTAGATCTGATCCAGGACATCCTCCATCTCCAGCCGGATGGTTTCCGCGTCCAGCGCCGCGTCCAGCAGCCTGTCCACCAGGGGATCCAGATCCGTGCTGCGATAGGCGCTGCCCTGATAGGAGGCGCGCACAGAATCCTTGGCCAGATCCACCAGGGCGGAATAGACCTGCCGCTCCCGAAGCTCCTGCTTCATGTAATCGGCGTTGAATACGGTGTTCTGCAGCGTCAGCGTGACGACCGTCACGCACATGAGCAGAGAGGCCGTCAGGGCGAGCAGCAAGACAAGGAGCACGCGAAAGCCATGCAGGATACGTCTCATCGTTTTCGCTCCTCTCCGAGATGGATTTTTCGCCGTCATAGGAAGGCGTGGACGCGCAGGCGCTCCATGGCTTCAACCAGAAGAGCTTTGGGCAGGGCCAGGTTCATGCGGATGGAGTCCGGCCAGAAGAAGCTCTCGCCGTTCTGCCAGATGACCCCCGCGCGGACGCCCCGGGCCAGCAGCTCCTGAATGGAGACGCCGTGCTCCCTGCACCAGTCGCCGCAGTCCAGA
>JAEEGH010017767.1_pt1 | contig 15111 bp, 14 predicted proteins | sample 9134181 | NCBI WGS metagenome assembly JAEEGH01 (sample SAMN16246544, study PRJNA631951) | gut metagenome | biome: gut microbiome; feature: rumen; material: DP-attached | host: Bos | place: Iran: Karaj | collected 2018-10 | reverse complement strand
ACAGGCCTGCCAGCCGCAGGCTTGATTCTTCTAAAGGTGTGATCATTGAAATCCCGATTAGATTAAACCGGGATGCAAAGGTATGCATTTTTTGCCGTACGGCAAAAAAAATCTGGCTATTCGATCGTCCACTCGCAGCCGTCCTTGGTGTCCTTGATCTGGACGCCGAGGGCTTTGAGTTCGTCGCGGATGTGGTCGCTGGTCGCCCAGTCCCTGGCGGCTTTGGCTTGCTTGCGGACGTCGACGATCATGCCGATCAGGCCGTCGACGAGCTGACCGGAGCCGCTTTCGGCAGCTTCGTCTTCCAGGCCCAGCACATCGTGCAGCACTTCCGTGAAGAGCGTGTGGAGCGTCTGCCGGTCAGCCGGATTGATGACCAGTGACTTGTCCTTGACGCTGTTGACGATGCGGACGGCATCGAACAGCACGGAAAGGGCGATGGGCGTGTTGAGGTCGTCGCAGAGAGCTTCGTATACACGGTCGGGCAGCGCTGCGATTTCGGCGTTGGCCGGGGCTTTGGGGTCTGTGGGAAGCTTGTCCACATCCTTGGCGGCCTGCATCATCCGCTTGAGGCCCTTTTCAGCGGCCTGCAGGGCTTCGTTGCTGAAGTCGAGCGGGCTGCGGTAGTGGGCCTGCAGGATGAAGAAACGGATGGTCATCGGGCTGTAGGCCTGGTCGAGCACCCGGTTGTTGCCGGTGAACAGTTCGTCGAGGGTGATGAAGTTGCCCAGCGACTTGCCCATCTTTTGGCCCTTGATGGTGATCATGTTGTTGTGCATCCAGTAGTGGACGCCGCCCTGTCCGCGGGAAGCGGTGTTCTGGGCCAGTTCGCATTCGTGGTGCGGGAACATCAGGTCCATGCCGCCGCCGTGGATGTCGAACACTTCGCCCAGGTATTTCTCGCTCATGGCCGAGCACTCCAGGTGCCAGCCCGGGAATCCTTCGCTCCACGGCGATGGCCAGTGCATGATATGCTCGGGCGATGCTTTTTTCCACAGCGCAAAATCGAGCGGGGAATGCTTGTCGTCCTGTCCGTCGAGGTTGCGGGTCCCTTCACGGGTGTCTTCCAGGTTGCGGCCCGAGAGGATGCCGTAGTGGTGCTTCTCGTCGTATTTGGCCACGTCGAAATAGATGGAGCCATTGCTTTCGTAGGCGTAGCCGGCATCGAGGATTTTCTGGACCAGTGCTATCTGCTCGATGATGTGCCCGGAAGCGCGCGGCTCGATGGAAGGCGGCAGTACGTTGAGCTTCCGCATCGCATCGTGGTAACGCAGGGTGTAGGTCTGGACAACCTCCATGGGCTCAAGCTGTTCCAGCCGGGCCTTCTTGGCGATCTTGTCTTCTCCCGTGTCGGCGTCATTCTCCAGGTGGCCTACGTCGGTGATGTTCCGCACGTAGCGTACCTTGTATCCCAATTGCTTGAAGAGTCGGAACAAGACGTCATAGGTGATGCCGGGCCGCGCGTGGCCCAGATGGGCGTCGCCATAGACCGTCGGGCCGCAGACATACATGCCTACCATGCCGGGATGGACGGGAACAAACAATTCCTTCTGGTGCGTCAGCGTGTTATAAAGGTAAAAAGCTCGAGCCATTTTTGCAGATAAAGTTTGATAGCGATGGCAAAATTACGTATTTTTTGGCTTACTGCGACAAATGGCCCGAGTTCTTCAAGAAATCGGCCAGCCGGATGCAAGGACCTGCGCCCGCCTATTCGCGCACGGCAGGAAGACAGGGCTCCAGGCGGCCGGCGACCACTTCGACCATATTCCGTTCGGTCCCGTCGCTGGAGGTATACCGGGTGTTGCGGAGGCGGCCGACCAGCGAAACGAACGATCCTTTCCGGATGTCCTTGAAATCCATGATGTTCCGGCCTGCCCAGGCGGAGATGTTGTGCCAGGTAACCTCCTCGCGGAGTTCGCCGCTCTTTCCCCGGAATGCTTCATTCGTTGCCAAAGAGAACCGCGCAACCTGCGCATCTCCCACACTGAAAACCTTGGGATCGTGTCCGACGCGTCCCCGAAGTTCCACTCTGTTTAAAAATTCGTTCTCGATCATAATGCTTGTGTTTTGATGTTCGGGAGCAAAGTAAAGCACGAAAGAGCCGCGTAGCAAGAGGCTAAACGGATAGAAACGGGTAGAAACGTTTATACACGGCTCCGGGCCGCCGCCGAAAAGTTGGATTTTCACGCATTTTCCCGAGATTCAGTAAATCTTTCAACCGAGTTTTTATTTGCATGCCGTTGCGATTATCTTTGCCAGCAAAGGAGAGAAGACGATGGCAAGAACCTGTATCCGCTGCGGGAAGCCCTACGAGGGGCGTATCGACAAGAAGTTCTGTTGCGATGACTGCCGGACCGACTATCACAATCAGATCCGGCGGGAACGCGACCGGCGTTTCCGGACGGTCAACCGCATCCTTGCCAGCAACTGGAAAATCCTGTCCGCCGCATTGCGGGAAGGCCGCGACAAGCTGTCCGTTGCAGAACTGGCCGATCGGAACTTCAATTTCGAGGTCTATACGAATACCCGCCGCCTGATTCCGGGCCGTCGTACCTATTGGTGCTACAACTGTGCGTACCGGGTATCCCGTTCCGGTACGGTGCATATTTGGGAGGGCGGCTGCCAAAATAATGCGTATCTTTGAACCATGAACGAAAACCGCATCAATCCGCTGCTGGCGGAATCCCCGCTGCCGTTTGGCGCGCCGGTCTTCGACCGGATCGAAGAGAACGATTATCTTCCTGCTTTCCACGAAGCCATTGAATGCGCCCGGCGTGACATCCAGGCCATTGTCGACAACCCTGAGGCACCCGGTTTCAGCAACACCATCGAAGCGCTGGAAGCGGCCGGCCGTGATCTCGACCGGATCTCCGGCATCTTTTTCAACCTGACGGAGGCCTGTACCGACGACCATTTGGACAAGATCGCCGAAGAAGTGTCACCCCTGCTGACGCAGCACAATATGTCGATCCTGCTCAACGAACCGCTGTTCGCCCGCGTCAAGGCCGTATGGGAACAGCGGGCAGCCCTGCATCTTGACACCGAAGCGGACAAACTGCTGGAAGAGACCTGGAAATCTTTCGCCCGGCACGGCGCGAACCTTCCGCCCGCGCAAAAAGAGCGTTTCGCCAAAATCTCTGAAGAACTGTCGCTCGCCACGCTGAAATTTGGCCAGAACGTGCTGGCCGCCACCAATGCTTATATCCTGCACTTGACCGACGAAGCTGACCTGGCCGGTCTGCCTGACTATGTCCGGGAGATGGCTGCTTCCGAGGCAAAGGGCCGTGAACTCCAGGGTTGGGTCTTCACGCTCAACCTGCCGAGTTACGGGCCGTTCCTCAAGTTCAGTGACCGCCGCGACCTGCGCGAACAGATGTGGCGGGCCTACAATGCCAAATGTGTCGGCGGAGCGAACGACAACACGGCACTCATACGCAAGATCGTGACCCTGCGTGCAGAAAAAGCGCAGCTGCTGGGACATCCCACCTATGCTGACTATGCCCTCGAAGAGCGGATGGCCAAAAAGCCGCAGACCGTGCAACAGTTCCTGGACCGGCTGATGGAACCTTCACTGCCGGCTGCACAACGGGAAGTGGCTGAAATCGAGGCCTATGCACAGGCGCACGGCTTCGAAGGAAGACTGATGCCCTGGGATTTCAGCTACTGGTCGGAGAAATACCGCAAGGAGCGCTACGACCTGGACGATTCGCTGCTGAAACCCTATTTCCAGCTGGAAGCCGTCCAAAATGCGGTGTTCGACCTGGCCGGCCGGCTCTACGGGCTGCGCTTCGAAGCACGTACCGACATCCCTGTCTATCATCCCGACGTACGGGTTTTCAAGGTGACCGACGAAACCGGCCGGATGATGTCGCTGCTGTATCTGGACTATTTCCCGCGTGAAAGCAAGCGCGGCGGTGCCTGGATGACCTCGTTCCGCGAGCTTGGCAACTTCCAAGGGAAGGAGGAGCGCCCGCAGGTTTCCGTGGTGACGAACTTCACCAAGCCGACCGGCACGACGCCCTCACTCCTGACTTTCAGTGAAGTGACAACCCTGCTGCACGAGTTCGGCCACGCCCTGCACGGCATGCTGGCTGAAGGCCGCTACAAGTCACTGACGGGAACCAACGTAGTGCGCGATTTCGTGGAACTGCCCTCCCAGCTGATGGAAAACTGGGCTTATGAGCCGGATTTCCTGAAGACTTTTGCCCGGCACTGGCAGAGCGGGGAAGTGATTCCGCAGGAATACATCGACCGTATCGTCGCGGCCCGCAACTTCCTGGCCGGTTACGGGCAGGTTCGCCAGCTGCAATTCGGCATCATCGACATGGCCTGGCACAACCGCGCCGAAGCGCCGGCCGGAGATGTCGTAGCCTTTGAGCAGGAGATGCTGCGCCCGACGGCTGTCTTGCCCCAAATCGAAGGAATCGCCATCTCACCCGCGTTCAACCACATTTTCTCCGGGGGCTATGCGGCAGGATACTATTCTTACAAGTGGGCGGAAGTGCTGGAGGCGGATGCCTTTGCCTGGTTCAAGGAGAAAGGCATCTTCAGCCGCGAAGCGGCGGAACATTTCCGCAAGACCCTGCTTTCCCGCGGCGGAAGCGTGGACGCGGACATCCTCTACCGCTATTTCCGCGGCAGGGATCCGGAGCCGGATGCGTTGCTGGTGAAACTGGGACTGAGGTAGAGATCCCGGATCAAGTCCGGGATGACGGTGTCATTTCTTTTGCTGCTGGATGTAGGCTTCGGCGGCCTCTTTCATGCGGGCGGCGCGCTCTTCCGTGGCGGGGTGGGACGAGAAGGCCTGCTGCACGCCACTGCTCCGCGAACTGGAACTGCCCGAATTCAACTGCATCAGCTTGACCAGGGAATTGTACATGCTGTAAGGGCTGTAGCCCTGCTGGATCGAGAAGGCGAAACCGGCCTCGTCGGCTGCAAACTCCTGTTTCTGTGAGTACTGGGCATTGAGATAGGACTGGGCGATATCGCCGAGGACGCTGGTGGAGAGGTTGCCGACCAGCGTACCCGTGGCACCGAGGGCCATCCGGGCCGCATAGGCCATGTAGGTCTTCTTCATGGCCGTCTTGGTATCCTTGTTGACGACGTGGCCGATCTCATGGCCGATGACCGCCATCAGCTCGGCATCGTCCATCACGTCCATCAGTCCGGAATAGACGCGGATGGAACCGTCGCCGCAGGCAAAGGCATTGACTTCAGCGGTCTTGTAGACTTTCAAATTGATGGGGACGCCATTGATGGTCTTCACGTTGCCCATCAGTTTCCGCAGGCGGGCATCGTAACTACCTTTATCCACCTTGTTGACAGAATCCATATAGGCGACGGACTGGGCGCTGAGCTCGGCGATTTGTTCGTCGGTGATGGACAGGGCGGTCATGGCCGTGCCGGCCGCATTGGCCAGCGACGCAGCATCGAAACCGGTGCCGCTCATGATGCCGCAACCAGACAGAGTCAGCATCGCTGCAAGCAGCACAAGGTAAAGTCTTTTCATGGTCCTTGGGATATTTTTCCCAAAGTTATAAAAAGATATGGACTAAATCCAATGTTTTGCCAAAAGATATTCAGCGATTTGTACGGCGTTGGTCGCAGCGCCCTTGCGCAGGTTGTCCGCCACGCACCAGAAGTTGATGCCGTTTTCGACCGAGAAATCCCGGCGGATGCGGCCGACGTACACGGCATCCGTGCCCCAGGCGTTGATGGGCATGGGATAGACATTGCGGGCGGGATCGTCCTGGATTACCACGCCGGGGACCGCTGCCATCAGGCGCCGGATGTCCGCCAGGTCGAAGGGGTGCTCAAATTCCACGTTGACGCTTTCGCTGTGTCCGCCCTGCACGGGGACCCGCACGGTGGTGGCGCTGACCCGGATCGTGTCGTCGCGCAGGATCTTGCAGGTCTCGTTGACCATCTTCATCTCCTCCTTGGTGTAGCCGTTGTCGAGAAAGCTGTCGATATGCGGCAGGATGTTGCCGTCGATAGGACAGGGGTACACGGCGGGATACTCGCCCCAGCGCTTGCCGGCACGCTCGGCCTCGAGCTGGGCGACTGCCTTGTAACCGGTGCCGGTTACGGACTGATAGGTGCTCACGACGATGCGGCGGATACGGAATTCCTTATGGAGGAGCGGCAGTGGCAGGATCATCTGGATGGTGCTGCAGTTGGGGTTGGCAATGATGTAGTCATCGGGGGTGAGGACATCGCCGTTGATTTCCGGGACCACCAGTTTCTTGGTCGGATCCATGCGCCAGCAGGATGAATTGTCGACGACGCGGCAGCCGACGGCGGCAAAGCGGGGTGCCAGTTCTTTCGACACGCCGGCGCCGGCGCTGAACAGCGCGAGGGCCGGCCGTGCTGCGATGGCATCATCGGCGCTTACGACGGGCCAGTTCCGGCCGTTGAACGGCACCGTCCGGCCGACGGACTTCTCCGAAGCGACAGGAATCAATTCCGTGACGGGGAACTTCCGTTCCGCCAATACTTCCAACATACGTGTGCCGACCAGTCCGGTGGCACCCACAACGGCAACTTTCATAGTTACAGCAAAATATCGTTCAACAATCCGGAGGCGGTGATGCGGGCGCCCGCGCCGGCGCCCTGGATGACCAGCGGCGATGCATAATCGCCGGTGCGGAAGATCGCGCAATTGTCGGTCCCGTGCAGGGCGTACAGCGGGCTGTCCGGGCCGACGGCCTGCAGGCCGATGGTGGCCCGCCAGCCTTTCGGCGCCGAAGGATCCTGCACCAACGAAGCTACATAACGCAATTTCCTGCCCTGACGTTCCGCATCCGCATGCAGCGCCGCAAAAGCGGCTTCATCGGAGACAGCCGGAAGCGGAGCCTGCTCGATATCGGACTCTTCCAGCGGAATGCCCGCTTCACGGCCCAGGATCAGGAGCTTGCGCAACACGTCGCGGCCGCTAAGGTCAATGGCAGGATCGGGTTCCGTATATCCGGCTACTCGCGCCTGCTCCACGAGTTCGGCGAAAGTCACACCGTCCCTGCCACCGGCATAGTGGTCGAACAGCCAGGCGAGCGTTCCGGAAAGCACCGCCTCGACAGCTTGTAGCCGGTCTCCGCCGGAAACGATGCGGGAGACAGATTCCAGCACAGGCAGGGAGGCGCCCACCGTCGTTTCATAACGGAGCGTCACGCCGCCCGCCAGGGCTGCAGCGTGCAGGCCCGGGAGCGGATTGTCCGGCGCGGAGAAGGCAATCTTGTTGCAGGCGACCACATGGTATCCCAGCTGTAGCAGCTGCCTGTAGCGGCAGGCCACGTCGCTGCTGGCCGTGCAGTCCACGAACACCGGATGCGTGAGCGACAGCGCGGCCAGGGCCTCGAACCAGGCGTCATCCGATGCCGGACGGCCCTCCGCCAGCAATTCCGCCGCCCGCGCGGCATCTAATCCTTCCGGATTGAGCACGAAACGACGGCTGTTTGCCAATCCGCAGAGAACCAGTCGTTTGCCAGTCCGTGTCGCTATGGCGTCTGCCTGTGTGGCTATCATTTCCACCAGGGCTTTCCCGACCGTACCGTAACCGGTGACGAACAGATTGATATCTTCTCCGCTGCGTTTGTCAAAGAACTCGTTGTGAATATGGCGGACAGCATCTTCTACGGAAGCCGAGGGGACGATCACCGAGATGTTGCGTTCCGAAGATCCCTGCGCCGTGGCCCGGACCTGGATGCCGTGCGCCCCGAGCGCCGCCAGCATACGGCCGGTGGCGCCGCTCTGGCCGATCACGTCGTCGCCCACCAGGCAGACGATCGACCATCCTTTCTCCACTTTCAGCGGATTGAGCTTGCCCAGACTGATCTCATAGGCGAAGCAGTTGTCCGCAGCCCGTCTGGCCCGTTCCGCATCTTTTTCGGACACGGCGATGCACATGGTATGGACAGAGGAGGCCTGTGTGATGAGGATGATGTTGATGTCCTCGCGGGTGAGGGTATCGAACAGCCGGCTTGAAAAACCGGGAATGCCGACCATGCCGCTCCCTTCAAGGGAAAGCAGGGCGATGTCGTCGGAATTGGTGATGCCCGTGAGCGTATCGCGGCTACGGGGCGGGTTCTTTTCGATCAGCGTGCCGAAAGCGGACGGATCGAAGGTATTTTTCACATAAATCGGAATGCCTTCCGACACGACGGGCTGGATGGTCGGAGGATAGATGACCTTGGCGCCGAAATGCGAGAGTTCGAGTGCGGCCCGGTAAGAGATGTGGCGGATGGTGCGGGCGGTAGGCACGCTCTTCGGATTGGCCGTCATCATGCCGGGCACGTCGGTCCAGATTTCCACGAGGCGGGCCTTGATGCCGACAGCCAATAGGGCTGCCGTATAGTCGGAACCGCCGCGGCCAAGCGTGGTGGTGCGGCCTTCGCGGTCGGCGGCGATGAAGCCGGGCACGATGAAGAGCAGGGTCATGGGATTCCGCTCCACCGTGGCGACGATGTTCTGGCTGGTGATGTCGGGAACCACGACGCTACGGCCGCTCAAGCGCTCGGTGCGGATGATCTGGCGGGCGTCAATCCATTTGTGCGGGATGCCGGTCTCGGCAAATCGGATGGCCAGGATACGGGTGGAAAGGAGCTCTCCGAAGCTCACGATGGCATCGAGGCTGGCCGGACTCAGTTCGCCCACCAGGCAGACGCCCTGCGCGATGCTCCGCAACGATTCAAACAGCTCCCGGACCTGGGCATGGGCCTCCTCCTGGCGTTCGGGGCTCAGGAGTTTGTCGATGATGACGGCATGGCGCTGCTGCAGCTGGTCGATGAGGGTCCGGTAGCTGTCGTCGCGGCGAGCCGCCCGGTGGCCGATTTCAATCAGGGTATCGGTGCATTTGCTGATGGCAGAGCAGACCAGGATGGTGCGGTCGCGCTCGACGGCTGCGGAGACGATATCGACCACCCGGCTCATGGCGCCGGCATCGGCGACCGAGGTTCCTCCGAATTTCAGGACTTGCATAGCGATGTAAAGATCGTACTTAATTGTTCGTTTTCCAATAAAAAGCCGTCGTGACCAAAACGCGAAGCGATTTCATGGTAAGCGGCGCCTGGGATGGCGGCTGCCAGCGGGCGCATGGCCTGCGGCGGGAAAAGGCTGTCGCTGTCGATGCAGACCACGGCGCAGCGGGCATGGATGGAGGCGAGCGCCGCTTCCACGCCGCCCCGGCCCCTGCCGAGGTTGTTGCTCTCACAGGCATGGATCAGGCTGGCATAGCTGTAGGCGTCGAAACGGTCAGCGAGCTTTTTGCCCTGGTAGCGCTGGTAGGAGGCACAGCGTGCGGCATAAAGCGTATCTGCATCGGGCTCGGGCTGCGTGTTGTTGTAACCGTCGTAACTGCGATAGGAAATCATGGCGATGGCGCGGGCGCAGCGCAAGCCGTCTTTTCCGCCCTGGATATCCGATGCCTCCCGGAAGGAAGGGTCTGCTTCCAGCGCCATGCGCTGCGCCGTGTCATACGCCGTCAGATAGGGCGTAACGCGCGCGTCCGTGGCGATGATGGCAGCCCGCCGGATGACATCCGGCTCCATGACGCACCATTCCAGCACCTGGAAGCCTCCGGTCGAGGCGCCAGCCAGCAGGTCGATCGACTCGATGCCCAAATGCTTGCGGACCAGAATGGATGTCCGCACGAAATCGCGGATGGTCAGTTCCGGAAAACGCAGCAGCCAGGGTTTTCCCGTCGCCGGATCGACAGAGGAAGGACCGCTGGAGCCGTACGGAGACCCCAGGATATTGACACAAACCACATAATCCCGTTCCGTGTCGAATTCTTTTCCCGGCCCGACGAGCCCTGGCCACCAGTCTTCCGCATCGGACGATGCCGTCAGCGCGTGGCAGATCCAGATCACCCGGTCTCCGGGCCTGTAGGCACGCGGCGAGGTATGATACGCCACTTCCAGCCGGGGCAGTTGCCCGCCTGCTTCCAGGAAAAAAGGCTGGTCCAGAATCAAAGTGTGGCGTTGCATCGTCGATGGTTTTTCAGATGCAAAATTGAGAATTCTGGAAAATTATTACAAGTCCTTGAAAAAATTTAGAGAGATTTTCTATTTTTGTGTAAATTTGTAAAAATTACATATGGTATTGCGCCCCGAAACGGGGCATTTGCGGAAAATCATTCTACACCTCATGACACCTGACAACCGACTCGACGAAACCGACCTGAAGATCCTGCGCACCCTGCAGGACAATGCCCGTATCACCACGAAGGAGCTGGCGGCCAAAGTCAACCTGTCAACCACCCCCGTCTTCGAGCGGCTGAAACGCCTTGAACGGGAAGGATACATCAAGAAATATGTCGCCATCCTCGACGCCGAGAAACTCAACCAGGGCTTCCTGGTATTCTGCAGCGTGAAACTGAAGCAGATGAGCCGCGACGTGGCCAACGATTTCGTGAAAGTGATCCAGAACGTCCCCCAGGTGACGGCATGCTACAACGTGGCCGGCGAATTCGACTACCTGCTCACCATCAATGCGCCCAACATGCGCTATTACAACGACTTCGTGATCAATACGCTGGGAACCATAGAATCCATCGGCTCAATCCTCTCCACCTTTGTGATGAAGGAGATCAAGCAGAATCACGGATTCTATCTGTAGCGGCTATTCGGCAGCTTCCGCCTCGATTCCCGGTTCTTCGATTTCAGGGAGAACCGCTTCCGGAACAAGCTCATCCGCAGGATCGGACAAGGTCTCGATGGCTTCTTCCGAGAAGAAATCATCGGGATAGCCGGGCGGCGTGCCATAGCAAGCCTGGAAGACGAAAAGGGCCGCCGTCAGCGACATGCCTTTCAACAGGTTGTGGATCCATTTCATACGGCTGCTGTTTTTGAATTCTTTGCAAGATACGGATTTTTTCCGAGAATCACTATCTTTGTCTGGCCAAAAAGCACAGATACCATGTATTCCCCCGTCAGCGACCCGGCTTTCAACCGCACGAAACTCCTTGTGGGCGACGACGTGATGTCAGCCATGGGGCACGTCCGCGTCATCCTTTTCGGCGTGGGCGGCGTGGGCAGCTGGTGTGCCGAAGGCCTGGTCCGTTCCGGGATCACACACCTGACGCTCGTGGACTCCGACTGCGTGAGCCGGAGCAACATCAACCGGCAGCTCATGGCCACGTCCCGTACCGTCGGGCAGGTGAAAGTCGAGGCGTTGCGCGACCGGCTGCTGGAGATCAATCCGCAGGCGGAAATCACGGCCCTGCAGCGGCCCTACAATGCAGAAACCGCTGAAACCTTCCAGCTGGAAAGCTACGACTACATCCTCGACGCCATCGATTCCCTCAAGGAGAAATCCGACCTGATCCTGCGGGGTACCCGCACGCCGGCCGTCTTCTTTTCCTCGATGGGTGCCGCGCTGAAAGTCAATCCGCAGGGCGTGAAGGTGGCCGAATTCTGGAACGTGCGCGGCTGTCCGCTCGGCGCGGCCATCCGCAAGAAATACAAGCAGAACCACACGTATCCCGGCCACAAGTTCCGCTGCGTTTACGACGAGGAAGTGCTTCCCAACCGCGGAACCGCCCTTGCCGCTGACGCCTCAAACAGCGAGTGGGACGGCCGCAAGGCACAGATCAACGGCACCACCGCCCACATCACCGCTATCTTTGGCATGACGCTTGCCGGGCTGGTGATCGAGGATATCTACAAAAAGAACACGGCCGGACGCAACGATTCCGACATTTGAGCATCTATATTATAAATGACTGACGCATGAAACGTTTTTTCTTCTGCCTTTTGCTCGCAGCACCGCTCCTGTTTACCGGATGCTTTGATAACCCCTACGGCGACAATCCCCCGGACGTGGACTGGTATCCCGTCAGTGTATTCATCACCGTCCAGGACAAGGACGGCCGGGACCTGCTGGACCCTTCGCTGACCGATGGCTATGTCCACGGCACTACTCTTAAGTATAAAGGGGAAACCTTTGGCGTTCGCTCGATCCTCACAAGCGCCAGCTCCGTGCCGACCAAGGCATATCTGGCCCGCATGCAGGGGCTCCGGCTCGCACAGGGCCCTCTCTCCATGAGCGCGACCGAGCAGCGCAACTGCTACTATCTGGTATTCGGTGAAATAGACGGTGCACTGGATCTGGATGAAGATCTGGTGATCACGTGGAATGACGGGACGGAAGACGTGATTCACTACCACTGCGCGAACCACAAGGTCGAAAAGCAGGCCGACGGCAACTGGTTCATCGACTGCGAGCGCTCCTGGCAGCTCAACAAGCAAGCTTCCACCAATCCCTTCCAGCTGGTCAAGTAGAAACGGGGCAAGAAAAAAAACAAACTTTTTGTTGCAAACCCAAATTCTTTTTCTACCTTTGCAGTCCCATTTGGGAAGAGTTCCGCGGCATCAGCCGCTAGCGAAGGTCGGGCAAAGGCACCAAGCGCCATCAGGCGCTAGCGTAGACCGAGCAGGGTAGGCCTAGCGGGATAGCAAGGTCGGAGCGAGGGGGCTCGGGGGCATGCCCCCGTAGACACATTGAGGTATGGTGTAATGGCAGCACAAGAGATTCTGGTCCTCTTAGTGGCGGTTCGAATCCGTCTACCTCAACAACCAAGCAAAAAACAAGCGGTACGGCGGGATAGCTCAGCTGGTTAGAGCGCATGATTCATAATCATGAGGTCCCCAGTTCAATCCTGGGTCCCGCTACTCTGAAAATCAGGAACTTACATAGTTGAGTTCCTGATTTTTTTTCATTTATAGGGAAACTCTAGGGAAACTGGAGCTTTTTATACCTGTTTTTTCAAGAGGCTGAAATATCACTTGGTCTAGATTCTATTCTCTTGGTCTATATATAAATACGAATCTGTTGTGTGGAAATGTGGAGGATCAAGTGCAACGTTATTGACAGCATTGGTGTCCCTTTTCTCGCCAATTTCGTCGGATTATTTGTGAATGTTGGTAAAAAAGTGGTATATTTACCACCAATTAGAAAACATTTTTACCTGCACTAATCTCATCCACATTTAGGCCACGTTTTTGTGGATGAAATGTGCAATACACTCTGCCGGGGCTGTTTGCTATTTATTGTCGTCATTATCTCTGGCAAAGCCAGTCTGTGGCAGAAACAATCTCAATGGTCTTATCTCCCATTGTGACGGTCTCGGCCGTATCGAATGTAATCAGCGTCAGCTTATCACATTTGAGAGCCTTCGCTCCGGCCAGCAGGCCATTGAGTTCTCTATTTCGTGTCTTCTGAGTAGAAATGTCATAGCTGACCTGGATCAACTCAACGGGCTTCCCTCCATCTGACACAACAAAGTCAACTTCGTGGCTTGCAGACTTGAAATAGAACAGATCCTGGAAAAGAGGTTTGCACCGACGCAGAAGTTCGACACAGATGATGTTCTCAAGACGCCAGCCCAGGTTGTCGCTGGCGATAGTCCCCTCTTTATCTGTAGCCAGGGCTGTATCAACCACATATACCTTTGTACTGCTCGCTGGAAGTAGAGTACGGGTTTGCATTGGAAAATGTCATTGTTTAATCTGTTTGGGGTTGGAAAATATCAAATATTGCTTCTTTTTAGGGTTGGATTATAGCAAAAATGAGTATATTTGCGTATAGAAAAGAGACGAATCATGACATACTATTCTCGAAAAATCGACGAACAGCTCCTTCAATGGAGAAACGATCCGAAGCACAAGCCGCTTTTGATTCGTGGAGCCCGACAGGTAGGTAAATCCACTGCTGTCCGTAAAGTCGGAGAAACCTTCAAGTACTATGTCGAGATCAATCTTGAAAAACAGCCCAGTTTGAAGGCTCTGTTTCCGCAAGATATCGATGTCAAAAAGACCTGCAGCAATCTCGCCGCTACGGTGGGTGTTCCCATCATTCCCGATGAGACGCTGCTGTTCATTGACGAGATCCAGGACTGCGTCCCGGCCATCATGTCGCTCAGGTATTTCAAAGAGGACTATCCTGAGCTGCATGTCATTGCAGCCGGGTCGCTGCTTGAGTTCGCGCTGGAAGAAATTCCTTCATTCGCCGTCGGGAGAATCCGCTCCTTATACATGTATCCTTTCTCCTTCGATGAGTTTATGAATGCGCAAGGACTGGGCATCCAATTGGAGGCTATTCGGAATGCCGGTCCGTCGCATCCGCTTGTCGAGCCCCTTCATAAACAACTGTGCGATCAGGTGCGCAGTTTTATGCTGGTAGGAGGTATGCCCGAAGCGGTATCCACGTGGGTAGAGACACATGACTACCTGGCATGTTCCCGCGTCCACAACGATATTATGGACACTTACCAGGATGATTTCAACAAATACAAGAAACGCATTTCTCCTGAATTGCTCCGCAAGGTACTCCGTTCTGTTGCCCGGCAGAGTGGAACAAAATTTTTCTATAACCGCGCCGACGAAGAAAGCCGGAGCGATAAGGTTAAGCAGGCTCTCCATAAGCTCGCGCTTGCCGGTCTGGTTACGCCCGTTACGCATACGGCCGCCGACGGTGCGCCTCTCGGGGCGCAGGAGAATGGACGAAGCATCAAATATCTCTTTCTGGATACCGGATTGCTTTTGACGTGGCAGGGCATTCCTGCCAGCGACATTCTCCTGGCCAGCGATGTCGATCTGGTGAACAAGGGCGCCGTTGCCGAGGTCTTGGCAGGTCTGGAGATGATCAAGAACAAAGATTGTTTCCAGCGAGTAGAGATGTTTTACTGGCAGCATGAAAGCAAGAACGGAAACGCCGAAGTGGACTATCTCGATGTACGAGGAGGCGTGGTGCTTCCCATCGAGGTCAAAGCCAACACAAAAGGGGCGATGCAAAGCCTTTACTTGTTCATGCACAAAAAGCATCTTCATAAAGCAGTACGTACTTCTTTGGAGAACTTCAGCTCATACAACTATCAAGATCCAGAACCGAATAAGGAGGATACCGATCCTATCCGTCACATAGAGATATATCCACTTTATGCTTTGAGCAATATGAAGACAGATAAGCGGCCATCCGATGATATCTAGATAACCTCCGGAATTATTTAAGAACAAGAACAAAGGTAGAATAATGAGAATACTTGTCATCGTCGGCAGCCCGAAAGGAAAAGATTCCATCACGCTGCATACCTGTCTGTATCTGGAAAAGCAATTTCCA
>JAEEGH010017762.1_pt1 | contig 15115 bp, 17 predicted proteins | sample 9134181 | NCBI WGS metagenome assembly JAEEGH01 (sample SAMN16246544, study PRJNA631951) | gut metagenome | biome: gut microbiome; feature: rumen; material: DP-attached | host: Bos | place: Iran: Karaj | collected 2018-10 | reverse complement strand
GCAGTTCAAATCGTTGAGTCGCGGTTGAATACCCCAGAACGATAGGCAAAACCATATCTTCCATCAGTTTTTTCCTAGAATCCATTGCCGATTGAAGATATACTACTTCTGCTTCGTCGTTCGCCACCTCAATGCCGATGCCCCCATCCATCGTAACGACTCTGACACCCTTTAGGTTAAAGGTCCATGCCAGATCATTATGTAAATACCTGACAATAGAAGATTTGAGATCATACTTAACGAAAACTTTGTACAATGAAATACGAGGTCCGGTGACAACATCTATACAGTCAATAGTGATTCCTTTATCTTCCAGATACTTGCTAATTATCGACGACTTTAATTGTATTTCATCTTTTGTAACCATGGCTCTTCTTTTATTGCCACAAATGTGGGCAACTACGCTGCCAAATACTGGCAGCTTCTATAATATTAATGCCCATTATTGTCAAATTTTGGCGCTATAGGTGCTGTCCATAATATGCATAGGGGTCAGTTATAGTCTTTAGTATAAGCCAGAGCCCAGCGTCGGTTCCCTGAAGAGGAAATCACAGAAAAAGAGTATCTTTGCATAAGACATACAGTAAAATGTGATCAGCCTATGGAACACAAGTATTATAACCATGTAAGGTTTTATCCCTGGGTGGGGACACATTACGAAAAAGGTCTTGAAAATGGAATCAAAGTACTGATTCTTGGAGAAAGCCATTATTGCGAAGACACTCCCGGGGGTCAGAAACAGAAGCATAACTGCCCTAAAGATTCTCACCATTATTGTGACCTTTGTTATATGGATATCGAGTGCCGTTTAAAGACACAGGATACAATCAGGGAGTTATTAAGGGGCATTCCCTACCGTGCTCACAGGGTATTTGAAAGAAGGGTGAATAGAGAGAAAGGAGTGAATGAAGGTCCTTTGTCGCGCGAAGAGGAAATAGACTTCTGGAACAGACTTGCCTTCTATGAGTACATCCAATATTCCCAAACAGGGCCTCGAGTTCCCCTTATTCACGGCGACTCGAGTGTTAATCGAAATGCACTCCTCGAAATACTTCACTACCTAAAACCCGACAGGATAATAGTCTGGGGTAAAAGGTTTTACGAGGTTCTTGCCAATGACTTTAATGTGAAAGTAAAAGTGCACCCGGAGTTTAAAAGGGCATTCACGATGGCAATTCAGAATACTCCGGTCCTTATAATAGACCATCCGAGCAGTAGTTATTGCAACTGGTCATGGGCTCAGGTTCTTAAGAACTTTATTAAATCTGGCGAGTGATTATTTACTACAAAGGCCATAAGCTCTTCGTTTTCTAGTGGAGCCCATGCACAATTAAACGGTTTCTTTACCCGAAGACGCTAACTGACAAGCATTGCTCTCACTAATTGGCATTTTCGTGGCCATCTCTATCCAAAGCCATTGACCGTTGGGATTGCACTCGAGGAAAACCATGCGGCCATCTGGACGCACGATGAAATCAATGCAGCCAAAATTCAAACCAAGAGCTTGAACCATTCGGATACATCTCAGCTTATCTGTCTCACTTAAAATACTCTTCCAGGAAGGCATCCTGATCTTCTGCTTGGCGCCAATCTTCAGCTCCCTTACCGTGGAGATTATTCTGAGAGTCAATCTTTGCCGCAAACACCTCTGACCCGACTACGGTTACCCTTAATTCAAGTGTCAATTACTTTTTGAAGATCTTTTCCCAAATACTCTTTCTTTTTTTGCCTTGATTCTTTTTCGAACTCTCAAATGAATCATTTTTCTCCTTTTTTTGTTCTTTTGTAGGATCAAATGGTCCCTTATATCTTTGGGGATCTCCTCCAAGGTGGGCTATGACTTGTGAATCATTCTTTTTAATTACCCATATTCTAACTTTCTCGGGTTTACTTTTTGGGGTCCGCCGCATTTCAAAAGAGACCAACATTGATGGAACAATAATATGTAATTCTTTCTGAAGAACTTCAGTATATCCGTTTGGTTGGAAATGGGCTTCTCCACTTTTGTATACGTCTTCAAAGACACGATGGACTTCATAATACCCTTCTCTGACACCAGATGTACGAGCTTGTAACCAAACATCTTGTTGTCTGTCTATGATTACCTCTCCAGATAGTTTTCTCTGAATAGAGATTACACCGTGTGTGTTAATTAAATCATAAATATCTTCAATAGCAAATACTTCTGCTCTTTCTCGCCTTAAGTCATATTCGGTTCTTCGTTCATCATTCGGGGTATATGACCAATATGTATTGTTAACGGATGTGTCATAATAATAGCAACTAATATCAACCGCAGGATCGCCAAGTCTATCATCTGCGTGGAACGGCATTTTATTTATCGCTTCAAGGTTATCAGTTGTTTGAGAAAACCAATTTGCGTAAAGAGAGATTAGCATCTTATTCTTGACCAAGTTTATATTAGAAGCTTCATTAGTAAACCTACCTATATACTCGGCGACATTAGGCCCCATCTTTTTCAATATCTCTTTTGCCTTATCAGACTTAGCTACTATGTCAGCTAATAACCTTTCCGCCGTCAAAGTCTCAAAATCCGTATTAATCAAAAAAGAAGGACCTATCCAGTACGGGAAAATAGGCCGAGTAATGACTTCCTCGTCATTACCAGTGCATGTATCAGGAAGAAACTCAAAATTGACCTGCTTGAAGAATTCAGGCCGACAAACATCTTCGCTATTATTCATATTAAGGTTTTATAAAATATACTTGATCTTGTCAGAATAAAACCAATTTATATGGTGTTTTTCCATTATGTCCTTCACACTGTCGGAGGTATGTTGAAATAGTATCATCTCGCCTAGGCGGCTTTTTTCTGTGCAGCTAAGAGAGCGCTACCTTGGAGAAGATCTCGAATGCTATTTTAGAGAACGGTCATGAATACAAAAAGGTGTTATTTAAGATTAAGCCAAGGATCCAGTACACTAGAGTGTTTGCCAGCTGCCAAGATTATAACAAGAGCCAAGTCAAGCAACAGGCAGAATACAACCAAAAAAGCCATACAAAACCTATTGAATGTGTATTTCCAGGTCGATTCGAAAACACTTTTCGCACTATTCCTATACATCCACCTGCGAGATACGACATCATAAAAGTTTACGTTTGCGTATCGTGCTATGAAAAAAGCTGGAATTGAACATAAAACTGACAATGAGATTACGATTGTGTTCATGGTGCGAATCGCCTTCTCAGGGACCTCGGAACCATCTTCAGGATGCTTTAACGTGTAAATGAAAAAAATATAAAGCCCAACAAGAAGAAAAACGCTGACAATTGGCCCAATTGACGGTTCTGCAGCAAAAAGCAGGACACATGAGATGGCTACTATGCCATATAACGCGATAAACCAGGTTGAAGTTTCATTCTCGCTTACACTCTCGGTAGGAAGAAATACCGCAGAAAGGCCAATAATAATTAAGGCGCAAACCACGTAGACTATGCCAAGATTTGAAATTAGCCAGGTCTTAAACATATGATAGGTTATTAGTTTATAGCACTCACAAATATACTAAAAATTTTCATCATTAATGGTTCATCTCCAGTATGCTACAAAGAAACAACGGTTAGCTGCCAAACCTTGGCAGTTTTTGTTTTTTATCTTGCTCAGAAATAATTATTTCTTCCAAATCTGTCAACCTTTTTGGGGAAATACAAAAAAGGGGATATTATTTACTTGCGCCATGGTTTGGCGCAAGCTCTTTGTAACTTGCGGCCGTAAACACAAAAGCGAAGCACTATGACTGAGATTATCATTACTGTGAGCCTGTATATCGGCGCTGTCGCCCTCCTGGTGAAGGGCGCCATCGTTTTCTGTAAAAACACTAAAGAACAATCTGCATGACGACCATCGAAGACATTATCCGCATCGCCGTCGCAGCGCATGATGGCCAGAAGGACATGGTCGGGAACCCCGCCATCCTCCATGTCCTTGCAGTAGGTCTCATGGGGACCACTATCGAAGAGAAAAAAACGGGTCTCTTGCACGACGTCGTGGAGGACACGGACCTATCCATCTCCGACCTTCGCGACAAGGGGGTCGAGGAAGGGGTCTTGGAGGCTGTAGACCTTCTCACCCACCGCGATGAGATCAGCTACGAGGACTACGTGAAGAAGATTGTCAGCTCCGGCAACCAGACCGCCATCCGCGTCAAGCTGAACGACCTGCATCACAACCTTTGGCGGGCAGAGGACGCGCTGAACACCCTGGACACGAGTTCCAGGGAGCGGGCGGAACTGCTGGAAGAGATCCTCAGGATCGCCAAGGTGCACGACCGGGCGGAGCGTTTCATCCAGGATGCGATTTTGCCAAGACCCTGATTTTCATTAAATTTGTAAGGGGACGAGAAAGGATGAGACGATGACCATGTAATTACTTGTATGAAAGACATTTTCCAGGGACTGAACTCACGCCAGAGGGAGGCCGTAGAGGCCACCGAAGGCCGCATCCGCGTGGTGGCGGGCGCAGGGACGGGCAAGACCAAGGCCCTCACCCACCGCTACGCCTATATCGTCAACGTGCTGGGTATCGACCCGGCGAATATCCTCTGCCTCACCTTCACCAACAAGGCCGCGGCGGAGATGCGCAGCCGTATCTCCGAGATGGTCCAGAGCGGGGACTACAACGACTTCGTCTGCACCCTGCACGGTTTCTGCGTGAAGTTCCTCCGTCAGGAAATCTACCGCCTGGGCTTCCCGAAGACCTTCACCGTCCTCGATGAAGAAGACTCCAAGGCCATCGCCAAGCAGGCCATGGACGAGATGGGCCTCAAGCGCACCGACAAGACCGTCAAGCAGTTCCTGGATGCGGTCGCGAAGGAAAAGGCCCTGAACGGCTATATCCAGGCCTATATGCTGCCGGGGTGCGTCATCACCGACGAGATGCGCCGCACCTCCCGCCTGGCGGGTTACGTGGCGCGTCAGATGAAGAGCTACGCGCTGGATTTCGACGACCTGATGAACGTCACGAAGTATATCCTCGACCGTTTCCCGGAAGCCTGCGACCACTGGCAGGGTATGCTCAACTACATCATGGTGGACGAGGCCCAGGACTGTAACCTTGATGACTGGGACCTCGTGGAGCGCCTGAGCGCCAAGCACCGGAACCTCTTCGTGGTGGGTGACCCCGATCAGGCCATCTACGAGTGGCGCGGGGCCCGGCCGGACCTGTTCGTGAACTTCGCGGCCGAGCGGACCATCATCCTTGATGAAAACTACCGCTCCACGCCGAGGATCCTCGATGTGGCGAACTGCGTGATCGCGAATAACCAGAACCGCATCCCGAAGGACCTCTTTACACGCAAGGCCGAAGGCAAGGCGGTGATCCATTTCCACGGACGCAGCGAGAAGGAAGAGATGGAGTGGATCGTGTCCCAGATCAGGATGGCCCTCGGGAGCGGCGCGGGTATCAACGACATTGCCATCCTCTACCGCAGCACGCACCAGTCCCGGGCTATCGAGCAGGAGCTCCTTAATGCCCACCTCGAGTACACCATCTGGGGCGGGACACGCTTTTTCGAGCGGAAGGAGATCAAGGACGCCCTCAGTTACCTCCGTCTGGTATCCAACCAGGATGACGACCTCTCCTTCGAGCGCATCATCAATGTTCCCTCCCGGAAGCTGGGGAAGAAGTTCCTTGACAGCGTCCGCGAGACGGCAACCCGGGAAGGGATCTCTCTTTACAGCGCCCTGCAGATCTACTTCCCCGACAGGGCCGAGGCCTTCCTCGACCTTATCGAGGACGCCAAGCAGTACGCCAGGGAGAACCGCGTGAGCGATCTTCTCAACCGCCTCCTGGAGGGCTCCGGCTACAAGAAGATGGTGCGGGAGGACCAGGACGAGGACCGCCTGGAGAACCTCGATGAGCTCCTGGGTTCCATCCGTTTCTACGAGAGCGTACGCACCCCCGACGAGAGCACCCTGGCAGATTACCTACAGGACGTCGCGCTCTATACCAATGACGACCACCGCCGGGACACCCCTACCCTGAAGCTCATGACCATTCATCAGGCCAAGGGCCTGGAGTTCCCGTACGTGTTCATCATCGGGCTCAGCGAGGGTATCTTCCCGAACATGCGCACCATCCGTGAAGGCAAGAAGAGCGGCGAGGAAGAGGAACGGCGCCTGATGTACGTTGCCGTCACCCGCGCCGAAAAGGCCCTCTTCCTGACCGAGTCCGAGGGCTATAATATCTCCACCAAGACGAACAAGTACCCTTCGCGCTTCCTCGCCGAAATCAAGCGAGAACTCGTGGTGACCGAGGGCGTCATCCCCCCGGAGCTCTGGAAGGGAACACGGAACCTCTCCCACGTGCTGGACGAAGAGGACTACTTCGAGAAGGAGAGGGACGAGTACAACGCCCCCTTCAAGGTCGGGGATATCGTCCGGCACCCTGTCTTCGGAGAGGGGAAGATCGTCTCTGCGAACAAGGACTTCTCGAGCTTCGAGGTGCTCTTCGACAGCGGCTCTACCAGGACACTCCGGTCGGGTTTCCTCAGCCAGGCGGATCTCCCCGAGTGATACTGAATTACTTCCAAAAACGAGCTCAAAAAAGGGCCGAAAAATGAAGAAAGCAGCACTGTTTTCCCCACTTTTTGCGTAAATTTGTACTATGAAAACGATTGAGAAGAGAGAGTATAACGGGATCGAACGCCCGGCCTTCACACCGGAGCAAATAACTGAATTACAGGCAGATGAGTGTTTCGTTTTCGGATCGAACCTCAGTGGGCTGCATGGCGGCGGAGCTGCCAACTATGCCTTCCGGCACTTCGGAGCCGTGATGGGCTGCGGCGTAGGTCTCCGGGGGCAGAGTTATGCCATCCCGACGATGCAGGGAGGGGTCGAGACCATCAAGCCCTACGTGGATGAATTCATTGAGCTTGCTAAGGCCCACCCGGAGCTCTTCTTCTATGTGACCAGGATTAGCTGCGGCATTGCGGGATTCAAGGACAAGGAAATCGCCCCGCTTTTCAGCGAGGCGGCCGGAGTTGAGAACATCTGTCTCCCGGAGAGCTTCGTCAGGGCACTGAAGTAGAATTTGAATGAAAGAGAGAAACGACATAGTAATCTATCAGTCCGAGGACGGACTGGTTACCATGGAAGCTCTGATAGATCCAACTGGGGAAACTATTTGGGCTAGTCAGCGGGCGATGGCTGAGTTATTCGGAGTTAACTCTCAAGCTATCACGCGTCATCTTCAGCACATTTACGAAGAAGGTGAGCTGGTTAAGGAGGCAACTTGTTCCAAAATGGAACAGGTTCGCCAGGAAGGTAAAAGGACTGTTACCAGACAGATAGAATTCTATAATCTTGATGCCATCATATCGGTGGGATATAGGATAAACTCCAAAAGAGCCACTTCGTTCAGAGTATGGAGCACGCAAGTCCTTCGACAATACATGATTAAAGGTTATGTCGTCAACCGTGCTGTTGTTGCCGAGAAGAGGTATGAAGAGCTTAAGAAAGCAATGGGCCTTTTGGAGAATGTCTTCAGCAAAGAGCTCTTGCTTACCTCCGACCAGGCGACAGACCTTTTCGATGTCATCCGCGACTATACCTACGCCCTTGACACCCTGGATGCATACGACTATCAGAGTCTGACGATTACCGACACTACCGCACCGGAGCGTTTCCATGCAACCTACGAGAATGCTATTGAGGCCATCAAGAGCCTGCGGGAGAAATTCGGCGGCAGCGACCTTTTCGGCGTGGAGAAAGACGCCTCTTTCCACAGCAGCATCGGCCAGATTTATCAGACGTGGGACGGGAAAGACCTGTATCCCAGCATCGAGGAAAAGGCTGCCATGCTTCTCTATCTGGTGGTCAAAAACCACTCCTTCGTAGACGGAAACAAACGTATTGCCGCCACGCTGTTCCTGTGGTTCATGCAGAATAACGGCATCCTTTATAGACAGGACGGCACAAAACGCATTTCGGACGCTTCCCTTGTAGCGTTGACCTTAATGATAGCGGAAAGCCATACAGATGAAATGGATACGATGGTGAAAGTCGTAGTGAGTCTGATTAACCGAAAGAATTAAGGATTACTTCACAATCGGATCGCCGCAGTACTCCCTGCGGCCACAGTCCTTACACTTAAAGCCAGCCCAGACGGAATCGAACTGATTGATGGCGGCTTCCACAAGCTCCGGTTCATCGGTAAGGATCCCCGCCTCGAAGTTACGCGTCCGGGTGCTCTTCATGCCGATACCCGCGCCGGTCAGATTGGCACTCCCGATATAAGCCATCTCGCAGTCGAACACGAGGATCTTGAAGTGGACCCTAGGACAGAGGGCGCGCTCCAGCCCGGTGAACAGCACAGGATACTGGTCGAAATCCTCCCGGAAGTTAGGGCCCGGTTCCTTGGCATGGATCAGGCGCACCTCCTTTCCCTTTTTGATGAGGTCTGCAAGGATTTCCAGGAAGGGCCGGTCCTCCACATAGAGGTCCTTGATATCGGCTGTTCCGATCCAGAGGGAACGCTTGACCTTGGGCACCCTCTCGAGAACCTCCTTGAAGTGGGCTTCGTTTGCAATGAACTCCGTCATACCCTATTTCCTCCGAAGCCAGGACACGCCTTTATTGGGAGAGAAGTACAGGTGGCCGTCCTCTGACATGCCCAGAAGCTCCCGACCGTTATCCTGGAGCGTAGAAAAGGTCTTGGCCACAAGGGAGCTGCTCTTGCAAAGCCACGACACGCCCTCATTCGGGGAGAAGTAGACGCCCTTATCCGTACAGGCATAGAGGGCCCCGTCGTAGACAACGAGGTCTTTAAAGGTCCCCGGATTTGTACTCGAGCTGCGGGTCATCCAACTGACACCGTTATTGGGTGAAAATTCAATGTGGTTATTGGTGGGGTTAATCCTTATGAGCTTTCCCCCGGAAGAAATCATCTTTGGCATAGGCTGGCGGTACGTTCTACAAAATTAATAATTATTAGGCTGCTACGCAAAAACGTTAGCCCGCAAAGATATGTCGCTCCAGTGCCAATATCTGGCACCTGAGTTTTGTTCCTCTCAGAAAAAGAACCCTATGTTCGCATTCATTTTGTCCTCCATTTTTCTTGAAGGAATTTGATTCCGTTTTTGTACCTTTGTAAGGACCGGTCCCGCCGCCAGCTGCGGCGGGCTTTTCGACACCTTTTCCGATAACCCTCACTGCCCAACGGGCCTAAACCGCAACGTGTATGACTAAAGACCTGCTCAATACCAATATCACCCCTGACGACTGGGGCAAGGAGAACGCCATCATCAAAGTGGTGGGAGTGGGTGGCGGCGGCTGCAATGCCGTCAACTACATGTACAACCAGGGTATCGAGGGATGCAGCTTCGTTGTCTGCAACACGAACGCGAGTTCCCTGGCTCAGTACGACGTCCCGGTGAAGATCCAGCTGGGTGAGACGGGCCTCGGCGCGGGGACCGACCCGGTCGTGGGGCGCAATGCGGCCCTCGAATCCCAGTACGCCATCTCCGAACACCTTCTCGACTGCGGAACGAAGATGCTCTTCATCACCGCCGGGATGGGCGGCGGCACGGGGACCGGCGCGGCTCCCGTCATCGCCAAGATGTCGAAAGACCGCGGTATCCTCACCATCGCCGTCGTGACCATCCCCTTCCATAATGAGGGGGACAGCGCCATCAAGAAGGCTTTCGAGGGGATCCATGAGCTGGAAAAGACGACGGACGCCATCCTCATCATTGATAACCAGAAGCTCTATAAGTACTACGGTGACACCCTCACCTTCGAGGCCTTCCCGAAGGCCGATGAGGTGCTCGCCACCGCCGTTCGGGGTATCATCGAGGTGATCAGCTTCCCGGGGTATATCGACGTGGATTTCCAGGACGTGAGTAATATCCTCCGCGACTCAGGCATGGCGCTGATGGGTAGCGGCGAGGGCACGGGTCCCGACCGCCTGGAGCAGGCCGTCAAGGCCACCTTCGAGAGCCCCCTCCTGAGCGACTACGACCTCGCCACCGCGAAGAACGTCCTTATCAATATCACCTCGGGCAAGAACAAACAGGGCCTGATGATGAGTGAGCTGGAGAAGTTGGACGAGATGATTGCCCACTATACGGGCAGCGCCAATCACTTCAAGAAAGGCATAGTCTGGGACGATGACCCCGCCTTCGGCGACAAGGTCCGCATCACCGCCATCGTGACGGGCTTCAAGGTCGATCTGAGAGGGAATGACCGGAGGGACCTTGACAACCTCGTGATCATCGACGATGACTTCGAGTGGGAGCCCGAGACCCAGAAGGAAGGTATCCCGCTCCCCGCTCCCGCCGATATTGTCCACCTAGGGCCCAACTCCACCAGTAGCAGGATGCGCCACGATTCCCTCTTTGAGACCAAGCCCTATCTCTGCGTGAATCCCGGCGAGAAGAGAGCCAGCCTGGAGAACATCCCGGCCATCCGAAGAAGGCAGTAGCCTCTTCCTGCCAGGTTAGTTGCAAATAATTTACGCTGCGCAAAAAGAATGCGTCGACGGGGAGTAACTTCGTCCCCGCTTTACTCCGATGCGCGGCTGCATCCTCCCCTCCCTTTCTGCCACTTTTTTGCAGAAAAATCCCCAACTGCCAGATTTTGGCAGAAAGAATCCTGACCTTTGCATTGTAAATCCAAAAGCGTATGAGAAATACTATTATTGGACACATGAGCAGCATCAACGATAAGATGCAGAACCCGGGCGGAACCGGACTGTCGCTCTCCCCTGCTAATATCAGGAAGGCCGGCACCGATATTCGCGCCCTCGGGAAGGCGCTTGGGATGGACACCATGCAGGTGCTCATCCTGACGGCCATCATCCATAACTCGAGCCGCTACCACATCAACGGGGAGGCCGTGGCCGATTATCTCGGTATGGGCTACATTAAGTTCCTCACCTACTCGAAGGAGATGGATGAGCTCCGTGCCCGCGGCTATATCCGCTTGGACAAGGACGGCGACATTATCATCCCCCGCGAGGTGCTTAACACCCTCAAGGAGAACTCCCCCGTGGAGCCCGAGCCCATCAGCGGCCTGACCACCGCGCAGATTCTCTCGCGTATCCGCAGGAAGCTCTCCATCCGTGAGGACGACGAGATGACTACCCAGGAGCTCCTGAATGAGATTGACACCCTCATGCGGGAGAACCCCGACACGAGCATCGGCCGGGTCTACCGCGAACGTATCCAGAAGGATATCTACAAGAACGAGCGCATCGTCTTCGCGGTGCTCCTGTACCGCTATTACTACCTAGAAGACGATATCATCGGATGGCACAATCTCGATGACTACTTCGAGGATTTTGAGTTCGACGACCTGAAAGGCGATTACATGGCAGAGCAGATGGACCTGCAGCGCCATGGTATCATTGAGCACACCGGCGTGGACGGTATCCTCTCGAAGGACTACTTCAAGATTAAGGATGAAATCAAGGAGGAAGCCCTCGCCGATGTGGGCGGCCTGAAGGTCAAGGCCCCGAAGGTCAGCGCGTCCCGCCGGATTGAAGCCGGGGCTATCACCGAGAAGGAGCTCTTCTATAATCCGGTTGAAGAGCGTCAGGTTTCCCAGCTCCGGGAGTTGATGAGCGAGCAGCGCTTCGCCGATATCCGTTCCAAGATGCAGGAACAGAAACTCCGTACGGGCTTCACCTGCCTCTTCTACGGCTCTCCGGGAACGGGTAAGACTGAGACGGCCTACCAGATTGCCCGCGAAAGCGGTCGCGACCTCTTTGTCATCGATGTGTCGCAGATTAAGAGCTGCTGGGTCGGCGAGAGCGAGAAGAACATCAAGCAGGTCTTCAACAAGTACCGCGAGTGCGTCGCGGGCGGCGGCACCATCCCCATCCTCCTTTTCAACGAGGCCGATGCCATCTTCGGTATCCGCAGCGAGGGAGCAGGGAGCGCTGTCGACAAGATGGAGAACTCCATCCAGAACATCATCCTCCAGGAGATGGAGGACCTCGATGGTATCCTCATCGCGACGACCAACCTCACGACCAATCTCGACAAGGCCTTCGAGCGGCGTTTCCTCTATAAGGTCCGCTTCGACAAGCCCTCCACTGAGGCGCGTTCCCACATCTGGAGAACGATGCTCCCCGAGCTCTCCGAGCAGGAGGCTGCCCTTCTCGCGGCCGAGTTTGACTTCTCAGGCGGCCAGATTGAGAATATCTCCCGGAAGAAGACCGTAAAGGCCCTCATCTCTGGACAGCAGCCCACCTTCGACGAGATTCGGGAATACTGCCAGGAAGAGAACATCGAGGACACCCGCGAAAGACGGAAAATCGGTTTCTGATTCCAAAAAGAAAACTGCCACTTTTTGGCAGAAATTATTACTATCTTTGTAGAACACAAAACGATATAACCTATGGGATTCATTGAACTCATCCGTAGCACCTGGAGGGAGACCCTCGATGTAAAGGAAGCTGACGATCTTCCTTATGTCCTCCTAACCGAGGTTATCAACCAGTCCGTCCTTCGCGGTGCAACCAATATCACCGTTATCTATGATGGACAGTGTATCTTCATTTCGGATAATGCCGAGCCATTTGAAGAAAAACTGGAAACTCTCCTGCACCCCAGCGTTGGGATGATGAACGACAGGACCGCCCATATCCGCCGCCTCTCAGACCGCCAGTGGTGTCACCGACCCTTTGCCTTCATCAATGCCCTGTGCAAGAATTTCAAGCTCGCATCCAGTGACGGAGACACCCTGAAAAGCGTCATCTGCGAAGATGGGGAAGTCACTTCCTCGTCCACCACGAAGGTAGGGGTGAAGCGCGGGAATGTCGTCACCATGGAGCCCATGCTGTTCATGGATAACGTCAGCGCTGATTTCATGGGGGACCTCCTGGATTACATCGGTTACAATTTCCCCAAGGTGACTATCCTATTTAAGTCCAATATCGAAGAGGCTGAAGAATACGAAGACGAAGACGGCAATATGACCAAATAAACACATGGCAAAGAACTACTTCGACCGGTATATCTGGCTGATTGACGTCATCAACCGGCACGGGCACATAACCAAGAAGGAGATCGATGAGCTGTGGTACAGCTCATCCCTTAACGAGAAGCGGGACCGGGAGCTCCCGGAGCGGACCTTCCACAACCACCGGGAGGCCATCCTCGACACCTTTGGTATTGAGATCAAGTGCGACCGCTCACTGGGGTATTACCTTGCCAACAGCGAGGACCTCGAGGGGGATGATCTACGTAAGTGGCTCCTGGAGTCCCTTTCCCTGAATAACCTCCTACGCGAGAGCAAGGACATGAGGGGGGCCATCCTCTTTGAGACCATCCCTTCGTCCCAGAGGTGGCTCTCCCCCATCGTGAACGCCATCAAGGACAAGAGGGCCATCGATATGACTTACCAGAGCTTCTTCAGCGATGAGCCTCATTCTTTCACGGCCCATCCCTGGTGCCTGAAACTCTTCCGGCAGCGGTGGTACATGCTGGCCCGGAGCGAAGAGTACGACCACCCGCGGACCTACGCCCTCGACCGCATCCTTGCCCTGTCAGAATCGAAGAAGGCCCTGGAGGTCCCGAAGGGGTTCAACGGGCAGGAGTACTTCGGCGATTACTTCGGGATCTTCACCCAGAAGGACGGGGTGCCGGTGACGGTGCGCCTGCGGGTAGCTGCGGAGCAGGTCAAGTTCATGGAGTCTCTTCCCCTTCACCACACCCAGCACGCCGTCGAGGAGACCCCGGAATACACCGATTTCGAGTACTTCCTTGTCCCCACCTACGACTTCGGCCAGGAGATTCTTTCCCGCGGTCCCGAGGTCACGGTCCTGGAGCCGGAGTGGTTCCGTGAAGATATCAAGGATGATATCGTGGCCATGCTGAAAAACTATGAGTAAGCTCCGCAACTACAACTGCATAGACTTCGAGACGGCGAATGAGCAAAGAACCAGCGTGTGCTCTGTCGGTGTTGTCATCGTCCGCGACGACATCATCGTGGACTCCTTCTATTCGCTCATCCACCCGGAGCCCGAGTACTACCAGTGGTTCTGCCAGCAGGTTCACGGCCTGGGGCCCGAGGACACGGAGGACGCGCCCGTCTTCCCGAAGGTCTGGGCGAAGATTGAACCACTGCTGGAAGGATACCCGATGGTGGCCCATAACAGTGTCTTTGACGAGGGCTGCCTGAAAGCGGTCTTTCGGGTTTACAGGATGGACTATCCCGACTATATTTTTCATGACACCCTGACCGCCTCCCGACTTCACTTCGGGAGAGCCCTTCCCAACCATCAGCTCCAGACGGTCGCCTCCGCCTGCGGGTACGATCTTACCCGCCATCATCATGCGCTGGCCGATGCAGAGGCCTGCGCGTGGATAGCAAGGGAGCTGCTTTAGGCCTCCGCGCTCCCATAAGAGAAGTCCACCTCCTGCACAGCATCCGCCTTGAAGGACCGCCACGCGTCCTTCTCCAGATCGAAGTATGACACGGCGCCGGAGAACGGCCGGTTGCTCCTTTCCTCGCCCTCCGGGACACCGTTGTGACGCTCGATGAGGGTCATGTTGAGCGTTCCATAGGCGCTCCTGAGAGAGCCGTCGGACTTACGGAACCAGAAGTGGGTAACGCCCTCGTGCAAGAGGTCGAATAGGTCATTGAAGCGGAATATCTGGCTCATGGCCAGATCCCCGTCCGTTGTCCTGGAGCGTATCCAGTTGGACACCTCTGATTTGAATTCATCCACGTTCATAGTTCTCCGTTTTCAATCTTCCTTATGTCGGCCTCCCAATAAAAAACCGAGGCCCCCTGGTGATATGCTTTCAGGTATCCGCTCTTGTCCCAGCGCCAGAGGGTACTCGTGTCTTTCCCCAGCCGCCTAGCGGCAGCCTTCCTGGAGATCTTCTCCCCTTTCAGCTCCCTTTCTCGTTCCGCCTCAACCTGAGCGGCGATTCTCCTGAAGGCTTCCTCGAGGTCTGATGCCGTCAGGATATAGATGGTTTCAGGTTTTCCTAGAGTTTCCATTCTTTGGGTATTATTACTTACACAGCCTGCTTCACGGCGTTTTTCAGGATCGCTTTCTTGATCATCTTCCCGAGGTCGATGGCAAGGCGGCTCATGTCCGTCAGCATCACATGGTGCGTATACAGCATGGAGGGGTCGTAGC
>JAEEGH010017761.1_pt1 | contig 15115 bp, 12 predicted proteins | sample 9134181 | NCBI WGS metagenome assembly JAEEGH01 (sample SAMN16246544, study PRJNA631951) | gut metagenome | biome: gut microbiome; feature: rumen; material: DP-attached | host: Bos | place: Iran: Karaj | collected 2018-10 | reverse complement strand
CAATGGGGAAGCGGAGGGCGTGGTTTTGGGGGGGTTTGGGCAAAATATTTGACAAAACGGGGGGGGGGTGGAGTTTGGGTAGGGTAAAGTGGGGGTTTACCCTAGGCAAACCTGAGGTTTGCCCTACTTAAAAGGCGGGTTTGAACGTGGGGGAATGGGGGATTTTTGGGGGCTTTTGGAGGGGTGATTTAGGGGCGATTTTTGTAAGGGTCACGGTTACAGGGAGTTGCGGATGGGGTGAAACTTGCGTATTTGACGGGCGGTTGGGCGTTGGTGACCGCCACGCGATTCTCACGAGGCGGTTTGTCAAGATAATTCCGTATTTTGTGGTTCAGAGGGTAGGCTGCTTGTCACTAAGAAAAGCATCGATATGTTTGGTATTTTGCGCACTTATTAGTAACTTTGCACCCAATATGAAGGAAGTGAGAGTGAAAGACGCGGCTCTGCAGCAGGCAGCCGCTGAGGGAATGGATGCCTTTGTGCAGGTGTTTATCGACGGTATTCGTGCGGCCATCGGCGGGGAGCTGACGGCTGAGTCGATGGTCGAATTGAACGCCGACCAGGTGACCTTGCTGGCATGGGACACCCTGCACGAGGAGGTGATGGACGGCGGTTTTGTGCAGTTGATACACAATGGCTACGGGCCGTTCATCTTCAAAAATCCCTTTGCCAAAGCCGTGAAGCTGTGGGGACTGCGCGACCTGTCGAAACTCATCTACGACGCCCACTCGCTGTGGCTGAAGCATCGTGAGCAGATAGAGCGTGAACTGACCGAGGAGGAGTTTATGGCGCTGTTCGAGCAGATGCCCGAGTTCGACGACCTCGACGATGCCTTCATCGAGAACGAAGAGGAGTGGACATCGATGGTGGCCCACTACGTGGATGAGCATATTGAGAATTTTGCAACGATTGAGCAATGAACAAACAAGAAGAGGAAATCAGGAAAAAGAGTCCTGTCAATATACGTAACAAGAAGGCTCAGTTCGAGTACTTCTTCATCGAGACCCTGACGGCGGGCATTGTCCTGACGGGTACCGAAATCAAGTCTATCCGTGCGGGCAAGGCCAGTCTGGTGGACAGCTACTGTCTGATTATCAACGGCGAGATGTGGGTGCGCGGCATGAGTGTGTCGCCTTACTTCTATGGCTCGTACAACAACCACGAGCAGAAGCGCGACCGCAAACTGCTGCTGACGAAGCGCGAGATACGCAAGCTGCAGAGCGCCACGAAGCAGACGGGCTACACCATTGTGCCCCTGCTGGTGTTCCTCGACGAGCACGGTCGTGCCAAGATGGACATCGCGCTGTGCAAGGGTAAGAAGTCGTTCGACAAGCGCCAGACGTTGAAGGAAAAGGAGGACCGCCGCGAGATGGACCGGGCGTTCAAGAGATATTGAACGATGAACGTTGAACATTGAACGTTATTTGAGGATGAAGAAGAACCTGCATGATATTATCAAGGAGCGAATATTGATACTGGACGGTGCTATGGGCACGATGATTCAGACCTACGGGCTGACGGAAGAAGACTTCCGCGGCAAAACGTTCCGCTCGGCCGAAGGACGCTTGCAAGGCAAGAACGTTCAACGTTCAACGTTCAACGTCCAAATGAAGGGCAACAACGATATGCTCTGTCTGACGCGGCCCGACGTTGTTACCGACATTCACCGCCGCTACCTGCGGGCAGGTGCCGACATCATCGAGACCAATACGTTCAGCGCGCAGCGCATCTCGCAGGCCGACTACCATCTGCAGAACTATGCTCGAGAAATGGCCTTGCAGGGCGCACGCCTGGCCCGCCAGTGTGCCGACGAGTTCAGCTCGCCGGAAAGGCCCCGCTTCGTAGCCGGCTCCGTAGGCCCGACGAACAAGACGTGCTCCATGTCGCCCGACGTGAGCAATCCCGCCCGCCGCGACCTGACCTACAGTCAGCTGTTCGAGGCCTACTTGGAGCAGATGGACGCACTCATAGAGGGTGGGGTAGACGCCCTGCTCATAGAGACCATCTTCGACTCGCTGAACTCGAAGTGCGCCATTGATGCCGCGATGACCGCCATGCAGCAACGGGGCGTCACGCTGCCTATCATGCTGAGCGTAACCGTCAGCGACTTGGCAGGGCGCACGCTCTCAGGGCAGACGCTGGAAGCCTACCTGGCCAGCGTATCTACCTATCCTATATTCTCTATCGGATTGAACTGCTCGTTTGGTGCCCGCCAGATGAAACCCTTCCTGAAGGAGCTGGCGCAACGTGCACCTTATTATATATCATGCTACCCCAATGCCGGACTGCCCAACTCCTTAGGTCTCTACGACGAGACGGCCGAGTCGATGGCTCCGCAGATGGGGGAGCTTGTCGACGAAGGTCTCGTCAACATCATCGGTGGCTGTTGTGGCACGACCGATGAATTCATAGCCCGCTACGTTCCCCTGATTGAGGGCAAACAACCCCACCAGCCTGCCCAGAAGCCGCAGTCGATGTGGCTGTCGGGACTGGAGCTGCTAAACATTGAACGTTCAACGTTCAACGTTCAACGTTCAACGTTCATCAACGTCGGCGAACGTTGCAACGTGGCCGGCTCACGCAAGTTCCTCAGACTCATCAAGGAGAAGAACTACGACGAGGCCGTTACCATCGCCCGCAAGCAAGTGCAGGATGGCGCGATGGTCATTGACATCAATATGGACGACGGCCTGCTCGACGCCCGTGAGGAGATGGTGACCTTCCTCAACATGATAGCCTCCGAGCCCGACATTGCCCGTGTGCCCGTGATGATCGACTCGTCGAAGTGGGACGTCATCGTGGCCGGACTGCAATGCGTACAGGGCAAGAGCATCGTCAACAGCATCTCGCTGAAGGAGGGTGAAGAGGTCTTCATCAGCCACGCCCGCGACTGCATGCGTTATGGCGCTGCCGTCGTGGTGATGTGCTTCGACGAACAAGGCCAGGCCACCTCCTACGAGCGACGGATAGAGATAGCGCAGCGTGCATATCGCATTCTGACAGAGCAGGTTGGCATGAATCCCTTCGATATTATCTTCGACCCTAATATCTTAGCGATAGCCACAGGTATGGAGGAGCACGACGCCTACGCTGTAGACTTTATTCGGGCTACGGGCTGGATTCGTCAGCACCTGCCGGGAGCGCACGTCAGCGGCGGTGTCAGCAACCTGTCGTTCTCGTTCCGAGGCAACAACTACATCCGCGAGGCCATGCACGCCGTGTTCCTCTATCACGCCATCCAGCAGGGCATGGACTTCGGCATCGTCAATCCCGCCACGAAAGTAACCTACAATGATATTCCTGAGGACCAGCTGGAGATTATCGAGGACGTGGTGCTGAACAGAAAGAAGGGGGCGGCGGAAAGGTTGATAGAACTATCCCAAAAAGCCTCCCCAAGCCCCTCCGAAGGAGGGGGTGTTGGGATACATGATTCTGCCTCTTCATCTATACAAACATCCCCTCCTTCGGAGGGGCTTGGGGAGGCTCCCAGTGTAGATCTACGTCTCTCCGACGCCCTCGTCCGTGGCATTGGCGACAACTTGGAAGCTGACCTCAAGGAAGCCTTGGAGCAATATCCGCGTGCCGTCGACATCATCGAAGGACCGCTGATGGCAGGTATGAATCGCGTTGGCAAGCTGTTCGGCGAAGGAAAGATGTTTCTGCCGCAGGTCGTGAAGACTGCCCGCACCATGAAGCAGGCCGTCAACATCCTGCAACCCTACATCGAAGCCGGCAAGTCGGGAGAATCGGGGAAAGCCGGGAAGGTGCTCCTGGCCACGGTCAAGGGCGACGTCCATGACATCGGCAAGAACATTGTTTCGGTAGTCATGGCCTGCAACGGCTACGAAGTCATTGACATGGGCGTGATGGTGCCTGCCGAGCAAATAGTCCGCAAGGCTGTCGAGGAGCAGGTCGATATGATTGGCCTCTCGGGACTTATCACGCCGAGCCTCGAGGAGATGGTCAACGTGGCTATGGAACTGAAGCGGGCGGGGCTGAACATCCCTATTATGATAGGTGGTGCGACGACCAGCGAACTGCATGTGGCGCTGAAGATTGCCCCCGTCTATGGCGGTCCGGTGGTCTGGATGAAGGATGCCTCGCAGAATGCCTTGGTGGCTGCCCGCCTGATGAACGACGAGCCAGCAGTAGAGCACGAGCTTAGCGAGAAGTACGAACAACTGCGTCAGGACTACCAGCAGGAGCAGGGGAAACCCGTTTCGTTGGAAGAGGCGCGTAAGAATAAACCCAAACTATTTGACTGATGATCAAGAACTTGATATTCGACTTGGGTGGCGTCATAATCACGCTTGCCCCCGAAGAAGCCCTGCGCCGCTTCAAGAGCCTCGGCCTGGAGAATGCTGAGGAGCAGATGGATATATACACCCAGACGGGCATATTCGGCCAGCTGGAGGAGGGAAAGATATCGGCAGAGACGTTCCGCGAGGAGCTGAGCCGACAAGTGGGCCGTGAGGTGACTTACGACGAGTGCCGTCATGCCTGGCTCGGCTATGTCAAGGAGGTGCCACAACGCAACCTCGATGTGCTGCAGCGTTTGCGCAGTGAGGGCTATCGGCTCATCCTGCTCTCGAACACCAACCCCTTCATGATGTCGTGGGTGCGTTCGCCGGAATTCGACGGCCACGGCCATAGCATCGACTACTACATGGATGCCTGCTACCTGAGCTACCAGTTAGGCGTGATGAAGCCCTCTACCCAGTTCTTCCACGAAGTGCTGATGGCGGAGAAGATCATGGCGTCGGAATCGCTCTTCCTCGACGATGGAGCACGCAACGTGGCAACGGCCAGCCAGATGGGCATGCGCACCTATTGTCCCGAGAACGGGGCTGATTGGACCAGTAAAATATATGAATACCTGAAATAGCAATGAAGAAACTACTTGTATTACTTTTGATGGCGTTACCCATCGCCATGTCAGCCCAGCCGAAGCGCGAAATGCGCGGTGCCTGGATTCAGTGTGTTAACGGACAGTTCCAGGGAATGGGGACGCAGAAGATGCAGCAGACGCTCAGTTACCAGCTGGACGAGTTGCAGAAGGACGGTGTGAACACCATCATCTTCCAGGTGCGTCCTGAGTGTGACGCCCTCTACGAGAGTGGCATCGAGCCGTGGAGCCGCTTCCTGACCGGACGGCAGGGTCAGGCTCCGTCGCCTTACTGGGATCCCCTGCGCTGGATGATTGACCAGTGCCACCGTCGCGGTATGGAGCTGCATGCATGGATTAACCCCTACCGTGCCCGTACCAAGAGCACTACCTTGCTGGCTTCCAACCACATAGCCAAGCGCAAGCCGCAGAACTGCTTCGAGTATGACGGACTGACCATCCTGAATCCCGGCATCCCCGAGAACCGCGACTACATTTGCGAGGTGGCCCGCGACATCGTCATCCGCTACGATGTGGACGGCATCCACATGGACGACTATTTCTATCCCTATCCCGCAGCAGGACAGACTATACCCGACGATGCGCAGTACAGGCAGTATAGCAATGGCATTCGTGACCGTGGCGATTGGCGTCGCTACAACGTGAACCTCTTCATTGAGCAGTTCTATAAGACCGTCCACGAGGCCAAGCCCTGGGTGAAGGTGGGCATATCGCCCTTTGGCATCTACCGCAACAAGCGCTCGAGCAATATCGGCAGCAATACCAACGGCCTGCAGAACTACGACGACCTCTATGCCGACGTGCTGTTGTGGGTGAACAACGGATGGCTGGACTACTGCGTGCCGCAGATATATTGGGAGATAGGCAACAAGGCTGCCGACTACGACACGCTCATCCACTGGTGGAACCAGTATGCCGGCAAGCGTCCGCTCATCATCGGTGAGGACGTAGAGCGCACGGTGAAGGCTACCGACCCGAAGAATCCCTCGCAGCATCAGCAGCAGGCCAAGCACCAGCTGCACCGCCAGATGGAGAATGTCAAGGGCTCGGTGCTGTGGTATGCCAAGGCTGCCGTCGACAATGTGGGCAACTACGGCACGATGCTTCGTAACTACTATTGGCGTACACCCGCCCTGCAGCCCGATATGAGCTTCATCGACAAGAAGGCACCCGGCAAGGTGCGCAAGCTGAAGCCCGTATGGACCAGCGACGGCTACATGCTGTTCTGGACGGCTCCCAAGGGCAAGAACTGGCGGGACGAGGCTACCCAGTATGTTGTTTATCGCTTCGCCAAGGGTGAGAAGGTAAACACTAATGATGCATCAAAGATGGTGGCCGTCACGCCGGAGACCTTTTGTAAGCTGCCCTACGAGGACGGCAAACAGAAATATGTCTACGTCGTAACGGCCATCAACCGTTTGCAGAATGAATCGAAAGTCCGGAAAAAGACGGTCCGGCTTTGATTAATCCACTTTACTTGCTGCCTTGGCTGCCTTTTCGGCAGCCTTCTGGGCGGCCTTCTGAGCTTTAAGCGACTTCTCCTGCAACTTCAGGTTGCTGGGGTCTTCGCTGGCCTTCTGCATAGCCTTCTGGGCCTTCTTCTCAGCATCTTCAGCTTTCTTCTGGGCCTTCTTGGCGTTGTCGGCCAGCTTCTTGCGCTTCTTAATCTCCTGTTCTTTCTTCTTGGCTTCCTTCTCTCTCTTCTTCTGAGCCTTTTCGGCAGCCTTGGCTTCCTTTTCGGCCTTCTTCTGAGCCTTGGCCTGAGCCTTCATTGCAGCCTGCTGTTCAGGCGTCAGAACTTCCTGTGCTTGTACGGTTTGCGCTCCCATCAGCATCGTGAAGGCGAGTGCCATTGTCATAATGATTCTTTTCATAATCTTTCTTGTTTAAGAGTTTAATCTGCTGCAAATGTACGAAAAAATATTCAGTCTACGCATATTTGCAACGGTTTATCATAACATTTTACCTTTTTTATATTTTGTCCAAGTCAACAGACAGACCTATGGTGAAGGATGTGCCAGTGGTGAGCGGAGAGCTATAGTAATAGGACTTGGGCTTGTAGTTGAAGAGGTTGTCAATGGCGGTGTTGAGGGTGAAGCCACGCCAGATGTGCTGCTGCAACATCAGTCGCCAGATGGTGTAGCCCTGGTCCACATCGGTGCGGCCCGACTGTGGCTTGCCTTGTCTGCGCCCCGAGAGCGCCGCGTCGATGGCGTAGTGGCGCGTGAAGCGGTGGTCGTAGCCGATGCGCCATGTCAAGGAGTGCGACCTGGGCTGGTTGAACTGCGAGAAATAGACGTTGCCGGTCTCGTGCAGCCACGAGTAGTTCAGCTTCAGCGACGCGCCGCAATCCCAGATGTGGCCCATGCTGAAGTCAACGCCCCAGACCGTTATGCCGTCTTCGTTCCAGTAGAGCGCACTCTCCATGTCCTCATAGAGTCCGCCGTCGATGGTGGTGATGCGCTTGTCGAAGATGTTGCAGTAGCCCATCAGCGTGAAGTTGTAGCGTCCGTCGAGGAATTTACTGTTGCTGATGCGGTTCGTCCGCTCGACGGCGATGTTGAAGTTGTGGCTCTTCTCAGGCTCCAAGTCAGGGTTTCCGAGAAGCATATATCCCATATTGCCCATGTCGAAGTGCATATACATCTCCTTCAGCGTGGGTGCGCGGAAGCCGCTGGCATAGTTGGCGCGAAATGTCATCCAAGGCTGTTTGTACACAATGGCGAGACGCTCGGTGAACGCCTTATTTTCAGACGCTGAGAAATAGTCGTAGCGGACGCTGCCCACCACGTTCAGCTGCTCCGTGATGTTCCAGTCGAACTGGGCGTAGCCGTCGATGTTGTTCTGTGAATGGTTGGTGCCCGTGATGAACTGATAGGTCGAGAGATAGTCGTTCATGAAGTCGGCTCCCACGATGAGGTTGTTCGCGCCGAACGAATGGCTGTACAGTGCATGGGCCACGTGCTGGCGGTTGCTGTAGTCATGGTCGTGGGTGCGTGTGCCGTCGGGCGTGAAGTTGGCCTTGTCGTACTGGTCGAAGGCATACGACAGTTCCAGATGGCGGTCACGGTCCCAGGCGTACCTGCCCTTCAATCCACCACTGTAGCCGTTGAAGTGGTAGTCGTAGGTGTCGCGCTCGCTGGTGCGGAAGAAGTAGCCGCCTCGCCCTGTCAGCGTCAGCTGGTCGGTGGCGCGCCACGTCAGCCGCTCTTTCACGTTGTAGGTCTTCTGTCCGTAAAGGCGGCTCAGGTTAGAGTCGTCCTGCAGCACGGACTCGTCGTAGGGCAAGCCCTGCGCCTTCTTCATCAGTTCGTAGGCCACCTCCTCCGACGAATGGGCCTTGGGCAGATTGACGGGGTCGATGCTGGTGTGTTGGAAACTGGTCTGCGAGTTCCACTTCGTCGTGTTTAACGAGAAGCTGGCACCGTGTCGCCATTCGTGGCCGAAGGAGTTGTAGCGTGAGTTCACGTTGGCCGTCCAAGGCTCCAGGTTCTCCCGGCTGATGATGTTGACCACACCGCCGACGGCATTGGAGCCGTAGAGGGCCGACGACGCCCCCTTCACAATCTCTATGCGCCCGACATTGTCGAGGGTCATCCGGTTGTAGTCGACGTTGTCCATCGTCTCGCCGGCCATGCGCTCGCCGTCAACCAAGAAGAGGACGGCATTGCCGCCAAAGCCGTTCATGCGGAGCGACGTCTCCTGGCTCATGGCAAAGCCGAACTCCAGCCCGGGAATCTCCAGCGTCAGCATGTCCTGGATGTTGGTGGCATCGGCTATCTTGATGTCGTGCAGCGTAATCAGCCGCGTGACGACCGGGGCATCCTTCAGCGCCTTGGGCGAGTGTGAGGCCGTCACGACGACGGGGTCAAGGTTTACGGAGTCGCGGATGGTGGTCTGTGCTGATATTCCAATAACCGGCATAGTCAATACCATGCCGGCTAAAAAGAAAAGCTTCAGGTTATCCGTCACTGCTTAATTCCTGTCGCCCGTAAAAGTGGTTTCCATCGTCATCGGCATGTTGCCGTACTTCAACGAGAACGTCACGGCCACGGCCTTGCCCTTAGGCACATCCTCGAAGAAAACGGCCAGGTCGCTGATGGTGTATGCCTTCTCATCGCCAGCGGCATTTCTCACCTTTCCTGCATACGAGTCAATCCTTCCAACGATGCTGTTGCCTACCTTCGAAAGGGGGATGTTCTTCACCGGGAGTGCCGGGATGACCATCATACCAGCCTCTCCCGACGAGGGAATCAGCATATCGACAGCAGTGTCGGTAGCTTTTGAGAACTCGTATGTCGAGGTACCGCTCGATGACTCCTCGCCCATTACCATGATGACCTCCGGACCCGTATAGGTACCCACTGCCTGTGCGGCCAAGGCCACCTCCGGCTCGTCGTCGTCACTACTACATGCACATACACTGAACACGAAGGCCACTGCGACCATCGTCATTGTCATAAAACTTTTGAACTTCATAATTTATTGTTTTAATTGTTGTGTGGTATAATCATACTCTGACCCGAAGGCACTGTGGGGAATGCTGAAGATGGCAATCATCAGCAGCACGGCGAGGGCGACCACCCAGCGGTTGTACTTCCACCGCAGGGTGACAAGCGCGGCCACGAAGAACAGGAACGACAGCAGCGTCTTGTTGTCCGTCAGGTCGGTGCCGTAGGGGAATCCCGTCCACCAGGGGCCGAAGGCCGCGTGCTGCACGAGCGGTCCGAAGATGAACCCGCCGACGAACAGCGTCGCCACCGTCGCTTTCAGCCAGCGGCTGTATGGTTTGTGCGTGACGACCAGCAGCAGCGTATAGACTGCAAAGAGCATGGCGCCAAACATCAGCAGGATATGGGGTATCAGGATATAGGCAGGCACATCGTTGCGGAAACGTATCACGACGGGCTCATCTTTCAGATAGTCCTTGCCAGCGACCGTAATATAATACTGTAACTTGCCGGCGACGGGCTGTACGGGCAACGCGGCCTGCCACTCGCCCTCTTGCCAAGCGAAGTCCACCGTGGTATAGGCGTCCGATGTCGGATAGCGGCGATAATGCAGTTGCGCCTCGGCACTCTGCGGCACACCTTTCAGCCTGACCGTCTCGTCGTGCTGCACACCGCTTCGGGGCAATTGCACCTGATACGCCACACCAGTGAGTTCCACGTTCACCCGTTTGGGATAAGTGGGGCCGGTCATGCGCTGGTAGATGCTCAAGGCCAGTGTGATGACCACGGCCAAAATCCAATATACTGACTTCTTCATCTTACAGGGGGTGTCAAGTGAACTTCAAACACGATGGTCACTTCGCCACGGAGCACCTTCACTGGGATGGTGGTGCCGGGCTGCAGCTCGGCCAGTCGCTCCATATATTCATTGATGTCCTTCAGCGGCTTGCCGTCGATTTCCTGAATCACATCGCCGCTCCTGATGCCAGCATTGTGTGCGGGCTTACCAGCTACCACTATGTCGGCACGAAGACCTGGAACTGTACTGGCCCCCATGACATCGGGCATCAGACCCAGCGTAACCTTAAACTTGGCATGGCTCATCTTCTGACTGCTCGGCACGCTGATATAGTCGGGCTTCGTTGGCTGGGCAGCTATCTGGGTAATCAGTTGCTGCGAGAACTCCAGCGTTTGCTGCATGCCGTCGTAATTTATGGTTGAAGGCACGTCGGCAGGGGTGTGATACTCCATGTGACCACCAGTAGTGAGGAAGAGCACCGGAATGTCCTGTGCCACGAACGATGCATGATCGCTCGGCCCGTAACCATCAGGAATACAAGAAACGTTCAGGCCCGTCTGCTCTGCAGCTTGCTCCACCATTGCCTTGAATCCGCTGCTTGTCCCTGTACCCGATACACTCATGGCATGATCGCGCATACGACCTACCATATCCAGATTCACCATCGCCACAATGTCTTTTACATGCTGAGGCAGGTTAATACGTCGGCCGTCGTCTTGCTTCATCCACTCCAAGAATTGCTTGGAGCCTATAAGACCTTGTTCCTCAGCCCCAAAGAATGCGAAGATGATGCTGCGTGGCGAACGTACCTTCTTAAAGTGCTTAGCCAGTTCGAGTACCACAGCATCGCCACTGGCATTATCGTCAGCACCGGGGTGTACTGCCACAGTATCGGGACGGCGTGAACCAGAGCCTTGGCCACCTAAGCCCAGATGGTCATAATGTGAACCAACGACAATGTATTCGTGCTTCAGCCGTTTGTCTTTTCCAGGAACAACGGCAATGATGTTATGGGTGGTTCGCTCCACATCCTTACCGTATGTAAAGTCGTGGTAGAAGCCTTTTTCCTTCTTTCCTTTAACTATGGGCTTCAGCTTCATGCTGCGCAGCTTGCCGGTAATGTATTTCGAGGCAAGCGTGTCGCCTGCTGTGGCTGGAAATCGGCCTCCAAGTTCCTGCGAAGCCAGATATTCCACAGCCTGCTTCATGTCATCAAGCTGCATTTGCGCATGGGTCTGCGAAACTAAAGCCAGAGCCAGAGATAATACGACAAATTTGTACCTCATATATATCTGTTATGTAATTCCAAAACGACTTCTTGTCGCAATTCGGGTGCAAAGGTACAAATAATATCCCAACCCCACAATACTCATTTATGTGGATTTTTGTGAATGACTATTCGTTGAGTGCTCCACAGTGATGGCAGTTCCCCTTTTCGTAGAGCAGGGCACCGCAGCGGCCGCAACGATAACGGGGGCGGGGATGGCGGAAGTAGCACCACAGGGCAAAGATGAAGTAGAGCGCCAAGAGGGGGTAGCCTATATAATATAAGGTGAAGACGCTGAACACGATGTAGGATACGGCGCAGGTTGCTCCAAGTCCCAAGAGGTAGAGGATGGCATCGCCGAAAGACAACTGGCGCCGCACATCATCGACCGCAGCGATGGCGACGATGAGGATGGCCCACACGGAGACGAGGAACAGTCCGAGACTGATAGGTACGGCGTAGGGGTTGAGGGTAGGGTGGAAGTAGAAGTGACGCCACTTCTCGGGACCGAAGAGCTGGATGCTGCTGTAGAGGGTGGCCGAAGAGGCTACCAGGAGACAGAGCAGGGTGGGGTAGAAGGAGGCGATATCGTTGAAATGCACAATCTTGGCCTGCCGCCGCATCAGCTTCACGTAGATGTAAGCCGCCATAACAATGACGACGAAGGCCAGGAAGATGAGCAGGTGGGCGTCGGAGAAGAAGTCGATGAATTGTGAGATGGTGTCGTCGGGAGATACGGCGTTTAGCAGTTCGCGCTCGTGAATCCAACCGAAAGTCAGCTGGTCGCGTGCCACCTTCACCCAGATGGAGTCGATCGAGTCGGCGGGTACGGTCATGATGTCGGCCACCACCAATGGCTCACCTTTGTAAAGCATGAGGGTGTCGACAGGCATTTCGCTGATGGCTTCGGCGGGTAGCTGCGGAATGATGGGCAGGGAGTCGGCCCTGACGAGGAAGTTGAAGTTCTGGGTGTAGTGATGGGTGGTGTAGAACGAGATGCTGTCCAGCTGCTCTTCGGTCAAGTTCCAGGCATCGGGGGTCTGCTGGCCACGGTTGTAACAGGAACACAGCGACATGGTCACCGTGAGGAATAATAGGTAATAGGTAAATAGTCTTAGGGCTTTCTTCATTACGAGTTATTCATTAGGGCAGAGTCCGCATACACGTTCATCTGGCAATGGTTACAGTCGAATTCGAGACGGAAGCAACGGCCATCGGCTAAGCGCAGGAAGAGCGGCTCGTGCCAGACGGGTCGGCGGCCACCTTTCTTGATGCAGAATCCTAAGGAGTAACGCAGACAGTGGCGGCACTGCATCAGTTTGGCGTTGTCAGTGGGATGCAGTTCATAGGCCGTGGGGTGTTCAATGCCATAGAAGTCGCAAGCGAGACGATTGGCGATGTTGTTGAACTCATGGGGCTTATGGGGCTCTTGGGGTATCTTGGCCTCATGAGCCTCATTGGTCTCGTGGGCCTGGGCGAGTTTGGTCACCAGCATTCGTCTCATTTCTGCCAGCTGGCTGCTGGGGATGAAGTAGTTGAAATCGTCGGGAATATCGACGGTCGTACATTCGTAGGGGGTGTTACCCAGTTTCGTGAGTTGGCGGATGATGTTTTCACGCTGCGGTTTCTCGGCTGTCTGGTGAACGATGGGTAGTTCCACGCTGACGGAGCCAGAGGACAGACGGAAGCCGTCGGATGTGGGGCACAACGAGAGGGTGATGGGAATCTTACGCTCCGCACTGGGTTTGCTGAGCAGTTGCTCCTGCCGTTGGTCGGAGTTACGGTAGAGCCGCAGCCCGGGATGCAGGCCTTTAGGCATGTGCTGCGGATACAGACGGTTGCCCTCAGCGCGGTTTACCCGGAAACCTTCGAGCTGGCGTTCCTGATTCAGGAAGCACAGCCCGTCGCCATTGGCAAAGCTGGCAGTGCTGGCCACATTGAAAGAATCGCGACGTAGCTCCTTCACGGTACCGACAAATTCGCCGATGGCCTTCGGTGTATCAAACGAAGCGATGTCGGGCTGGCGGCCGTGGGCGAAGTAGGTGGTATAGCCTCGGTTAAACGTTTTCTGCAGGTTGGGTGTGAAGGTATAACGGCATTGGCCTTTGGAGGCGCGACAGTATTTGTCGGGGTGGCGGCGGATGAGCTGGTTTAGGCGTTCGCTATAAGCCGCCGTTACATTCTTGACGTAGCTGACGTCTTTCAGCCTCCCCTCAATCTTGAATGACGTGGCTCCGGCCTCGGCCAGTTGTTCGAGGTTGTCAATCTGGTTCATGTCCTTCAACGACAACAGATGACGGTTGTGCTCGATGACGCGCCCGTCGGCATCAATCAGGTCAAAGGGCATGCGGCAGAACTGGGCACACTCCCCACGATTGGCCGAGCGATGGAAACAATACTGGGAGGCGTAGCACAACCCGCTATAGCTGACGCAGAGGGCGCCGTGGACGAAGACTTCCAGTTCGATATCGGGTACTGCTTCATGAATGGTTCGCACTTCGTCGATGGACAGCTCACGGGCCAGGACGACACGTCGGAAACCGATGTCGCGCAGCCAGCGTACTTTCTCGGCTGTGAGGTTGTCGGTCTGGGTGGAGGCGTGGAGAGTGATCTGAGAATTGGGGGTTGAGAATTGGGATTTGTCGATGGACAGCAAAGCCATGTCCTGTACCAGAATGGCATCGGTACCAGCCTGCTGTAGTTCAGCTAACAGCTGGCGGGTGGCCTCTAACTCGTCGTCGTAGAGAATGGTGTTGACCGTCACGTAGACTTTGGCGCCAAAGACGTGGGCATAATCGCAGAGACGGGCAATGTCTGCCACCGGGTTGCCTGCCGACGCCCTGGCTCCGAAACGCTGAGCACCGATATAGACGGCATCGGCCCCATGGTCGATGGCCGCTATGCCACACTCCAAGTTTTTGGCCGGTGCCAGCAGTTCAAGTGATTTCATCAATGTTGTAAGGTGTCTCCTGATAGACGTAATAGTTAATCCAGTTGGCGTAGAACAGGTTGGCATGCGCCCTCCACGAGACGTTGGGGCCTTTGTCGGGGTCGTTGTCGCGATAATAGTTGCGCGGAATATCCACATCGTCACGAATGTCCTTGTCGCGGCGATATTCGTGGTCGAGGGTGTCGGGAGAATACTCCATGTGTCCAGTGATGAAGAACTCACGGCCTCCGCGAGCCATGACGATGCTCACACCGCTGTCGGCCGATTCGGCAATGAGGGTCAGGGCGGGGTTGGCCAGGATGTCCTTACGCCGTATCTCCGAGTGGCGGCTGTGAGGCATCTGGAACTCATCGTCGAAGCCCCTGAAGATGGGCAGTTGTGCGTCGAGTTTCTGTTGCGGGAAGATGCCGAACATCTTCTTGGACAGCGGATATTTGGGGATGCCGTAATGATAGTAGAGTCCGGCTTGGGCAGCCCAACATATATATAAGGTACTCGTGACGTGGGTCTTGGCCCATGCGAAAATGGTGGAAATCTCCTCCCAGTAGCTGACGTCCTCGAAGTCCAATTGCTCGACGGGAGCGCCGGTGATAATCATACCGTCGTACTTCTCGTTGCGCATCAAGTCGAAATCGCGGTAGAACATCATCATGTGTTCTATCGGGGTGTTCTTGGGTGTATGGCTTTTCAGCTTCATGAAGTTGATGTCCAACTGCAGCGGGGTATTTGATAGCAAGCGGAT
>JAEEGH010017746.1_pt1 | contig 15126 bp, 12 predicted proteins | sample 9134181 | NCBI WGS metagenome assembly JAEEGH01 (sample SAMN16246544, study PRJNA631951) | gut metagenome | biome: gut microbiome; feature: rumen; material: DP-attached | host: Bos | place: Iran: Karaj | collected 2018-10 | reverse complement strand
AGGAACTGTCATAGCACCCAGCCACTCGGCACCATACTGGAAACCAAGACCACCGGTAAACATACCATAACCAGAAGAGTTCTGGAACACATCGCTCTTACGGCAACCCACCATATAGAGGTTACGGGCAATCATATTGGCCCATGAGCAGATATCGTGCTCGGAATATACAACTACACAGGGATTACCTGTTGTACCACTGGTAGAGTGGATACGTACAGCATCGTCCAGATTGCCGCCAACCAGTCCGTAGGGATAGTTGTCGCGCAGATCCTGCTTCGTGGTGAAAGGAATCTTACGCAGGTCATCGAGGCTGTTGATAGAGTCAGCCGTAATACCCAGATCGCCTAAGCGCTTCTTGTAGAAAGGCGACTTCAGCGCAATCTCGATGCTCTTCTTCAGTTTCTTTACTTGCAACTGCTGGAGTTGCTCTCTTGGCATTGTCTCGATTTCGGGCTGCCAGTGTTCGCCGTCAGGCTTGATGGTAGCCATGATCTTCTCGTCAGTCATAATATTTAATGTTTAATGTCCCTAATCTTTCGCCAGTTGCATCATCATGACGGCACTCAGTCCGGCCGTTTCCGTACGCAGGCGACTCTTGCCCAGATGTACCGACTGCCAACCGGCCTCAATAGCCATCTTCACCTCGTCGATCGAGAAATCGCCTTCAGGACCAATCAGCACGATGGCATCCTCGCTGTCCGACGGCTTGCGCAGTTCATCGAAGAGATAGGTACGAGGCACCTCCTCATAGCAATGGGCGATGTACTTACGTCCCTCATGAGGCTGATTGATAAACGACTTGAATGATACAATTTCGTTTAGAACAGGCTTCCAAGCCTTATGGCTCTGCTTCACAGCCGATACAACGATCTTCTCAAGACGGGTGGTCTTAATCAGCTTACGTTCTGAGAACTGACAGTTCAGGAACGACACCTCATCCACACCGATCTCCGTAGCCTTCTCAAGCATCCATTCCACACGATCCAACATCTTCGTGGGGGCGATGCCCAGCTGCACCCTACCCTTCCACTGAGGCTCCTGGGGCATCTGCTCCAGAATCTCATAATAGCAGTGGTGAGTGGCTGCAATGGTAACCTGAGCCCTATAGTAGTTGCCCACGCCGTCCATCAGGAACATCTCATCGCCACCCTTCAGCCTAAGCACACGCAGGGCGTGCATGGCCTCGTCCACTGGCAATTCCGTCTGATTAGCGGCATCAGGCACATAGAAATATCTAGCTTCTTTCATGATTTACTTTTTCTTTTCCGGATGGAACACAAGGGCGAACGATACGCCTACCATCAATGCAAACGCAGCAAAGATATACCAGCAAGTGGTCCATTCTCCCTGAAGGTAACCATCCTGCCAGCTGCAGAAGTAATTCACTACCTCTCCGGCAGCCAGCGTACCTACCGTAGCACCTACACCGTTCGTCATCATCATAAACAGTCCCTGAGCCGAAGCCTTAATTGATGGCTCACACTCCTGATCCACGAAGATACCACCCGACACATTGAAGAAGTCGAAGGCCACACCATACACGATGCACGAGAGGATGAAGAAGATAACGCCAGGCATCGTAGGATCACCCACGCCGAAGAAGCCGAAGCGGAACACCCAGGCAAACATCGACATCAGCATCACCACCTTGATTCCGAAACGCTTCAGGAAGAAGGGAATCATCAGGATGCACAGTGCCTCTGAAATCTGCGAGAGACTGGTCAGCAACGTGGCATTATCGGCAGCAAATGAGTCTGCGATGGCAGGATCGGGGCTCGCATTAAAGTGAGTGAGGAATGGTCCGGCAAAGCCGTTGGTCACCTGCAGACACATACCCAGCAGTGCAGAGAAGATGAAGAACAGCGCCATCTGCTTGCGCTTGAACAGCTTGAAGGCGTTCAGTCCCAGACTCTCCACCAGCGAAACCTTCTGCTCCTTCTTCTCCAGCTTACACTGAGGCAGCGTAAAGCAATAGGCAAAGAGCACAAAACTCAGGATTCCTGATACAAAGAACTGCATGTAGGAATATTGGAACTTATGCGGATTATCGCCCAGCGTGAATCCGAACCCAGTCTCATCGACGAAGGCGCAGTTCACGAACCACATGGTCAGAATGAAACCTACAGTACCCAGCACACGGATAGGCGGAAAGTCCTTCACAGTATCCAGTCCATTATTCTTCAGAATGGTAAATGCTACTGTATTGGTCAGTGCGATGGTGGGCATATAGAAAGCCACACTCAGCGTATATAGTGCAATAAACAGCGACTTGTCGGCCAGCTCATTGCCGAATCCAGCCTGCTCGCCCAACCACCAGCAGCTCAGCATTAAGCCACCAGCCAGCAGATGACACAGACCCAACAATCGCTGAGGCTGAATATACTTATCGGCCACGATACCCATCAGGGTGGGCATAAAGATACTAACAATACCCTGAATGGCATAGAACCATGAGATCTGATCACCCAGACCGGCCACTCCAAGGTAGTTTCCCATACAAGTGAGATAGGCACCCCAGACTGCAAACTCCAGGAAGCTCATCAATGCTAAACGGAATTTCATATTCATAATTGTTATCTTGTTATTGGTTTATTCATTTGAAAATTTGGTTTCTCAAGTTGCGGCTTTGCTGCCGTTGGTCCAGGGCGCTCACCCAGTCTTCTAGTCGGACGTCTTAACGAGTCGGCCTTCAGGCTGTCTGGCCTCTGCGCATTCACACTATCGGGCGTAGCCACAACAGGCTTCTCCTCAGGCACTTCGTTGTGGAAACGAATCAGCTGGATGCGATCCAGGAACAGCATACACATGTCGTTCTGCTGGTTTTCCTCCAGTCGGGTGTCCATCGCCACGAATCCTCTGATATCCTTCGCGCGATACTTGCACACAGGTATTCTCATGATGGTCTCGCCATAACCACCCACGATGGTATTCATGCTGTAGGCACTATCGTTTTCGTAGGTCACGGCTACATACAATGTCGTAGTTCTGTTGCGTCCCTGCGAGAGGAAGTGACTGCCGAATGTCATCAGGAAGCTGTCGCCGGCATGATACGAGGTATCAGCCTTCTGGTAGAACTGCATCAGATGATACGGACGCTGAGCCATCAATACGGCTGTGCGCTGTCCTTCCCAGATGTCAGCAGTGTCGCCCGATAGCGAAGTCGATGTATAACGGTTCACCTCGCTTACCGATGCTCCTCTTACCAGTGCCTCTTCAGCCAGTCGCTCCTGTACATTCTTATACATAGATATGAACTTATCGGCACGTGTGTAGTAATACACCAGCGACGAGTCGAACTCCTCCTGCGTCACTCCGTATTTCTCGAGCACAGCCTTGAAGTAGAGGTTGCGATAGTAATCCGTTCCTCCTGTTTCCTTCACGGCCATACCCTGACTCACGTGGTAGTCGTAGAGGATGTCCTCCATATCGTCGGGCTGAATATACTGTTCGGGGACAGATGGTGTACAGGCTGCGACAAATATGAGTCCCAGCACCAGTAACATCAGATGTCTCCCGCCCCGCTTCATGCTTCTGCCTCCTTCTTTTCCGTTTTTCCCTCAGCAAAGGATTCACTGATTTCCTTGCGGAAGAACAACAGCAGCAGTACGACGCTCACGCTGATACTTGCATCGGCAAAGTTAAACACCGGACTGAAGAACACGAAGTGCTCTCCACCCACGAACGGCATCCACATGGGCCACTCGGTTTCTATCAGGGGGAAGTAGAACATGTCTACCACCTTTCCCATCAGGAAGGGTGCATAACCAGTGCCAAAGGGCACGAAATACGATACATAGTAAGGCGACGACTCATTGAAGATGAGGCCGTAGAACATGCAATCCAGCAGATTGCCGATGGCACCAGCCAGGATCATAGCCAGACACACGATATAACCAGTACGCACCCCTTTCTTGACCTGCCCCCATGTGTAGTAGCTCAGATAGCCAATGGCAATGATACGGAACAGCGAGAGCATAATCTTGCTGCCCAGCTGCATGCCAAAGGCCATACCCATGTTTTCGATGAAGGTGATGTAGAACCAGTCGAACACGTGGATACTCTCGTGGAGCGACATCGAGGTCTTGACCCAGATTTTGATGGCCTGGTCTATAAGGAGAATGGCGACAACTATCAGCGTCGCCAGTCTGCCTTTTGTGATGAGCTTTCCCTGAATCACTTCTTCTGCTGCATCTTAGACTCCACACTCAGCGTAGCGTGTGGTACTGCACGAAGACGCTCCTTAGGAATCAGCTTACCAGTGATACGGTCGATGCCGTAGGTTTTGTTCTCGATGCGCACCAGTGCAGCCTTCAGTCCCTGAATGAACTTCTGCTGACGGGCAGCCATACTGATCAGTTCCTCCTTCGACTGGGTGACACTACCCTCCTCCAGAGCTTTGTAGGTAGGTGATGTATCATCAACGTCGTTTGAGTCCTGATTGGTCAGTACTCGCATCATCTGGTCGTAGTCGCGTTTGGCCAAAGCCATTTTCTCGTTAATAATCTGACGGAACTCCTCGAGTTCCTCATCAGTGTAACGTGTTTTCTCTGTCATAAGTCTTGAGAGTTAATGTTATTATTGATTTTATTTGTTTTTAATTCTTTTCCACCTTGATGTTCAGCTTGAAGTCATCGAAGTCAACTTCCTGACCGTCATTCACTTCCAGCTTGATATCGTCAGCCAGAACCTGTGTCTTGATGTAGTCGGCAAAGCTGTCTACAGCCTTCTTCACATCGTCGTTCGGAGCCAGCGTTACGTTGATGCGGTCGGTAATCTCCAGTCCGCTCTCCTTACGGATGTTCTGAATACGGTTGATCAGCTCGCGGGCCATACCCTCGTTCTTCAACTCGTCGGTCAGTTCCACCTCGAGAGCCACAGTCAGGTTACCCTCGTTGGCCACCAGCCATCCGGGAATATCCTCGCTGATGATCTCCACATCCACAGCCTCTACGGTGATGTCCTGACCCTCCACATTGATACCGATGGTACCCTTCTGCTCCAGTTCAGCTATCTGCTCCTGACTCAGGGCATCCATAGCGGCAGCCACACTCTTCATGAGCTTACCGAACTTCTTACCCATCGTACGGAAGTTACACTTCACCTTCTTCACCAGCACGCCGGCACCCTCTACGAAACGGAGTTCCTTCACGTTCACCTCGTTCATAATCAGGTCCTTCACAGCCTCAATGTGCTTCTTCTGTTCAGCGTCTACAGCAGGAATCATGATGGCCTGCAGTGGCTGGCGCACTTTTATATTTACCTTACGGCGCAGAGCCAGTACCATCGAGGTAATCTTCTGTGCCATCTCCATGCGAGCCTCCAGATCCTTGTCTATCTGACTCTCGTCGGCTACGGGGAACTTATCCAGGTGTACTGAGTCAAGCTCACCACCCAGGTCCTTGTACAGCTGGTCGGCATAGAACGGAGCAAACGGAGCCAGCAGCTTGGCTACTGTCATCAGGCAGGTATAGAGTGTCTGATAAGCCGAGAGCTTATCCTCGCTCATCTCCTTACCCCAGAAACGTTTGCGGTTCAGGCGTACGAACCAGTTCGAGAGGTCATCGTTCACGAAGGCATCGATCAGTCTTCCTGCACGTGTTGGATCATATCCGTCCAACTCCTTCTCCACGCCCTTGATCAGCGTGTTGAGGCACGACAGAATCCAGCGGTCAATCTCAGGACGCTTCTCGAATGCCACCTGTGCTGCCGTCGGGTCGAAACCATCCACGTTGGCATACAGTGCAAAGAAGCTATACGTATTATATAAGGTGCCGAAGAACTTACGGCGCACCTCATCCACGCCCTCGGGATCGAACTTCAGGTTGTCCCAAGGCTCTGAATTGGTCATCATATACAGACGTACGGCATCCGAGCCATACTTGCCAATCATATCGAATGGGTTCACCACGTTACCCACGTGCTTCGACATCTTGTTACCCTTGGCATCGAGCACCAGTCCTGAAGAAATCACATTCTTGAAGGCCACAGAGTCGAATATCATCGTAGCGATGGCGTGCAGGGTGAAGAACCAACCACGGGTCTGGTCCACACCCTCGTTGATAAAGTCGCATGGGAAGGCGATACCCTTGTCAATCAGGTCCTTATTCTCGAAAGGATAGTGAATCTGAGCATAAGGCATCGAACCAGAATCGAACCACACGTCAATCAGGTCGCTCTCGCGCTTCATGGGCTTGCCGCTCTCTGATACCAGCACGATGTGGTCTACGTATGGGCGATGCAGGTCGATCTTGTCATAGTTCTCCTTGCTCATGTCGCCAGGCACGAAACCGTTGTCCTTCAGCGGGTTCGAAGCCATGAATCCAGCCTTAACAGCCTTCTCTATCTCGTTGTAGAGTTCCTCTACGCTTCCGATGCAGATTTCCTTACCATCCTCGTCGCGCCAGATGGGCAGCGGTGTGCCCCAGAAACGTGAACGGCTCAGATTCCAGTCGTTCAGGTTCTCCAGCCAGTTGCCGAATCGGCCTGTACCAGTGCTCTCGGGCTGCCAGTTGATGGTCTTGTTCAGCTCGAACATGCGGTCCTTCTTCGCTGTAGAGCGGATGAACCACGAGTCAAGCGGATAGTAGAGCACGGGCTTGTCCGTACGCCAGCAGTGAGGATAGTTGTGTACGTGCTTCTCAATCTTCAGTGCCGTACCCTCCTGCTTCATCTCCATACAGATCACGATGTTCAGGTCCTCAGCCTTGGCTGCAGCCTGCTCGTCGTACTTGCCGTCCTTGTTGAACTCAGGTGCATAGGCGTTCTTCACGTAGTCGCCGGCGTGGTGGCTATAGCCCTCTACGTTTACGCAGTTCTTCACGAAGTTATCGTCCAGCTCGTCCATCACGTAGTACTTACCCTGCAGGTCAACCATCGGACGTGTTTCACCTTTTTTATTAATAAGGAAGAGGCTTGGTATGTGAGCATCCTTGGCCACCTTGGCGTCGTCGGCACCGAATGTAGGTGCGATATGCACGATACCGGCACCATCCTCAGTCGTTACGTAGTCGCCAGGAATCACGCGGAAAGCCTCACTCTCCATCTCTACAAACTGATCCTTGCCGTTCTCACCGGCAAACACTTTCTCAGGATGAGCCTCTGCATACGCCTTCACATAGTCGGCAGCATTCTGGTCCAGTTTAGCCGAGGGCTTCACCCAAGGCATCAGCTGCTGATACTTCAGACCCACCAGCTCCTCACCGGTGTAGCGGCCCACGATGCGATAAGGCACGAACTTCTCACCTTTATTATATTCAGGCATCTCGTCGCCGTCGGTAATGTTGCCCTCGGGAGCGAGGTACGCATTCAGTCGGCTCTCAGCCAGGATGATGGTGATCTTCTCACCGTTATAGGCATTATAGGTTTCCACAGCCACGTAGTCAATCTTCGGACCTACGCAGAGGGCTGTGTTCGAGGGCAGAGTCCATGGGGTTGTGGTCCATGCCACGAAGTAAGGCTCGCCCCATTTGGTCCACTCCTCCTTAGGATTCAGGGCCTTGAACAGCGCCGTCACTGTGGTATCCTTCACGTCGCGATAGCAGCCCGGCTGGTTCAGCTCGTGTGAACTCAGACCTGTACCTGCGGCGGGTGAATACGGCTGAATGGTATAACCCTTATAGAGCAAACCCTTCTTATAGAACTGCTGCAGCAACCACCACAGCGTCTCGATATACTTGTTATCGTAAGTGATATACGGATTGTCCAGATCCACGAAGTAACCCATCTTCTCCGTCAGGTCGCGCCATTCCTGGGTGAACATCATCACGTTCTCGCGACACTTCTTGTTGTAGTCCTCCGTCGAGATGTACTTATCCGAAGCCTTATTGTCGATATCGGCCTTGGTGATACCCAGTTCCTTCTCCACGCCCAGCTCTACGGGCAGTCCGTGTGTATCCCAACCAGCCTTACGCTTCACCTGGAAGCCCTTCATCGTCTTGTATCGGTTGAAGGTATCCTTAATGGTACGAGCCAGCACGTGGTGAATGCCAGGATGTCCGTTGGCCGAGGGAGGACCCTCAAAGAATACAAACTGCGGACAGCCCTCACGCTCTTCCACAGAGCGCCAGAACACATTCTTCTCTCTCCACATCTCCAGGATGTCGTTGTTCGTCTGGGTCAGATTCAACCCACTATGCTCGGCAAATTTCTTAGCCATACTCTTAATTCTATAACTCTTAATTCAAATCCTTATCTTTATTTGGGGTGCAAAGGTACTAAAAATAATCGACTTAACAATAAGGAAATAGTTTTTTTTAATATTTCTGCCCAAAAAGTGCTTTATTTCAAATAATTTATTTATTTTTGCAGCAGATAATTCACTAAATAACTTAAAAACTTAAGCTTATGATTACATTTTCAATGATTCTGCAGCTCATCATCGTTCTTGGAGCGTTGTGGGTAGGCTCGCGTTATGGCAGTCTTGCCTTGGGAGCCATTTCCGGTATCGGTCTTGCCATACTTGTGTTCGGATTCGGACTCAAGCCAGGCACACCTCCTACCGATGTGATTTACATCATCATCGCCGCCGTAACCTGCGCCGGCATTATGCAGGCCTCTGGCGGTATGGACTGGTTGATCCAGATAGCCGAGAAGATGCTGCGTAAGCATCCTGACCACATCACTTTCTTTGCCCCGCTCACCACTTTCTTCCTGACGGTGCTGGTAGGTACAGGTCACGTAGTTTACACCCTCATGCCTATTATCTGCGATATTGCGCTGAAGAAGGGCATCCGTCCTGAGCGCCCCTGTGGTGTGGCTTCCATCGCCTCTCAGGTAGGTATCACCTGTTCGCCCATCGCTGCCGCCGTTGTGGCTTTCGTTACCATTTCTAACGCCAACCACTTCGACATCACCATTCCTCGCGTGCTGATGGTTTCCATCCCCGCTTGCGTTTGCGGATTGATGTGTGCAGCCGCTGCTTCTTACCATCGTGGTCTCGACCTCGACAAGGATCCTGAGTTCCAGAAGAAGATTGCCGATCCCGTTCAGCGCGAATACATCTACGGTTCTTCTGCCACCACGCTCGACAAGCAGATCCCGCAGTCGGCCAAGAATGCCGTATTCATCTTCCTTGGCGCCCTTGCCGTTATCGTTGTCCTCGCTGCTCTGCCCGAGATTCTGCCATCTTATCCCACTATCAAGGCCATTAAGGGAGCCGAAGACTTTGTGATGGCCGATGGCACTAAGATCACTGCAGCCGCTCTGGCTAAGGCCGGTGTTGTGGCCGAAGGCTTCACTGAGAAGGGAACGGCTGGCCTCAAGATGAACCTCGTCATCCAGATTGTGATGATCTCGGCCGCCGCCCTCATGATTATCTTCTGTAAGGCTACTCCTAAGAAGGCTGTGGCCGGTCCGGTATGGCAGTCAGGTATGGTGGCCGTTGTAGCTATCTATGGTATCGCCTGGATGGCCGACACCTATTTCTCTAACTACATGGCCGAGATTCAGGTCATGCTCGAGGATATCGTGAAGGCTTATCCTTGGAGTATCGCCATTGTGTTCTTCCTGGTGTCAGTGCTCATCAACTCTCAGGGCGCTGTGGTGGTATCCATGCTGCCGCTGGCTTATAAGCTGGGCATCCCCGGTCCGGTGCTGTTGGGTGTGCTGCCCGCCGTTTACGGTTACTTCTTCATCCCCAACTACCCCAGCGATATTGCTACCGTCAACTTCGACCGCTCGGGCACCACGGTGATTGGTAAGTACCTCTTGAACCACTCGTTCATGATGCCAGGCCTTATCAGCGTATTCGTCTCCACCCTCGTGGCCTACGCACTCTCGATGATATTCTATTAAAAATAAAAAAGCCTCCCCGGTTGAGGAGGTTTTTTTATTCTTCCTCATCGCAGTGTTCACCGTCGGCGAAATCCACGATTTCCTCCGTCTTCTGGTATACCGGCTTCATCCCGTCCCATCCGAAGGTGTGAACAAAATGTCCTCGCTCACTTGATTCCGAGATCGTCATCTCCTTACCCTCCTCTGGCAGATTATAATAGAACTTCCTGTCCTTCGTTGTCTTGAATCCGTCAATGATATGAGTCTCCGGCGTCAGGATATGCTTCTGCGGATCGTAGTCATAGAAGCACACGAAATGAAGGCAGGGATCCACGGGCTTACCAAGATATATCGCCAGCAGCCTGTGCCCATTCGTACGCCTCCAGTAGCACACGTGCATAAACTCCTTGTTCATCGCGTTCGACGACACGTCCACCCAGCCGTTCTTAGGATCATAGAATACGCTAGGCAGCCTCTCGCCATAACGCTCCACCTTCAGTCCCTTCCTCATCGTCTTCAGAGCATGCGTCACCATCCATGTGGGCCATCGCTTGTTAAAGCAGTCCAGCATGCCTATGAGTGTTCCGTCGGCCGCGCCCTTCAGCGTTTCGCCCTCCCATTGGTTACTAATGTCCACCAGACTGGTACTACCATCATACACACTCTCCTGCCCAGCAGCCGTCATGCAACTCATCACCGCCATCACGGCCACTACTACTATTCTCTTCATCTTTTCCATAATTCTTCCGGTTTTTGACTGATTTACTGGGCGCAAAGATAAAAAGATTATCCGATAGCACCAAACATTTTACAAAAAAAGTGTCCCCGGCGCTTCGCAGCGGCGGGGGTAATGATAATGCCTTCTCAATGCCCTTAGCGATAATACAAGCCTGATGTGCTTTAAAGTAGTCAGAGTCGATGCTTTTCAGGTTGTTGTAGGTGTTGATGACCTCGTTAAGCATCATGAATCTTTTTCTTAACGACTCCATACTTCACCTCCTTTCTTCATGGCGTTTTTAACTCTAAGAGTTGCCTTTTTTATATATATGTCGAAATACTTTCTAAAAATATTGTTAAACTTACACGTAAATCTTGCGCAATCCAAATAAAAGCTATACCTTTGCACTTGTGTTTTTCATAGTATTAGATTTAAGGTTAACAAAGGTTTGGGGCCACAGCGGTGGCCCTTTTTAATGGAACATACTGTAGTAAATTGGTAAATTATTGATTATCAAATACTTCAAAATATAGCGCAGTGATGCGCAATTGCATTTATTATAGTTTTAAGTTATAAAATAGTTTTAGGTTTTACGGGAGCCCTCAGTGATGAGCGCCCCGTTTTATATACCAGATAGAAAGTAGTTTACTTCAATTTTTTTCACGCCAAGTCGAGGTAAAAGAGGCAGATGGAGTTGCAGTGGGAGTTTGCTTCTTGCCATTTTCAATAAAAGACTGCCGAGCAACCTCATTTGTTAAATAATCGCCCAAATCACCAAGCGTAACTTCACCTTTTGTCTCCTGTATTTTCTTTAATAAGTAATAAGTGAACATGCCATGCTGCTTCTCCTCAAAAGGATATGCTGTTTCATCCCCCTGAGCAGCTGCTCATTACGCTGTTCAAGCGTACCCTCATTAACGTTGGTGATCAGTCGTAATGCATCTTCCAGCACAGTGTTGCTCACCATGGGGTTCAGTCGTCGCAGACCTTTCCGCAAGTCCTCAGCTAAGAATGGCTCGCGATAGTCGCGCTCCACATCATACCCGCACTCATACTGATAGCCCATCTCCTTAAAGAGTGCTATCAGCACCTGCTCGTAGAAGTTCTCATCAACAGGGTTATTACTCATACGTATAATTCGTTATACTGATGCAAAGATACAAATATTTATTTAATCTGCAAGTGGTTTTACTAATAAATCTATGATTTTATAGTTGTCCAAGAAAGATTATTCTTTAAAATTTCCACCATTATTTGCATTACAATAAAAAGCAGCAATACCGTGCAACATACTCATTTGTTGTATACTGTCAAGATTCTGGTAACGTGATTGGTTCTTGGTTTCTTTATATAGATCCATCAATTCACTATAAAGATGTCTTTTGGGACCTAGAAGATAATAATAAGAGGCATCTTTATGAAGGCCAAAAATATATTCAAATGTATCCCTTGAATTGACTCCTAAAGCATTCTGATACTGCATGACGAATGATGTTATATGCAGCGAATCATCAGCATATAATGTATTCTTTTCGGTTATTTCTGGCTTGGAATTTGAGGTTTGGGGATATAAAACTTCTATCACCATAGGCAAATACCGTTCTGCGTTCTCTGCAAAAGCAATATTTTTGATTTCTTCTGGCTTTTGTCCACAAGAAACGATCAATAACAGACAAATAAACAAGCCTGCTGCGAGTGCGTACGTTTTTACCTTGTTCATATATTGGACTCTGTCAATTATGGTTGTAGCCGTTGGTGCCGCTGTAGTAGCTCTTGCCATCGCTGGTCTTCACGTTCGAAGAAACGGTGATGGTGCCGCAACTGGTGTCGTCTGAGCCCCGGCCGATGTCGTTAGAAGAACTATTGCCTCTCGTGGCCGTGACGGTGCCGCCAGTGACGCTGATGGTGCCGCAGGTGGCTCTATAACAGGTTCCGATACCCGCTGCATTGCCTCTGCCGGAGGCGGTGACGACGCCGCCCGTGATGCTGATGCTGGCGCAGTCGCTGCGATTGCCGCAGCCGATGCCCGCGCCGTTCCCACCACGAGCCGAAGCATTGACGGTGCCGCCGCTGATGGTGATGACGCCGCACGAGGCTCTATATTCAGCGTCTCCCGCCCCCGTTCCGATGCCTGGGCCGCCACTCGCGCCGCCGTTGGCCGTGACGGTGCCGCCCTCGATGGTAATGGAGCCGCAGGTGATGGATGAACTGCGCGCATAGCCGCCTCCGATGCCTGCGCTATAGCCACCGCCCGTGGCTGTTATGTTGCCGTTCTTTATCACGATGTTTCCGCAGCTGATGTTACTACCGCCACCGATGCCGGCTCCTGTGATACTACTGGCTATGAGCGTGCCTGTGCCTTGGATGGTGAGCGTTTTGCCTTCGGGTACGGAGATGCCGGCATTATTGTAGAATCCCTTCACCGTGTTTGTCGTACCGTCGGCCAGGATGATGGTGGCGTCGCCCTCGCAGGTGATGCCCGCCCACGGGTAGTCCGCATTGTTCGAGCCGTTGATGGTCACACCGTTGAGCGTCACCGTGGCCCTGTCGGCGATACTGATCTTGTGGTTGCCACTGAGCGTGCCGGTCAAGATCGTGCCGTCGAGGACAACGATGTCGGAATTGACATCGGCCAGGTCGGTGTTCAGCACGATGGTCGAGGTGTAATACTTGCCGTTCTGGAATCCGCCCTTGGGCGAGGGCTTCGTGACGGTGTAGGTCTTGTTGTCGGTGTCCGTGACGGTAAAGGTGATGTCGTCGGTGGCGTTCGCGTCGTCCAGCGGCAGGAAGCGCAGGGCGGCATAGACCACGCCGGGGCCGTTCGCATTGCGGCGGTAGACATCCCTATGGGCATGCCCGTCGCAGGTTGTGGCGCTCTTGAGGTCAATCGTTATGTCGCCGTCGACTTCGTCGTCACTAAAGTAATTGTAAGAAGACACAAGCTTGCCGCCTGCAGAGTGGATGTTGACCTTCTCCACGCCCGCGTCATTGGGCAGGCCGGTAAACGTGAACTTAAACATCGACTGGGCGTTCTGGAACGAGGCCTTCGTCGTTCGGAGCGTATAGCCCGTGGCGTCGTTCGTGCCGCTGACGATGCCCGTCACCCTCACCTCGGCCGTGGCGAAGTCCCAGTGGCTCAGACCAGCCAACGTGCCGGGCTGGGGGACGTTGGTTCCAATACTTTTGTCTGTATTGTAATAGACGTTGCTACGTGGGGAGTTATACACGAGTTGTAGCACGTCGTCATTGGCTACAGTTTTATATCCCTGGCCATACACCCAGAACGTCAGCGCACCGGTGAGGTTCGCATTCGAGGCTTCGGCGTCAGCGTGTAGGTAGGTATTGTTGTTGCTGGCATCTTTAGCTTCGCAGCCCTGCGTCTTGTTATAGACGAAGATATCGTCCGTAGGCCTGAACGTGCTGACGAGGTATCCCTCCTTGTCGCCCGTGCCGGGGCTGACGGCCCTCGTCTTTGCGTCGCTGCGCCCGAAGGCCTCGGCCGTCACCTCCGTCCAGCCGTTGGACTCGACGTTGGTCGCGCTGCCGCTCCTTGTCTGTGCTTCGTCGCCGATGTTGGCGGGGATGCTCACGCTATACACCACAGCCCCGGCCTGGGGCTCTCCGACGCTGATGGTCTGCTCATCGGCCGAGGTGATATCGTCGCTTGTGCAGGCCGCGAAGCCTGCTGCGAGTGCCGCTGCTATCGCCAGCGCACCCAGCGTGTTCATGCTCTTGCTCATCGTCATTCCCATTCTAAGGGTTTATAATCGGGTTTCTCGCCGCTCGTCTGCAGCAGCCGCATTCTCTGTTTCAACTGGATGACCTTCATCGTCGGTTTCTCGTAATCCTGTCGCTTCATCTTTTATGTTGATTAATTTATCTCGCATATTCTGCTGCAAAGATACTAAGAATCTTTGAATCATTTTGAAACTACCGAATTTTTTGGCATTAATTTTAGTTAAAGTTGGTGGGGAGCAAGGTAATACTCAGGAATATTCGCTATATTTGCAACGTGAATGTTATGATAACCCAATTAACATATGGATGAGGAGGACAACACGGTAATTTGTGACTTATGACTTTGTGACATTAAGGCCGTTCCGACCATGAACATGTTAAGGGTGGGAGATTATAAGAATTATATAATATTGTAATATTATATAATTTAATAATAGTAAGGGGCGATTGCTGCTGATGATGGATGGTGCTTATTGTCACAAAATCACGCGTCACAGATTCCACTGTCCGATGTCTGCCTGCGCCCAGCCCGCCGTCGCCGGGAAGTAATCTTTGAGGCCCGATTATTACGGATTCGAGGGCTCGAGAATACGGGTGCATTCCTCTTCTCTGCGCTATAAAACGAAGATTCATTGAAAAAGTTTTGGAGGTTTCATTTATTTACTATACTTTTGTCTCGGAAATCAATTCACTCATTAAAACCATAGCATTATGAAGAAAACAATTCTGACACTTTCTGCAGCCACAGCACTGCTGCTGTCAAGCTGCATGACAACGGGAATGGGAACTACGCCTACCACCACCACTTCGACCAACGATGTGCTGGGCAGTGTGATTGGCGCGGTATTGAGTAATGTGCTGTTCGGCGGCCAGTCGGGTATTCTCGGCACCTGGCA